>SL_3KL_010_SEDDRAFT_10006542_pt1 | contig 10418 bp, 8 predicted proteins | sample SodLakKL_010_SED_2_FD_10381 | JGI IMG/M metagenome (IMG submission 10381)
GCCGCCTTTCTTGAGCAGCCATTCGCGAGCCCGTTCGGTGATTTCGATGGCCATGATTCAGCCCTTCGCCTCGGCAACGACCGGAGCGTCGGCCGTCGGGAAGTGGTGCCGGGTCTTGTTGGCGATGCGCACCAGCGCCAGCATCAGTGGCACTTCTACCAGTACGCCCACGACGGTGGCCAGCGCCGCGCCGGACTGCAGGCCGAACAGGGCGATGGCGGCGGCCACCGCCAGCTCGAAGAAGTTGCTGGCGCCGATCATCGCCCCGGGGGCGGCGACGTTGTGGGGCACCTTCCACGCCTTGGCCCAGCCGTAGGCGATGAAGAAGATCAGGAAGGTCTGGATGATCAGCGGGATGGCGATCAGCACGATATGCAGCGGATTGGCGAGGATCACATCGCCCTGGAAGGCGAACAGCAGCACCAGGGTCACGATCAACCCAATCGGTGTCACCGGGCCAACACGCTTCATGAAGACGTTGTCGAACCACTCGATGCCCCGCCGCTTGATCACGGCACGACGGGTGAAATAGCCGGCCGCCAGCGGGATAACGATGTAGAGCACCACCGACAGGATGACCGTGTCCCAGGGCACTTGAATGTTCGATACGCCGAGCAGGAAGACCACGATGGGCGCGAAGGCGAACAGCATGATCAGGTCGTTGAGCGCCACCTGGACCAGGGTATAGGCGGCGTCGCCGCGGGTCAGGTAGCTCCACACGAACACCATGGCGGTACAGGGCGCCGCCCCCAGCAGGATGGCGCCGGCCAGGTACTGGCTGGCCAGGGGCTCGGGAATGAGCGGCCGAAACACCACCATCAGGAAGAACCAGGCGATGGCGAACATGGTGAAGGGCTTGATCAGCCAGTTCACCGAGGTGGTGATGATCAGTCCCTTGGGCTGGCGGCGCACGCCGAGCACGGCGGAGAAGTCGATCTGCGCCATCATGGGGAAGATCATCGCCCAGATCAGGATCGCCACGGGGATCGACACCTGGGCCACCTCGAAGCGCGAGAGCGTCTCGGGCACCGCCGGCGCGAACTGCCCGAGCAGCACCCCGGCGACGATGGCCAGCGCCACCCATACCGAAAGGAAACGCTCGAAGAGTCCCATGCCCTCCGTGGTGCTGGGTGTCTGGGATTCCCGGGGAGTGCTCATGCGCAAGATCCTTTGGTCGTAATATATATGGTTTCCCATATATTCTACGGCCCGCGACGGTACTTGGCCAATCGAAGCACGCCTCTCGCCGCGTTCACGGCGCGTTGCGCTGGTCCGGGGTGCGCTGAAAGGCCGGTGAGACCTCGCTCGGGTCCTGCTTGCGGCGCTGTTCGGCGGCGGCCTCGGCCCACCAGGTGAGCTGGCCCAGGGTGCGCCCGAAGTAGCCGGCCCAGCGGTCCGGGTCGTCCTGGAAGCGGCCGTCCTCGTCCAGCGCCTCCTGGGCCTTGGGCACGTGGATCATTGCCGAGACCGGCAGGCAGCCGAGCTCCGAAAGGAAGATGCGCATGGCTACCGCTGCTCGGGCGCCGCCCCACTGACCGGCGGAGTAGGTGACGATGGCGCTGGGCTTGAAGGCGAACAGCGAGCTGCCGAAGTGGTTCAGCAGGTGCGAGAGCGCCGGGCTCATGGAGTGGTTGTACTCGGGGCTAACCATCACATAGCCGTCGGCGGCCTCGATCTTTCCGGCCAGGCTATCCAGCGCCTCGGGCACCCGGGATGTTGCGTAGGCGAAGTGGGGCTTGAAGACGCCGCCGAGCTCGATGTCCAGCGGGTCGATCAGCTCCACCGTGACGCCATCCGCCTCGAGCAGCTTCACGCAGGCACGGGCCACCCGCAGGCCCAGGCGGGCGGGTGCGGGTGGGGTGCTGTCCCGGGCCGTGCCCAGGAAAACCAGGAAGTGAGCCATGAAGATCTCCTTGGTGGGGTAACCGGAAGGTCAGCCTAGCAGACACGGTCAGGGCGGGAGCCGCGTCGCTCAACCGGGCAGAACAGAGTCAGGGGCCTCATGGGCCCCTGGGTATAAAGAATGGAAGAGCAGCAGTGAGGCTACAGCGGTTCGGCCAGGAAGGCGGCCACGATGGTGGCGAGCGCCTCGGGGCACTCCCGGTGGGGCACGTGGCCGCAGGCGAGGATGCGCGCCTCGGCGGGGCCTGTGGTGAGCTCGGCGATGCGACGGGCCTGGTCCGTGGAGCCGAATTCGTCCCGCTCGCCGTGAATGGCCAGGGTGGGGCAGCTCACTCGTGGCAGGGCATCGTTCAGGTGCCAGTCGCGAAAGGCCTCGGAGTGCCAGGCGTCGACCCAGGCGCGCAGCACCCACTCGGCCTTGTCGCCATGATAGCGGGCCAGACGGGCCATGGCATCCGGTTCGGCAAAGCTCGCCTCGGCCTCGCGGATGCCGGCCAGGGTGCGCGGCTCGATGAAGGCCTGGGCCGCCACCGTGATCAGCGCTTCGCAGCCGTCGGCGTGCTGCCCCGCGGCCTCGACGGCCATGCCGCCGCCGACGCTGTGGCCGAGCAGTACGAATCGCGTGAGCCCCAGCTCCTCGCGCAGCGCGGCGAAGGTAGTGCGTGCCTCGTCGGTGATAAAGCTCATGGGCAGCTGACCGGGATAAGCGGCGGAGCGGCCGAAACCCAGGCGGTCGTAGGCGATCACTTCGCGACCGGTAGCCTTGGCCAATTGCTCGGGAAAGCCGCGCCACAGCGCCACGCAGCCCAGCGAATCGTGCAGCAACACGATGGGGTCATGCAGGTCCGCTGCCCGTGCCGGCTGCCAGCGGGCGACATGGATGCCGCCCACCGGGGTGTCGAGGGTAAAGGCCTCCATCAATCGACCAGTTCGACGGCCACTGCGGTGGCCTCGCCGCCACCGATGCACAGGCTGGCGATGCCGCGCTTGCCGCCCCGTGTGCGCAGAGCATGGATCAGGGTGGCGATGATCCGCGAGCCGGTGGAGCCGATGGGGTGGCCCTGGGCACAGGCGCCGCCGAAGACGTTGACCTTGTCGTGGGGGATGTCGAGCCCGTCCATGGCCAGCAGGGTGACGACAGCGAAGGCCTCATTGATCTCGAAGAGATCGACGTCACTCACGCTCCAGCCGAGTGTCTTCATCAGCTTGTCGATGGCGCCCACCGGGGCGATGGTGAACTCGCTGGGATGCTGGGAATGGGTGCTGTGGCCCAGCATGCGTGCCAATGGCTTGGCACCCAGGCGTTCGGCGGCGGACGCGCTCGCGAGTATCAGCGCCGAGGCGCCGTCGGAGATGGAGCTCGAGTTGGCCGCGGTGATGGTGCCCTCCTTGGCAAAGGCGGGTCGCAGCGAACGGATCTTGTCCAGCTTGGCCTGGAAGGGCTGCTCGTCGTGATCCACCACGCTCTCACCCTGGCGGGTGGTGACGGTGACCGGTGCCATCTCGGCGCTGAGGTGGCCGTCGTTGGTGGCCGCCATGGCGCGCTCCAGGGAGGCGATGGCGAAGTCGTCCAGGCGTTCGCGACTGTAGTCGCGGGCACTGGCGACATCCTGGGCGAAGACCCCCATCAGCTTTCCGGTCTCGGCGTCTTCCAGGCCGTCCAGGAACATATGGTCCTTGAGCTCGCCGTGGCCCAGGCGATAGCCGGTGCGTGCGCGGGTCAGCACGTGGGGGGCGTTGGACATGGACTCCATGCCGCCGGCCAGCATCACCTCGGCGCTGCCGGCGCGGATCAGGTCGTGGGCCAGCATGGTGGCCTTCATGCCCGAGCCGCACAGCTTGTTGACGGTGGTGGCGCCGATGCCGTCGGGGATACCGGCCTGGCGCATGGCCTGGCGAGCCGGCCCCTGCTTGACGCCGCCGGGCAGCACNCAGCCCAGGATGCCCTCGTCGATGGCGGAGGCCTCGATGCCGGCCCGCTCGATGGCGGCGCGGATGGCCACCGCGCCGAGCTGCGGGGCGGTCATGCTGGCAAGGCTGCCGAGCATGCCGCCCATGGGGGTGCGGGCGGCGGAGAGGAAGACGATATCGTTGGATTGGCTCATGGCGGTTCTCCGGGTGTGACGTTATGGCCCTCGGCGGGGCCGCATTGTGATTGTAGGTTGGCAAGCACCGCGTTGACCCGTTCGCAGGGCTGTGCTTTTCTCAGGGTCAACCAAGCAAGCGCTAGTGTAAACGTCGATGAATGTAATCAATGAGTCTCCGCGCCGCAAGGAGCTGACCCGCCAGGCCGCCCAGCTGTTCGTTCAGGAGGGCTTCGACCGCACCACGGTGCGCATGCTGGCCCAGGAGATGGGTATCAAGTCCGGCAGCCTCTTCCATCACTTCCGCGACAAGCAGGAGATCCTCGCGGCGGTGATCGAGGAGGGCACCCAGAACGCCCTGGTAATGGCCCGCGACGCCCTGGCCCGCTGCGGCACCAGCGCCGACGCCCGCCTGCACGCCATGGCGCGCGCCCATCTGGAAACCCTGCTCACCGACCGCAACGCCCATGTGGTGGCCCTCTACGAATGGCGCCGCCTCGACCCCGAGGCCCGTGCCCACCTCAGCCACCTGCGTGACGCCTACGAGACCCTGTGGGAGCAGGTGATCGACGAGGCCCTGGCCGAGGGGCTGATCCACGGGGACCGCTTCCTGGTGTCGCGCTTCGTGATGGGGGCGCTGAACTGGACGGTGCGCTGGTACGACCCCCAGGGGCCGCGTACCCCCGACGACCTGGCCGATGAACTGGTGGCCATGATTACCCGCCGCCCCGCCTGAGCGACGCGTGTCCTCCTCCGTCCCTTATCCTCTGCCCGCCCCCGTTCGCCTCGATCCTGCTCTCTCACAGTGCCCCCGAGCCGCTTTCCGGCGGCCCGCTCGACCATGGTCTAGTCGCTCCTCACGTTCCCGGCCTTGCCCTGTTCGCGCAGAGTCGCTAGCTTGGACCTAGCGCTTGATAGGTTGACGCTTACGTTAACTGAATCTATCCAGAGAGCCTACAACAACCACAATTTGCCAGATGAGGACTGCCATGAGCACGCCAGCGAGCCTTCCCGAGTATCGCGCCTACCTCGAGACCTTCTCCGTCGATGATATGATCGCCCGCCTGGACGATCACCGCGACGGCAAGGCCAACGCCTTCGAATCCTGCTGTGGGCGCCACCTGCGCGCCGGCCGCGGCGAGGTGCCGGCGCTGGTCCAGGAGGATACCCAGGGCAACGTCAACACTCTGACCTACGCCGAGCTCGAGGCCGAAAGCGCGCGGCTGGCCGGCTGGTTCGCCGAGCGCGGCCTGGGCGTGGGCGACCGCATCGCCTGCATGCTGCCGCGCTCGCCGCAGCTGCTGGTGACGGTGCTGGCCACCTGGCGCATCGGCGCCGTCTACCAGCCGCTCTTCACCGCCTTCGGCCCGGACGCCGTGGACTACCGCCTGGGACGCGCCGACACCAAGCTGGTGATTACCGATCACGCCAACCGCTTCAAGTTCGACGGCCTCACCCAGTGCCCGCCGGTACTGACCCTGGGCGGCCCGACCGCGGAGCACGCCGACGACCAGGACTGGGCCGATGCGCTGGCCCACTCGCCCATCGAGGCCACTCCGCCGCGCCTGGAGCGCGACGCCCCCTTCCTGCAGATGTTTACCTCCGGCACCGTGGGCAAGCCCAAGGGGGTGGCGGTGCCGCTCTCCGCCATGACCGCCTTTGCCCTCTATATGGAGCTGGCCGTCGACCTGCGCGACACCGACCGCTTCTGGAACATGGCCGACCCAGGCTGGGCCTATGGCCTCTACTACGCCATCGCCGGGCCGCTGCTGCTGGGCGTGACCACCCACTTCTGCGAGGCGGGCTTTTCCGCCGAGGGAGCGCTGGCGTTCATGAAGCGCCACCACATCACCAACTTCGCCGCCGCGCCCACCGCCTATCGCCTGATGAAGGCCTCCGGTCTGTTCGACGACGCCCACGAGACCCTGGAACTACGGGCGGCAAGCTCCGCCGGCGAGCCGCTCAACACCGAGGTGGTGACCTGGGTGGAGCGCTCCCTGGGCTGTCCGGTCATGGACCACTACGGCCAGACCGAGACCGGCATGACCTGCAACAACCACCATGCCCTCGACCATCCCAAGCATGTCGGCGCCATGGGCGTGCCCATGCCCGGTTACCGCCTGGCGATCCTTGACGCCGAGTACAATGAGCTGCCCCCGGGTGAGCCCGGCGTGCTGGCGGTGGACATCGAGAACTCCCCGGCGCACTTCTTCCCCGGCTACACCTGGCAAGAGAAGCACCCCTTCGCCGAGGGCTACTACCTGACCGGCGACGTGGTGATCAAGAACGAAGACGGCACCTTCCAGTTCGCCGGGCGCGACGACGATATCATCACCACCTCCGGCTACCGGGTGGGCCCCACCGATGTGGAGAACAGCGTGATGACCCACCGGGCGGTGGCCGAGTCCGCCGCCGTGGGCCAGCCCGACGAGATCCGCGGCGAGATCATCAAGTCCTACGTGGTGCTGCGCGAGGGGTTCGAGCCCAGCGACGAGCTGGCCGAGGAGATCCGCAAGCAGGTCCGCGAGCGGCTCTCCACCCACGCCTTCCCGCGGGTGATCGAGTTCGTCGATGAACTGCCCAAGACGCCCAGCGGCAAGATCCAGCGCTTCAAGCTGCGCGCCGATGCCGTCGACAAGGCCGTCTAACTCCAAGGAATCTGATATGCACGTCAAGGACAATACCTTTCTGATCACCGGCGCCGCCTCCGGACTGGGGGCGGCCACCGCCGAGCGCCTGGTGGCCGCGGGCGGCCGGGTGGTGCTCTGCGACCTCTCCGACGCCGTCCAGGCCCACGCCGAGCACCTGGGCGACGCCGCCCGAGCGGTGCGCGGCGATGTGACCTCGGGCGACGACATTCAGGCCGCCGTTGACGCCGCCGTCGCACTCGGCGACGGCCGTGGCCTGGCCGGGGTGGTGCACTGCGCCGGCGTGGTCAGCGTGGCCAAGCTGGTCGACCGCGAGGGCAACCCCGCCGACCTCGACGCCTACATGCGCACCATCAACATCAACCTGGTGGGCACCTTCAACGTCATGCGCCTGGCCGCTGCGGCCATGGCCAAGAACGCGCCGGGCGAGGACGGCGAGCGGGGGGTGATCATCAACGTCGCCTCCATCGCCGCCATGGACGGCCAGGTGGGGCAGTGTGCCTACAGCGCCTCCAAGGCCGGCGTGGTGGGCATGAGCCTGCCCGCGGCCCGGGAGCTCTCCCGCCACGGCGTTCGGGTGATGACGATTGCCCCCGGGGTGTTCGAGACACCGATGATGAGCGAGATCCCCGACGAGGCCGCTCAGGCCCTGGCCGCCGCCGTGCCTTTCCCCAAGCGACTCGGCAAGCCCGACGAGTTCGCCCGCCTGGCCGAGCAGATCATCACCAATGCCATGCTCAACGGCGAGGTGATCCGACTGGACGGCGGGATCCGCATGCAATAAGGCCTTCGGCCAGTCACAAGGGGTCAAGGAGCAAGGGGGAGCGTCCCTTGTCTCCTTGACCCCTTGATCCTTTCCGTTTCTTCAAACGAACGCTTGACTCCTTATTCTCTCGCGCGTAATTTCAAACACATGTTTGAAAGCGGCCGCCGCCGCCTTCCCGCGCCCGGTCACCGGCGCCATTGATTGTGGAGAGATCGAGATGCCCGACTATCAGGCCCCCCTGCGCGATATCCGTTTCGTCATGGACGAGATGCTGGACTATCCGACCCACTACACCCGCCTGCCCGGCGGTGAGGACGCCAGCCCCGACGTGGTCAGCGCCATCCTGGAGGAGGGCGCGCGCTTCGCCCGTGAGGTGCTGCTGCCGCTGAACCAGAGCGGCGATCGCGAGGGCTGCCGGCTGGAGGGGGGCGATGTGAAGGCCCCCAAGGGCTTCAAGGCTGCCTACGCCCAGTTCGTGGAGGGCGGCTGGCCGAGCCTGGCCGCCGACCCCGAGCACGGTGGGCAGGGCTTGCCGCACTCCCTGGCCATGGTCCTCAACGAGATGATCTGCTCCACCAACCTGGCCTGGGGCATGTATCCGGGGCTCTCCCACGGCGCCGCCGACGCCCTGCGCCACCATGGTACCGACGAGCAGAAGGCCACTTACCTGACCAAGCTGGTCGAGGGCACCTGGACCGGCACCATGTGTCTCACCGAGCCCCACTGTGGCACGGACCTGGGCCTGATCAAGACCCGTGCCGTGCCCACCGATGACGGCGCCTTCGCTATCACCGGCACCAAGATCTTTATCTCTGCCGGTGATCACGACCTGGCCGAGAACATCGTCCACCTGGTACTGGCCAAGCTGCCCGATGCCCCCGAGGGCTCCAAGGGAATCTCGCTCTTTGTGGTGCCCAAGTTCTTGCCGAACGAGCAGGGGGANCCCGGCGAGCGTAACGGTGTGGTATGCGGCTCGCTGGAGCACAAGATGGGCATCCACGGCAACGCCACCTGCGTGATGAACTTCGACGCGTCGAAAGGCTTCCTGGTAGGCGCGCCCAACAAGGGCCTGGCCTGCATGTTCACCATGATGAACGCCGCGCGTATCGGCGTCGGTATCCAGGGCCTGGGACTCATCGAGGCCAGCTTCCAGAACGCTCTGGCCTATGCCCGCGACCGCTTGCAGATGCGCGCGCTCTCCGGTGCCAAGGCGCCCGAGAAGGCCGCCGACCCCATTATCGTCCACCCGGACGTGCGCCGCATGCTGCTGACCCAGAAGGCCTTTGCCGAGGGTGGCCGGATGCTGGTGCTCTACACCGCGCAGATGATCGACATCGTCGAGCACGGGACTGACACCGCCGAGAAGGAGAAGGCCGACACCCTGCTGGGCCTGCTGACTCCCATCGTCAAGGCGTTCCTCACCGAGGTGGGCTTCGAGGCGACCAACGAGGGCGTCCAGGTGTTCGGCGGCCACGGTTTCATCCAGGAGTGGGGCATGGAGCAGCTGGTGCGAGACGCGCGCATCACACGACTCTACGAGGGCACNACCGGCATCCAGGCCCTCGACCTGCTGGGCCGCAAGGTGTTGATGAGCCAGGGCGAGAGCCTCAAGGTCTTCACCAGGGAGATCCATAAATTCTGTCAGGCCGAGGAGGGTAACCCGGAGCTCGCCGAGTTCGTGCGCCCGCTGGCCAAGCTCAATCAGGAGTGGGGCGACCTGACCATGAGCATCGGCATGAAGGCGATGACCGACCGCGAGGAGGTGGGCGCGGCCAGCGTCGACTACCTGATGTACTCGGGCTACGTGACCCTGGCCTACCTCTTCGCCCGCGCCGCGAAACAGGCGCGCGCCGCCCTGGCCGAGGGGACCGATGAGGCCGCCTTCTATCGGACCAAGCTCGACACAGCGCGCTTCTATTATCAGCGCCTGGTGCCGCGCACCCGCGCCCACAAGCAGGCCATCGAGGCCGGTGCAGAATCGCTGATGGCGATCAGCGCCGAGGACTTCGGTCTGGGCTTCGAGATCTGATTCAGCACTCAGCACTCTCTCGATCGGGGACGATCGGTGGCTTGGCGGCGGACTCTGGTCCGCCGCTTTTTTTCTGCTGACACGATGACGCGGAAGATCCGGGGGCGAGGAGCGTGATCTGCTCATCCAGCGTAGGCGGTGGCTCTTGTCTAGACTCGACTGATCGACGAAGCAGATCCCGCACCTCTTGCCGATGGTCGTCGGCAGCTCTCGTCGGATACCCCTCAGTCAGAACCAGGAGATCCCTATGCGCGACACCCTGCCCCAGACATGCCGCCGCAAGTTTCGCCGAACCCCTCTGGCGATCGCCATGGCATCGGCGATCTCGCTTGCTGTCCTGCCCGGTATCCTGCTCGCCGAACCCGAGCAGGATACCAATGGGCCCACCGATGTGGCCGAGCCCGATATCCGATTGCAGGAGCTGACGAACGAGTATCGCAACCTCGAGGAACGCCATGCGCACCTAGAGGAAGAGCTTGAACGAGCGGAGTCGGAACGTGAGGCCCTGGAGGAGCGACTCGCTGACAGCGAATCTGAACGGGAAACACTCGAAGCCCGGGTGTCGGAAGCTCAACAGCAGCGTCTGCAGGCCGAAGAAGCCCTTGCAGCCACAACGTCCGAGGCGGTGCAGGCGCGGGCAGAGCTGGACGATGTTCACGCGCAGCGTCAATCCCTGGAGTCCGAGCGCGATAGCCTCCAGCAGGAGCTCATGGAAGTCCGTGATGAGCTGGAGGCAAGCGAGCAGGCAAGACAGACGCTCGAGTCTGATATCGCGAGCATGGAAGAACGCGCCGACAGCCTGGAAACCGAGCTGGCAGAGATTCGCGCCGAGCGCGACGAGAGGGAAGCCGAGCTGGCGGAGGTCCGCAACGAGCGCGACGAGCGGGAAGCCGAGCTGGCAGAGATTCGCGCCGAGCGCGATGACCTGGATGCCGAGCTGTCGGAGGTCCGCACCGAGCGCGATGAGCTGGGCACCCAGCTGTCGGAGG
>SL_3KL_010_SEDDRAFT_10006543_pt1 | contig 10416 bp, 9 predicted proteins | sample SodLakKL_010_SED_2_FD_10381 | JGI IMG/M metagenome (IMG submission 10381)
CGGTAATTTCACCTAATTTTTGCCATGCTTGCTGCAGGCTTAAACTTATTATCTCCGGCGGCTGTTTATAGAGTTCTTCCTTTGCATCATTTACACTGAGCAGCGCTTCTTCTAATATATTTTTATGTCTTAGCGTGACCATTACAGTTGCTTCTTCATTGTGACCTAGCATTCTATCCAGCTGCCTTGTGACTGCCTTTTCCAGCATATCTATACCTTCGCCCTTTACTGCTGATGTTTCAATGAGTTCTCCATGACCTATTCTTTCTTCAAACATTTCACCTGTTAATTTTCTTTGAAGATCCGATTTGTTAATTACAACAACAAGTCCCTGTTGTTCGCTTTTTAGTTTCAAGATTTCTTCGTCAACCTTACGCCATGGTCTTGAACCGTCAAAGACCATAATAAGCAGTTTCGCCCTTTCTGCCGCCTGTCTTGATCGTAATATCCCTTCCTTTTCAACCGGATCATCTGTCCCCTGTATTCCTGCAGTATCGACTAAATTAATCGGATAGCCACCCAGGTTTATAAAACCTTCAAGCATATCTCTTGTTGTTCCGGGCAATTCATGAACAATAGCTTTCTGCTGTTTTAAAAGAACATTTAACAGGGATGATTTTCCCACATTGGGCTTTCCTATTATTGCAACCGATACTCCCTCGGTGTAAGCTTTGCTTCTTTCCACACTTTCAAGCAAGTCCTTAATCATTTCTTTTACTTGTTTTAGCTGATTCTCTGCGTTTTGATCTTTAAGATACTGTTCATCAAATTCTTCAGGATAGTCAAATGATGCTTCCATTGGTGCTCTAACTGCATTGATTTCATCTCTGATTTCTTTAATTTTGTCCGACAGCTCGCCCTGCAGCCCTTTTACGGCAAATTGCAATGCCTCTTCTGAGCGCGCTTTAATAATATTCATTACTGCTTCCGCCTGACTTAAATCAATTCTGCCATTTATAAAAGCCCTTTTTGTAAATTCGCCCGGTTCTGCAAGCCTGCATCCTGCATCCATAAGTGCCTCTAAAGTCATACGCAGTGTTACTATTCCACTATGACAATTGATTTCTACTACATCTTCACGTGTATATGTATAAGGAGCCGGCATATATGCAACAAGGACTTCATCAATTTCTTGATTGTTTTTGTCATAAATGAATCCATGGTATAGCTTTCTTGCAACGGGATAGTTATCTTCTTTAGAAGAGCTTTTTGCGAATACTTTTTCCGCAATTGAAAATGTGTCCGGTCCGCTCATCCGGACAATCCCTATACCCCCCTCACCAAGTGGCGTGCTAATTGCAGCAATAGTATCTAATTCTTGCACCGTAAACCTCCTTTCCTTTGCATAAAAAAACCGCCCCTTTCTACGGGGCGGCGCTCTTTATAATAATTAGCTGGGCGCTACAACAACTTTACGGTAGGGCTCCTCCCCATCACTATATGTTTGAATGCCCGGGTAATCATGAAGGGCCAGGTGTATAATTCTTCTTTCCTGCGGTGTCATCGGTTCCAGCTCCTGCTTCTCGCCTTCCATAGCCACTTTTTTAGCTACACTTTTTGCAAGCTGTGTTAATGTCTTTTCTCTCCTTGAACGGTAATTCTCAATATCTATCACTACCATTTTATTTAACTTTGAGAACTGCCTTCTCATGATTACATTAATCAGGTATTGCAGGTCGCTTAGTGATTTCCCTCTTCTTCCTATTAAGGCCCCTACATCATCTCCGAATATTTCCGCTTCAAGTTTATCGTTATCCTCTTTTACCCCAACACTGGCCTTGATATTCATCTTTTCCATTAATTCTTCAAGATAGCTAGCTAAATACTCACCTGGCTCATATTTCATAGTTACCTTAACTTTTGCGCTTTTATTGCCAAGGATACCCAATAATCCATGGTTAGGGGTTTCTAATATTTCCACTATGGCATTGTCATTTCTTATTCCCAGCTCTTCAAGTGCTAAAGCTGTGGCTTCTTCAACGGTTTTACCGATAGTTTCATATTCTATCATTACTTACCATTCCCTTTGCCATCTGTAGATTCACTATCATCGGCATTTTCTTTTTCTTCAGAAGCTTTCACAGAGAAAAAATCCATCTCTTCGTCTTTTTTTGAATTATTTTCTTTTGCCTTCTTTGCAGACCCTTTTTTTCCCGATCCCTTTTTTGCAGGAAGTTTTTTATCTTTAGCTTTTTCTTCCTTTTCTTTTTTATTCTCTTTTTTTGTTACTTCCTCGGTAATTACTTCTTTTGGAAGTTCACCCTTTGCCTGGTCTATTTGTACAATTAGTTTATGCTGACCAAGTGAAAATACATTATTCATAATCCAATAAATAACAAGACCCATTGGAAAATTAAAGCTAAACACCGTAATCATAATCGGCATCATGTAAAGCAGCATTTTTTGACTGCTATCTGTAGGCATAGACATTTTGGAATATACATATGTCGTAGCCCCAGCGATTATTGGAAATATATAATAAATACTTATTTCACTGAAAAAACTCTCCACGCTTAATGTAGACATTGGTAAATGTAAAAGGTTTATAGTTTCAGATGCCTGAAACAGATAAGGGTTAATTACTTCCATATCCAAGAATAAGTCCGGTTCTCTAAGTAACCTAAAAACCCCTATAAGGACAGGAAATTGGACCAGAAGGGGTAAACACCCGGCAAGAGGATTCATGTTATTCTCTTTCATAAATTCCTGCACTGCCTTGTTCTGTTTTTCCTTATCATCTTTATATTTCTGTTGAATTTTTTTCATTTCCGGCTGCAGAACCTGCATTCTTTTTGCAGATTTTATTTGCTTGTTATTTAGCGGAAATGTAACTAGCTTTACCAGTAATGTCATTATGATAATAGCGGCCCCAAAGTTCGGTATATAACCGTATATAAAACTAATAATTACGCTGAATACTTCAGCAATAGCATCTATCATTTATTAACCTCCCACTTTCCAATGTTTCTTATTCTACAGGATTGTATCCTCCAGGATTAAAAGGATGGCAACACAATATTCTCTTTAACCCTAAATATGAACCTTTAAAAACTCCGTATTTACTCAATGCATCATATGTATACTGTGAACATGAAGGATAAAAGCGGCATGTTTGAGGCTTTAAGGGAGAAATAATTTTCATATATAACCAGACCAGAGTCAGTAAAATAAATGTAATTAAACTCTCACCTTTTTTTATTGTTTTTTTGCAACCATTTGTCCCTTCCGGCATAGATTATACAACTCCTTGCTGGCTTGCCTGAATGATGCATCTACTGCCGGCTTACGTGCAATCAGAATAATATCATACCCTTTTACCAGGTATTTATCCACAGCCTTGAACGCTTCCTTATATACCCTTCTGATTCTATTTCTGATCACACTTTTTCCAACTTTTTTGCTAATTGAAAAACCAATTCGATTATATTCATGGCCATTCGGGCAGTAATAAAGGACGATGTTTCTGGAGACAACCGTCCTGCCATTGCGATAAACCCGCTTAAATTCCCAATTTTTCTTTAGTCTCTGCAGCGCCATTTCCCTTTTATTATTTATGCGCTTAATCTTTTTCTCATTTTTTGCCTGCGCTTTTTAATAATCTGTTTACCGCCACGTGTTCTCATTCGTCTTAGAAAGCCATGAACCCTTTTTCTTTGTTTCTTTTTTGGTTGGTATGTCCTTTTCATTCTAATTCCCCTTTGCTTACATTCAGATTACAAAAATTATACAGTAACCAATTAAAGCATGTCAAGAAAACCTTTGCTTTCGCTTTCATGATCTTGGATCTTTTCGTTTTAGTTAAATCTTTTCTTTGCAGGAGTGGTTTAGATCTGTTAATATTATTTTATCGGATCCGTTCATTTATACCCATTCACATCAAGTTATCAACATCTATTGTGGATAACCCGGTTTTATGTTAATAATCTCGTCCATATTATAGATCAGCCGGAGGCTAAACCATTGAATAATAATTTGAATGAGATTTGGCAGCTTACTCTAGAAGAATTGAGCAAGGAACTTAATAAGCCCAGTTTTGAAACCTGGTTTAATCTAACCAGGCCCGTTTCTTTAGAGAATCGCTGCCTGATTATAGAGGTGCCAAATGATTTCACAAAGGAATGGTTTGAAACCCGTTATAAAAAAAAAAAAAAAAAAAAAAAGGAAGAACACCGGGTTAATTTTGTCATATCCTCTGAATTTCAAGACAATCGTGATCCTGAATCACTTGGCGATGAATATGATCATTCCAGCGATTTTTCTTCACATAAAAAGGAAGACGAACATTTAAAAAATAAATATATTTCCAGTTTTAATCCACGTTATACCTTTGATACTTTTGTCGTTGGTGCTTGTAATCGTCTTTCTCATGCTGCTTCTCTTGCAGTAGCAGAAAGCCCTGCCCGGGCATATAATCCTTTATTCATTTATGGAGGCGTCGGGCTCGGCAAAACTCACCTCTTGCATGCAATTGGCCAGTATTCACTCATTAATCATGATTTTTCAAGAGTATTTTATTTTTCATCAGAAAAGTTTACAAATGAATTTATCAATGCAATACGCGACAATAAAACTTTAGATTTTAGAAATAAATACCGCAATATGGATATTCTGTTAATTGATGATATTCAATTTCTTGCCGGAAAGGAACAGACCCAGGAAGAATTTTTCCATACCTTTAACGCTTTGCATGATAATAACAAGCAAATAATCATTTCAAGCGATCGACCTCCTAAAGAAATACCTACCCTTGAGGATCGTCTTCGCTCCCGCTTTGAATGGGGCTTAATTACTGACCTTCAAACTCCTGATCTCGAAACAAGGACGGCAATTTTGAAAAAGAAAGCTCTTTCCGATGGGATGGACATCCCCGATGAAGTCCTTCACTATATTGCTTCCAAGGTAATAACCAATATTCGTGAACTCGAAGGTGCATTAATTAGAATTGTTGCCTATGCATCACTATCCGAAGCACCTGTAACTCTCGAATTAACAGAAGCAGCTCTTCAGGATATTATTTTTACCCGCCAAAAAAATATCACTGTTAAAACTGTTATTGATGTAACCGCTGAAAACTTTAACCTTAAACCGGAAGAGATTCTTTCAAAAAAGAGAACTCAGGATATTGCGATGACCAGGCAAGTCGCAATGTATCTATGTCGAATGCTTACAGATCTGTCCCTGCCTAAAATTGGAGAAGAATTTGGCGGAAGAGATCATACCACTGTTCTTCACGCATTTAAAAAAATTGATACTTTAATAACAAAAAATAGTGATTTTAAAAACCGCATTGAAATGATCAAAAATGATATTTTGGATAACTCCTGACCAAGTTGTTGATAAGTTGTTATTAAAATACCTTTTAATAATTCTAATTTATTCTCCCCAGCTTATGAACAACAAGTCAGTTTCTTATCCACATTTTTATAGTTATAATAAGATTGCTCATTGTATTACTATTGACGTTATTAACAATATCCACAAGCCTTATTATTATTACTGTTTTATTATTTAAAGATCATTTTTAATAAATACTTTAAGATCTATGTTAATAAAAAATCGAATGTCTTTAGAAAGGGGTTATCTATATGCATCTTTCCATAAATGCAGAAGAACTGAGAAACTGTCTTGAAACAGTAGAAAAAGCGCTTCCTTCACGTTCAACAATGCCTGTAATCAGTAATGTTTTATTAGAAATAAATGAGGATCAGTTGACTTTTTCTGCAACAAATCTTGAAATGTTTATAAAAACCAGGATGGAGTATAGCAGTGAACAAAGCGGGAAAATTCTTCTTCCTCCAAAACTGGTAGATATAATACGCAATTTTCCAACAGAAAATGTGGATCTGAAGATTAATTGGGATAATTATCGTCTCGATATTTCAGGTGGTTCCGCTAATTTCCATTTGTACGGTTCAGATCCCGAAGATTATCCAAGCACCTTCGATTCTGCTACTGGAGAAGGTCAGGTAATTACTATAGATCAATCTATATTAAAAAAAATGCTTAGATCTGTTATATTTGCTGCCTCCAATGAGGAAACAAGACCCGCTTTCAATGGTGTCCTTTTTACTTTAAAAGAAGGATCCTTTTCTCTTACAGCATCGGATACTTACCGGCTGGCAATTAAAGAAATCAGGGACAACAGCTGGTCAATTGAAGAAAGATTATCTTTAGCACCGGCCCGCTCAATGAGAGAATTGCTACGTCTTTTAGGTGAACAGCCTGTTAACATATCTATAAATCAAGAATCAAGTATTATTGCTTTTCAGATAGAGCAGGTCTTTTTTGCTACAAGATTGCTTGAAGAAAAATTTCCTGATGTCAGCGGGGTTATTCCTAAAGAATATAAAACCAGGATAAAGGTCAATAAGAAAATATTTGAGGAAACCGTAAGCCGGGCATCACTTCTTGCTGAAGGAAAAAATCAAGCTGTTAATCTGATAGTTGATGAGGATCAGCTTGAGGTAAAAGTATCCGGACAGCAAGGCAGTATGGAAGATCTTTTATCAGCTGATGTTGAAGGTGAGCAAATAGATGTTTTTGCAAATACCAGGTTTGTGCTTGATGTTTTAAAAATTATAGATGATGATAATGTTATTTTAGATTTTCATGGTGATGGAGGACCAATTATATTCAGGCTAGCTGACGATCAAAGTTACCTGTACCTGGTTCTGCCGATTAAAAAAGTAAATTAGACTTTGGGGGTCACTATTTGTATTATATTGATTCTTTGCTGGTTAAAGGATTTAGAAACTATAATCAACAGCACCTTCATTTCAACCCCCGTATAAATATCCTGGTCGGTGAAAACGGACAGGGCAAAACTAATCTTATTGAAGCAATTTATTACCTGACAGTGACCCGCTCATTTAGGACCAATCGTGATCAGGAATTGGCAAACTGGCATGATAATTATTTTTACATTAAAGGCACATTTGTGAAAAATGATTTTAAAGACGAGTTACAGGTTACTTATCGTTCAGGCAAACCTCTTACTGTAAAATTAAACCAGGATAATTTAAACCGCTTTGATCATCTTCAAAAATATCCGGTTGTTGTTTTCAGCCCGGATGATTTAATGTTAATAAGAGAAGGACCTTCAGTTCGCAGGCGTTTTTTAAACTTGGAAGCATCAAGGCTAAGTCCGATATATTTTAGCGAATTACGAGCTTACCAGAAGGTACTGCAGCAGCGCAACAGCCTTTTAAAAGAAAATTATAATAATAGGCAGACATTGGGGCGGCGAATTGAACCCTGGAATGATTCACTTGTTTCACTTGGAACCAATATTATTCAAGCCAGGGTGAAAATAATAAAGGCACTGGAAAAGGAAACAAAAATATTTTTTGAACAAATGACCAAAGCAAATGAAACCCTAACCCTTGACTATGCCTGCGGTTTTGATTACAGTGAAGGACAAAAAGAAACAAGGAACAATTTTTTATCGCTACTGTCATCCAAGTATGAGACGGAATTAAGAAGAGGATCCACACAGGTCGGCCCGCATCTGGATGATATGAAAATATTAATCAATGGCTATGATACGAGAAAATATTCCTCACAGGGTCAAAAAAGAACAGCAGCCCTGGCTTTAAAGATGGCAGAAGTGAGTTTATTTAAAAAAATACACGAGAACTGGCCTATTATCCTGCTGGATGATGTTTTTTCCGAGTTTGATCAAAAAAGAAAGCAGTATTTTCTTGATTATTTAATAAACAATACAGGACAGTGCTTTATAACCACGGCGAGCGATCTTAATGAGATAATTAATAATTTACAAAGTGAGTATAAAATTTTTACTGTATTTCGGGGGAGCATAACAAATGAAAACAGTGGGCCCGGTTATTGAAAATCTTCTTCGCAGCTATAACTTATGGCAGGGTTATAAACAATTCCTGGTTGTTGATAAATGGGATGAAGTTGTGGGCAGTGAGTTATCTGCTTTTACCAGGGCGGAAAGTATTAGTAACGGGGTTCTAAGAGTTGCTGTAAAGGATTCTGTATGGGCTTATCATCTGACAATGCTAAAACCAGGCCTGGTAAAGAAATTAAATGAATTTGTTGGATCGAACGTGGTAAAGGACATTTTCTTTAAAATAGAACCCTTTGAAAAGAAGGAAAATGCTGATTAATATGTAATTGTATTATAGGATTGGATAAATTTTGTTGCTAAACTGCTAAGACTACCTTATTTAATTCGGGAGGAACCATGTTTGTTCATATTGGGGGAACACAAATAGTTTTCAACAATGAGTTGATTGGGATTTTTAACCTGGATAATGAAGAAAGTGAAATTAACAATGAATTTTTAAATACTCCGTCCAATCATCCGACCAGCATTCTTTCAGGCTCTGAAAGACATAAGTCATTTGTAGTTACTGACAGGAAGGTTTATATTTCTCCTATTTCGCCCCTAACCCTTTCCAAGCGTAGAAATATCTCGAAATAGAGCTTGAGAGAGTTTGTTTCTATAAAACATGCTATAATAGTTTTTAGTTTTAGCAGATAATATTGTTGTCCGAGGTGGAAAATGAACAAGAAAAATAGTCAAGAATATAGCGCTGAACACATCCAGGTTCTGGAAGGTCTTGAAGCAGTCAGGCTTCGTCCAAGTATGTATATCGGGTCAACTTCCAGCAGGGGACTTCACCATTTAATTTTTGAAGTGGTTGATAATAGTATTGATGAAGTTTTAGCCGGTTATTGTAAGCAGATAAAAGTAATTGTTAATGAAGACAACAGTGTTACGATCACTGATGATGGTCGGGGCATTCCCGTCGAGGAACATCCGGTTGAAAAAAGGCCGGCTGTCGAAGTTGTCTTAACCATGTTGCACTCAGGTGGCAAGTTCAACAATGACAGCTATAAGGTTGCCGGCGGACTGCACGGTGTGGGTATTTCTGTTGTTAATGCCTTATCAAAGTGGCTTGAAGTCGAGGTTTACCGGTCCGGATCAATCTATCACCAGCGTTATGAAAACGGAAATATCGCGTCGCCACTTACCACCAGGGGCAGTATCAGTAAGACCGGGACCAGGATCACTTTTATGCCGGACAGCGAAATATTTGATAGCATTAATTTTGATAATGAGGTTATTGTCCAACGGCTGCGAGAGCTCGCTTTTCTCAATAAGGGAACAAAAATTGATTTTAAAGATATGCGCAGCGGGCGTAGTGAAAAATTTAAATACGACGGCGGCCTGGTTCAGTATGTAGAATTTTTGAACCAGGGCAAAGAAACTGTTCCCCCCGAGCCAATTTATTTTCAGAAGGATGTTGATAACGTCCAGGTTGAGTTGGCCATGCAGTACCATGCCGGCTATGCAGAGGTTCTGTACTCATATGCTAATAATATCCATACCCACGAGGGCGGAACTCATGAATATGGTTTCAAGGTATCATTAACCAGGCTAGTCAATGATTTTGCCAGGAAATTTGGCGTGTTGAAGGAAAACCAGGGTAATCTTTCCGGTGAGGATATTCGGGAAGGTTTGACTGCTGTTCTCAGTGTTAAACTGCTTAACCCGCAGTTTGAGGGGCAAACAAAAACTAAACTTGGCAATAGTGAAATTCGCAGCGCAGTTGATAACATTTGTTACGAAGCTGTAGAAGCCTATCTTGAGCAAAATCCTTCTGTGGCCAGGAGAATCATTGAAAAATCAATCCGCGCCTCCCGGGCCAGGGAAGCTGCCCGCAAAGCCAGGGAACTAACCAGGCGTAAAAACGCACTGGAGATTAGTAACCTGCCTGGCAAGCTGGCAGATTGCACTTCTAAAGATCCTGCAGAAAGTGAGATGTTTCTTGTTGAGGGTGACTCTGCAGGTGGTTCAGCGAAGCAGGGCCGGGACAGGCGGTTTCAGGCCATCCTTCCATTGCGCGGGAAAATTCTTAATGTTGAGAAAGCCCGCCTGGATAAAATTTTAGCCAATGAAGAGATCAGGGCCCTGATAACTGCCCTTGGAACCGGTATTGAAAGCGAGTTTGATATTAAAAAAGCACGTTACCAAAAAATAATTATTATGACTGATGCCGATGTTGACGGCTCTCATATTAGGGTGCTACTGCTGACCTTTTTCTACCGTTTCATGCACCAACTTATTGATAGCGGCTTTATTTATATTGCCCAACCGCCTCTCTACCAGGTTAAGAAAGGGAAGAGAGAACAATACCTCTTCCGTGAAGAAGAATTAACTCCACTGCTTGATGAGTGGAACCGGGAAGGCGGATTCAGTATCCAACGCTATAAAGGTCTTGGTGAGATGAACCCTGATCAGCTATGGGAAACAACCATGAACCCCGAAAGCAGGATTATTAAGAGGGTTGAACTGGTTGATGCTGTGAAAGCGGACAATATATTCGGGGTATTAATGGGAGATAAAGTTGAACCCCGCCGGCAGTTTATAGAAGAAAATGCCCG
>SL_3KL_010_SEDDRAFT_10006544_pt1 | contig 10416 bp, 9 predicted proteins | sample SodLakKL_010_SED_2_FD_10381 | JGI IMG/M metagenome (IMG submission 10381)
AGCCAGAGCCCGCCCATGCTCTGCAGGTCGGTGCTCCGGCCCAGCGCGACCTCCAGGGCAGCGTAGAGCAGCACCACGGGCAGGGTGAAACTGGCCGCCTCCCGCAAGGTCAGCGGGAAGACGGTGAGCATGACCACTGTAAGCACGGGGAAGAAGGAGTAGCCGAGGATCAGCCCCGGTGCCACGTCGCCGTTGAGCACCAGCCGGGCGGCGGCATACAGGAGCAGTGGCGCGGTCATCAGCACCGCCAGCCGGAACCGGGCCTGCGACAAGGTCAGTTGATTGCGTGCGCAACCGAAAAACAGCACGAGCAGCGCCGTGCCGGCGACCACTCTCAGCCCGGCCATCACCATGAATTCGCCCTGAGGCATGAACAGGGCGTCCACCGGGATCCAGGCGGGGATCAGCAGCGCGAGCACCAGTGCCAGTGGCTGGATGCGGGTGTTGATATAGCCGGCGCGTGAACCGGAGAAGTCCGGGGAATGGCCCCGGACGTCCAGGAGATCAGGCAGGCTCAATCCCTGGAGCCAGAGCCTGAAGGGGTGCTTGGGGGCTTTGTTGATCATTCCGTGTTAATGCCCTTTGGTTTATTGGGGTAAGCCGGTCAAGTATGCCTGCAATCCTGACGGACCACAAAGCGGGTCGGATCACTCCCCTGCAGTCTGCAGCACCAGTTCCACCCGCCGGTTCTGGGCCCGGCCCTCGGGGGTGGCGTTATCGGCAATCGGCCGGGTCTCCGCCAGTCCGGTGGCCTGCAGGCGAGGCGCGTCGATGCCCTGCGCCTGGAGAAAACGCACGACGCGGGTCGCGCGCCCGGTGGACAGCTCCCAGTTCGACGGAAAACGCTCGGTGGCAATGGGCACGTTGTCGGTGTGGCCCTCCACGGTGATCCGGTGGGGGCTGGCCTGCAGCACCGGGACCAGCTGACCGAGGACGTCCAGGCCCTCGTCGGTCAGTTCCGCCTCGCCGGAGGGGAACAGGATCTCGTCGCTGATCCGGAAACTGATGCTCCCCGCCTCTACCAGGACGTCGATATCATCGCCCAGGGCATCCAGTTCCGCCTGCATGGCCGGGTCGGCGGACTCCTCCGGCCGGTGCTCGGGCTCTTCAATTGGGTCCAGAATGTCCGGATGGGCGTCCAGCGGGCCCCTTTCGCCCTCAAGCACGCTTGGCGCCCCGGTGGGCGGGACGGCCTCGCCCACCCCGGTCTGGCCAGCGAAAATGCCCGGATCCTGCGGCGTCACGCCCGCGTGATCGTCGATGAAGGCCAGCATCACGACGAACATGACCAGCAACAGGGTCATCACGTCCAGGTAGACCAGCAGCCAGCTCTCCCCCTCCTGGTCCTCGGGCGGCTCCACGTGCCACTGGGCGAAGCGCCCCCGGTGCACCGCGGAGCTGGCCTGGCCGCCTGCGGGTTCCTCAGCGGCCACGGCCGGCCCCTTCCGCCTCCTGGGCCCCGTTCTCCGTGTCCAGCCGGATGCTGGGGTCGTGGATTTCGTCCTTGTAGTGCGCCATGAAGGAGTTCAGCGTCTCACGCATCAGGGTGGGGTTGCGCTTCTGGCACATCATGGAGATCCCCTGCAGCACCATGTTCATCAGCACCACCCGCTGCTCGGTGCGCCGTTCCAGCTTCACGGCGATGGGCTTGAAGACCATGTTGGCCAACAGGATCCCGTAGAACGTGGTGAGCAGCGCGACGGCCATGTGCTGGCCGATCACCGCGATGTCCCCCTCGTCGAGGATGAACATCATGTTGATCAGCCCCACCAGGGTGCCGATCATGCCGAAGGCCGGCGCAAAACTGGCCATGACCCGGAAGAGCTGCGCCTCGGCGCGCTCCCGGGCCCGGAGGCGGGAGATGCGCCACTGCAGCAGGTCGAGGATGTCCTCCTCGGGGGTGAGGTCGATCAGCAGTTGCACCCCGGTGCGCAGAAAGGGGTTGGAGACCTTGTCCAGCGCGTTTTCCACCGCCCGGATATCGCCGCGCAGCCAGAGACGGGAGATCTGGATCAACTCCTCCATGTCGTCCCGCGTGTAGAGCCGTTCGTTACGCAGCACGATACCGAACAGCCCGAACACCCGCAGCACCTCCTTCAGCGGGTAGCTGAGGAAGGTGGCCGCGAAAGTGCCGCCGAGCACGATGGCCAGGCCCGGCAGGTTGATGAAGGCGGTCGGCTCCTCGGCGGCGAAGAAGAGCACGGCGACCAGCATGCCCAGGCCGCCGAGCATGCCGATCAGGGTGGATGGGTTCATGCCGTCTCCCTGGCGCTCAGTTGGCGCGGGTGGCGTCCTCCAGGGCCCGCAGGATGTCCTCGCGGGCGATGACGCCGACCACCTGGTCGTTTTCCACCACCGGGAAGCTCTTGGTGCGCATTTCCACCATCCGCTGCAGCACCCGGGTCAGGGGGCGGTCAGGGTAGGTGGTGACCGGTTCGCGGGTCATGTAATCGGCCACCTTGCGGGACATGATGGCCTCGTAGGGCGGGATCATGGCCGTGGGCTGGAAGGTGAAGGCCTTGAGCAGGTCGAACTTGGTGGCCACGCCCAGCAGGGTGTTGTCCTGATCCACTACCGGCACGCCGTTGAAATCGTGCCGGGAGAACAGCGCCTCCAGCTCCCGCAACTCGGTGTCCGGACTGATGGTGCAGGGGCTGCGGGTCATGTAGTCCTTGACCTGGTAATTCACGAACTCGTACATGGTCGCTCCGGTTGTTCCGTGATCCCCGGCTGGTTAGCGAAGGATGAGTGGCAAAGGTGTTAAGCGAAAACTAGCACTTTGCTGGCCTGCGGGTAAGGGGAGTGAGCAAGCCTGCTCAGGCGGGCACCGGCGCCCGCCACCGCTGCCAGCTGTACAGCGCACCATACAGCGTCAGACACCCCAACTGTACCACCCAGNGCGTGAATCCGGTCGGGTCGGCGAGCCAGTCCGGCCGCAGCAGCAGCAGGGCCAGGCCCACCAGGGCCAGGCGTTCCAGGCCGTTGCAGTGGCGTCCGGCGTAGCCGGCGATGGCCGAGACCAGGGCGAACAGCCCGGCCAGCGCGGTCAGGAAGGTCCAGCCGATGATCACCGGGTCGGTCTGCCAGATGATCCGGCCGCCGTCGTCCAGCCCGGCGATCATCAACAACTCGGTGTTGAAAACAAACACGAAGGGCAGGATCGCGGTGCGCAGGTCGTAGCTGAAGCTCTGCACGCCGGTCTGCAGCGGTGGGCTCTGGGCGATGGCTGCCCCGGCATAGGCCGCCAGCCCCACCGGCGGTGTGTCGTCGGCGAGGATACCGAAGTAAAAGACGAACAGGTGGGCGGCGATCACCGGGATCAGCAGCCCCATATCGCCGCCCAGTTGCACGATGACCGGCGCGGTGAGGGTGGCCATGACGATGTAGTTGGCGGTGGTGGGCAGGCCCATGCCGAGGATGATGCAGGTGAGCGCGGTGAGCCCCAGCATCAGGTAGAGGCTGCCCATGGAGAGCACCTCGATGACGTTGACGAACCGCCCCACCAGCCCGGTGGTGCTGACCACGCCGACGATGATGCCCGCGGTGGCGGTAGCCACGCCCACGGCCACCATGTTGCGTGCCCCGCCGATCATGCCGCGCAGAATGTCGCCCACACCTCCCAGCAGTGCCTGCCCGAGGACCCGGTGGAGCGGGGCCTGGGCGCCCAGCCGCTGGTGGGTCAGGTAGGCGAGTATCGGCCGTTGCACCAGCATGATCACCATGGTGGCCTGTATGGCGAGCAGCGCCGAGGCCACCGGCGAGCGGCGCATCACCACCAGGAACCAGATGAGCATGAGCAGTGGCACCAGGTAGTGCAGGCCGCGCAGCAGGGTGGACCAGAAGGGCGGCAGCTGGCTGCGCGGTACCACCGCCACGTTCTCCTTGCAGGCCTCGACGTGCACCACGTAGAAAAGCGCGATGTAGGCCACCAGCGCCGGGATGATCGCCGCGCGCAGCACGTCCAGGTAGGGCAGGCCGACGATCTCCGCCATGATGAAGGCTGCCGCGCCCATTACCGGCGGCATTAGCTGGCCATTGGTGGACGCGGCCACCTCCACTGCCGCCGCCTTGTGCGGCGGCAGCCCCACCCGCTTCATCAGCGGGATGGTGAACGTGCCGGTGGTGACGGTGTTGGCGATGGACGACCCCGACACCGACCCGGTCAGCCCGGAGGCGAAGACCGCCGCCTTGGCCGGGCCACCGCGCAGGCTGCCCAGGGCGGAGTAGGCCACGTCGATGAAGTACTTGCCGGCGCCGGCCCGCTCCAGCAGTGCTCCCAGCAGCACGAACAGGAAGACGAACCCCACCGATACCCCCAGCGGCACGCCAAATATGCCGGAGTCGCTGAGGTACATGTCATTGACCAGGACCTCCAGGGAAACACCTCGGTGGCGCAGTAACCCTGGCATCCAGGGGCCGGCGAAGCAGTAGGCCAGGAACAGCGCCGCCAGCACCGGCAGAGCCCAGCCCAGGGTCCGCCGCGCCGCCTCCAGCAGTAGCCCGACGAGGACAATCCCCAAGACGATGTCCTGGGTTTCGGGCAGCCCCGCGCGCCAGAGAATCTCCTCGTAGTCCCACCAGATCCATAGCGTGGCGGCGGCCGCGGTCAGGGCCAGCAGGATGTCACTCCAGGGAATGCGATGGCGGTTGTCCAGGAACAGACCGATCCGGCGCAGAGGTTGCAGCCAACGAGGCGCGGGCCGGTGGCGGGCCGGGAAGAGCAGGAAGGCCAGCGTGATGGCAAAGGCGAGGTGCCAGACCCGGGCGATCTGGGTGTCGATGGGGTCCCAGGCGATGGCCAGCTGGAAGGCCGACCAGGCCAGGCAGAGCAGGGTGATGGCCGCAATGGCCATGCGCCCGCGGGGTTGCCGCGCACCCGTCTCCACGGCCTGGGCCATGGCCCGGGCCTGCTGCTGACCATCACGTTCGCTCATTCAAGGGGTGAGCCTGGAATGGTTGGATGTGGAGCCCGCCCCGGGGAATGGGGCGGGCCTCGGGGCTCAGCGCCAGCCCTGTTCCTCGAAGTAGCGCAGGGCGCCCGGATGGAGGTCCACCGAGACCCCTTCCATCATGGCCTCGGGCTCCAGGTGGCGGAAGGCGGCGTGGGCGTTGCGCAGGTCATCCATCTGCTCAAACACGGCGGCGGTCAGGTCGTAGACCACGTCCTCGTCCATGTCGGCATGGGTCACCACGGTGGCGGTGACGGCGTAGGTTTCGATGTCCTCGTCCACGCCGGGGTAGGTGCCACCGGGAATGGCGGTCATCACGTAGTAGGGCCGCTCCTCCACGAACTCGCGGATGGCATCCGAGTTGATCGGGATCATGCGGATGTCCACCGAGTTGGCCGGCTCCTCGATGGCAGCGCTGGGGTTGCCCACCGTGTAGAAGAAGCCGTCCACCTGGCCGTCCACCAGGGCGCGGGAGGCCTCGTGCTGTTGCAGGTTGCGGGCGCGTATGTCGTCCCGCGGGTCGATGCCGTAGATCTCCAGCACGTCCATGGCGTTGCGGCGCTGACCCGAGCCGGGGTTGCCGATGTTGATGGTATGGCCCTGGATGTCCTCCACCGAGTGGATGTCGCTATCGGCACGCACCACCAGCATCACCGTCTCCGGGTGCATGGCGAACAGGCTGCGCAACTCCTCGAAGGCACCGCGCCGCTCCCATTCCGCCTCGCCATTGATGGCCTGCCAGGCGCGGTCCGACTGGGCGACACCGAAGTCGATGGAGCCCTGGGAGAGGGCGTTGATGTTGAATACCGAGCCCTGGGTGGGCCGGCCCACGCAATTGTAGTCGTCCTTGTGTTGCTCCAGCAGGCGGCACCCGTGCTGCGCGACCTGGTAATAGACGCCGGTGATGGAGGCACCGCCGAAGGTCAGGTCGCGGGCCTGGACGGGCAGGGCGACCAGGCTGGCGGCCAGCAGGGTGAACAGGGCGATCAGACTGGATCGACGCATGACTCCTTCCTCCTCGGATGATCGGAACAGGGCGCCTAGTGTTATACGGGGGACCGGTCCGGGACCGGCGGTGGGCGCCTGCGTATCAATCTAGCCTGCCGGCCGGCCCGATGCACGCATTTCCACACGGAGACGGGCCCGCTCGCGGCTCACGGTGGCCCGAACCGCCGGGTAAAGCTCGAGAAAACAGCATTCCAGTTCCGGGTAAAAAGGCCTGAGCCAGGCGCCCGCGTCCAGCAAGGGCCGGGGACGGCGCAAGCGCCGGGCGATGCGCGCCAGCACCTGCTCCAGACCGTCCAGCCGCGTGCAGGCACGCAGCCAGTCTCGCTCAATCATGGTGGGCAGGGCATCGCGCAGCGGGGCAGGCATGGCCGACCGGCTCTCCGCCAGTTCGGCGTAGACCTGAGCGGTCCACTCGCGCAGGGGGATGTCCTCCAGGGCGGACCAGTGGCGGATGAGGAAGTGATCGTGGCAGAGGTCAAGCAGGATGCCGGCGTACCGGCGTTGGCCCTGCGGGAAGCGGCGGCGCAATCGGGCCGCGGCCGGGTGGTGGTCGGCCAGGCTGTCGATGCGCCGGTGCAGGTGCAGCCCGCGGTAAACGCCGCCGCTCCAGCGCGCGGGGTCGAGACGCCCGCGGACGTGGTCTCCCAGCAGGTTGCCCAGCCGTTCGGCGGGGCCATCGGCGAGTTGCAGGTGGGCCAGGTGGTTCATGCGGGCCCCGGTCCGGGGTGTCAGCCGTTGCCGGGGCCGCCGCCGGAGTCGCCCCCTTTACCACCGCCGTTGCCGCCCCCATTGCGGCGCCCGCCCCCCGGGCGGCGGCGACCGCCACCGGGGCGACCACCGCCGCGGCCGCCTTTGCCGCCGGGCCGGCTGCGCTGGATGCGCTTCGGCGGCTTGGGCTCGACCATCAACTCGCTCGAGGGCATTTCAGCGGGGATGCGCTGCTCGATATAGCTTTCGATATCGGGCAGGGAGAAGACGTACTCCTCGCAGGCCAGCGAGATGGCATCCCCGCTGGCGCCGGCGCGGGCGGTCCGCCCGATACGGTGGACGTAGTCCTCCGGGTCCTGGGGCAGGTCATAGTTGATAACGTGGGAGACATCCTCGATGTGCAGCCCCCGCGCAGCCACATCGGTGGCCACCAGGAAGCGCAGCTCGCCGTCCTGGAAACGCTTGAGCAGGGCCTCGCGCTTTTTCTGCGGGATGTCCCCGGAGATGACCGCGGCCTCGATATCGTTGCCCAGCAGGTAGCCGGTGACTCGGTCAGCGGCCCGTTTGGTGTTGACGAAGATGATCGAGCGGTTGAACTCCTCCTCGTTCTGGACCAGGCCCAGCAGCAGGGGGATCTTCTCGTCCTTGGAAACGTGGTAGAGCTTCTGGCGGACCCGGTCGGCGGTGATCTGCTCGGACTCGATACGCACCACCTCGGGGTCGTTCAGGTGCTCGTAGGCGAGCTCCATCACCCGGTGGGAGAGGGTGGCCGAGAACAGCAGGTTAATGCGCTGATCCGGCTTGGGCATGCGCCGCATCAGGTACCGGATGTCGGCGATAAAGCCCAGATCGAACATGCGGTCGGCCTCGTCCAGCACCAACACTTCGATGTGGTCGAGCTGGAAGACGCGCTGCTTGTAGAAGTCGATGATCCGCCCCGGGGTGCCGATAATGATATCCACCCCTTCTTCCAGTTGCTTGCGCTGGGCTTCGTAGCCGGTGCCGCCGTAGACCGCAGCGCACTTCAGCCCGGTGTAACGGCCCAGCTGCAGGGCATCGCGGTGGATCTGCAGCGCCAGTTCGCGGGTGGGGGCCAGCATGATCGCCCAGGGGCCCTCTTTGCCTTCCTCCACCGGCACGGTCATGAGACGCTGCATGGTGGCGAGCAGGAAGGCGGCCGATTTGCCGGTGCCGGTCTGCGCCTGGCCGGCGATGTCGCGCCCCTCGAGGGCCTTCGGCAGGGTGGCAGCCTGGATGGGCGTGCAGTACTCGAAGCCGGCCCGCTGGAGGCCGTCCATCAGCGAGTCGTGCAGGCCGAGGGTGTCGAATCGGGTATCGGAGAGGTGTTCGTTTTTCATGGGCGCGTAGGTTACCGGAAATCGGTTTGCTTTTCTCGCCTTTATCCGGTTGGGTGGCGGTCAGGGGGGGCGCCGCGCGCCGTGCACGCTAGCCTCCGGGGCGGTCATGCAAACGGGGAGTGATGGATGACGGACAGGGCGCTGGCACCCAAGCGGGAGATCTTCGGTTGGGCGATGTTCGACTTCGCCAACCAGGCCTACACCCTGCTCATTATCACCGTGGTGTTCGGGGACCTGTTCACCCGGGTGATCGTGGGGGACGGGCCCGATTACCGCCTGGGCAACCTGCTCTGGAGCCTGGCGCTGGCCACCAGTTACCTGCTGGTGGTGGTCTGCTCGCCGGTGGCCGGGGCGGTGATGGACTACACCGCCCGGCGCAAGCAGTTCCTGTTCGCCAGTTACCTCCTGACCGTGGTGGCCACCGCTGCGCTCTACTTCGTGGCGCCGGGCTACGCCATGCTGGGCGTCCTGCTGATCATCATCTCCAACTTCGCCTACTCCATCGGAGAGGCCTTCATCGCCAGCTTCCTGCCCGACCTGGGGCCACCGGACAAGCTGGGGGCGATCTCCGGGATCGGCTGGGCGCTGGGCTACGTGGGCGGCATGTTCTCGGCGGTCTTCGTGCTGCTCTACCTCGGGGACGTGAGCGAAGAGAATTTTGACCGCATCCGCTGGGTGGGGCCGTGGGCGGCCGCCTTCTTCCTGGTGGCCGCCATGCCCACGTTCATCTTCCTGCGGGAGCGGGGCCGGCCCCGGGCGCTGCCGTCGGGCAGGGGCTATGTCCGACTGGGCCTGCAGCGGGTGGGTGGCACGCTGGCGAACCTCAAGGGCTACAGGGACCTGGCGGTCTTTCTGCTCTCCACGTTCTTCGCCATGAGCGGCATGTACATCATCATCGCCTTTTCCTTCATCTACGGCGCCCAAGTGATCGGCTGGGACGAGGGGGTGCGGACGCTGATGTTCGTCATCGTGCAGATCAGCGCGGCGGTGGGTGCCGTGGGCTTCGGCCTGTTCCAGGGCCGGCTCGGCGGCCTGCGCACCTACCGGGTGACGGTGCTGCTCTGGATCGTGGCGGTCTGCTGCATCTACGCCACCCCGCAGCTCAGCGCTTTTGCCCGTGACTGGCTGGGCGTGAACTGGGAGGCGCAGTACGTCTTCCTGGTGGTGGGCACGCTGGCCGGCTCGGCGTTGGGGGCCTGCCAGTCCACCACGCGGGCTCTGGTGGGGGCCTTCGCGCCCCAGGGGCACGCGGCGGAGTTCTTCGGGTTCTGGGGGTTGTCGCTGAAGTTGGCCGGTGCCTTCAGCCTGGTGCTAATGGGGGGGCTGCAGGTGCTGGTGGGCCTGCACCTGGCCATCCTGTTCTGCGCGCTGCTGTTCGCGGTGGCGTTCCTGGTCAGTTGGCCGGTGGACGAGGCGCGGGGGCGGCGGGCCGCGGTGACCGCACCGCCCTGAGGGGGCCGCGCCACCGGGGTGGCACGGCGTGCGGGATCAGACCTCGATCATGTCGAACTCGGCCTTGGTGGCGCCGCACTCGGGGCACTTGAAGTCGTCCGGGATCTCCTCCCAGCGGGTGCCGGGCTTGATGCCCTCCTCGGGCAACCCCTCTTCCTCGTCGTAGATCCAGCCGCAGACCACGCACATCCAGGAGCGGTATTCCATCGTTAAACCCTTTACAGTTAGCCGTGAGCGTTTGCCGTGTATGCCTGACGGAACGTCACCCCTTGGGGGGCAGGATCCCGAGGCAGAATGCAACTGTAACCTTGAATATTTCTCAGGAAAAGCCATGTCGCAGCGCGCACAGCTCCGCCGCCGGGTCCGGGGGCTCTATGTGATCACTGACGCCGGTCTGCAGCCGCCGGAACGGCTACCCGAGCGGGTGCTGCAGGCCATCCGCGGCGGCGCACGGATGGTGCAGTACCGGGACAAGGGGCGCGATGCGGCCCGGCGGCTGGGCGAGGCGGAGGCCCTGGCGGCGCTCTGTCGGCGCCACGGCGTGCTGTTCATCGTCAACGACGACGTGGAACTGGCGGTCGCCGTGGCGGCCGACGGGGTGCACGTGGGCCGGGAGGATGGGGCCGTCGCCGATGCCCGCGCCGCCCTGGGGCCCGAGCGGCTGGTGGGCGCGTCGAGCTACAACGACCCGGAGCGTGCCGTGCAGTTGCAGGCGGAGGGAGCCGATTACGTGGCCTTCGGCACCTTCTTCCCGTCACCGACCAAGCCGCACGCGGTGCGGGCCACCCCGGAGATGCTGCGTGCCGTGCGCCCCCGCCTGCAGGTGCCGGTGGTGGCCATCGGTGGTATCACCGCGGCGAAGGCGGGGCCGGTAGTGGCAGCGGGGGCCGATGCGCTGGCCGTGATCAGCGACGTCTTCGGGGCCGCGGACGTGACGGCGG
>SL_3KL_010_SEDDRAFT_10006545_pt1 | contig 10415 bp, 10 predicted proteins | sample SodLakKL_010_SED_2_FD_10381 | JGI IMG/M metagenome (IMG submission 10381)
AAGGGAATTGTCCTCCTCACCACTCAAAGAGTGCTACGCGAGCAGGGCTGCCTGAGTAGTAACGAATTGTAATTGATATTGTACCTTGTTTGATTATCATGTCGATTAATTAAGCAGCCCCAATAACAACACATATCAAACCCGGCAAGTTAGTTATGTGCAAGGAATATAGCAAAAACGGTTTTTGAATAGATACAATCATCGCGGATAATTACTATACGATAAAAAATGATATGGCAGCGATTACAATCTTCACTGGTTTCTTCACAGGCATATTTTTGATATACTTATCAACAACAGGAATGAACTGACCAACCATGGACACCTACAGCNTCTTTCAACCCCAAAACATCATCACCGTCAGCCAGCTGACCGGTTANCTGCGCCAGGTACTGGAAAGTGATGAGCTGCTGCAAGACCTGTGGGTCGAAGGAGAAATCTCCAATTTCACCCGGGCCAGTTCGGGTCACCTGTATTTCACCCTCAAAGACAGCCAATCTGCCGTCCGTTGTGTCATGTGGCGCAACTGGTCAGCTCGATTGAACTTTGAGCCGCGTGAAGGAATCGCCGTGGAAGCTCATGGAGGCATGGGCGTCTATGAAGTCAACGGACAGGTGCAGCTGTATGTTGACACCATGCGGCCAGCTGGAGAGGGTAAACTCTTCCAGGAGTTTTTGCGCCTCAAAGCCAAGTTGGAAGCTGAGGGTTTATTTGACCCCACCAGGAAACGTCCCATTCCAGCACAGCCAAAGCTGATCGGCATCGTCACATCGCCCACCGGGGCAGCCGTGCAAGACATGCTCAACACGCTGCGCAGACGCTTTCCCGTGGTTGAGGTCGTGATCGCACCTACAGCCGTCCAGGGAGCCGACGCCCCACCGGGCATTGTGGCAGCCCTGGAACACCTGAACCATGAAGTTCATCCCGATGTGATCTTGATCGGGCGCGGCGGCGGTTCGATTGAGGACCTGTGGGCGTTCAATGATGAAGCCGTGGCACGGGCTGTGGCCGCTTCCGCCACCCCCGTTATCTCTGGCGTCGGGCACGAGACGGATTACACGCTGACCGATTTCGCCGCCGACATTCGCGCCGCAACCCCCACCGCAGCCGCCGAGGTAGCCACACCGGATAAAATGGAGCTATTGGGGATTGTGGCCGAATTGGCAAACCGGCACACCACCCATTTGAAAACGTTCATTTCTGATTTACGATGGGAACACAGCCAAGCTCAAAATGCGCTCCAACAACTGTCCCCCAAATATGCAGTTGACTCCTACCGCCAGCGTCTGGATGAAGTCCAGTTACGGCTGGAGCGTTCCATACGGGTTCGGCTAAGCACGCTAACCATGCAGTTAACCAGCCAGCAGCAGTCCTTACGGGGACTCAACCCGCTGGCCGTTCTCAACCGCGGCTATGCCATTGTTAGTCGTGTTAATGATGGTTCACTGGTCAAAGCCGCTGACCAGGTTAAACCAGACGATACCATCCACATCCAGGTCAGCCGGGGAAGGATCCACGCCCAGGTGACCGATACCACCCAGGAGGATCAGCATGAAAAATAATTCAACACAAGATATCCAGGCAATGGATTTCGAAACCGCTTTTACCGCCTTGCAAGAAAACGTAACTCAACTCGAAAACGAAGACCTGGCGCTTGAAAAAGCCCTGGCGTTGTTCGAACACGGCCAGGCCTTGGCCAAACACTGTGCTGCACTCTTAGAACAAGCCGAGTTGAAAGTGCGCACTTTGAGCACAACGCTTCCTACCCAGGAATCATCTGATAAACCCGAAACACAAGGATAAACCGATGCCATTATCTGGTATTTTCAATAATCCCGTCTTCATCGCCACCATAGCCGCCTCGCTGATGGCGCAAATCCTCAAATTGCCCATGTGTTATCTACAACATAAGGAATGGGATTGGGCCCTAATATTCAGTGCCGGCGGCATGCCCAGCTCACATTCAGCCGTCGTCACTGCAGCGGCAGCCGGCGTAGGCTACTACGTCGGATTTGACACCCCGCTGTTCGGACTGGCCTTTGCCGTCGCCAGTGTGGTTATCTATGATGCCACCAACATCCGGCGCCAGGCCGGGTTCCATGCCCAGCAAATCAACCGTATCATCAAAGAGGTGTTTTCGGGAGAGATCAAGACCGTAGAAGATTTTAAGGAGCTGCGCGAGGTTTTGGGTCACTCCCCGGCTGAGGCCCTGGGCGGGATCATCCTGGGGATTTTGGTCAACATCGTCATCTGGCAGATTTGGCCATAAGCTTTTTGTCATTGGGAGAGCCTGCCGGGGTCGACCGCCTAGCAACTTGGGAGGAAGCAATGTCAATCATTTGCAAGCTGGAGAATCAGCCCTGTGGCGTAAATCGATGCCAGACAAGCACCCAAACTGCTGATTAAGGTATCTGCATAGCTGCTTAGTTTAATAAACAAAATCAAAACCACTCAATAGACTTTTTAGATTTAATCATCCTTAATGAGAGGAGCTTATGAAAAAAACAATTTCAAACATGATCGGCATCATCCTCGCCACCGCAGTCGGTGCTGGCATCGCCATCGCCGGCGCACAGGGCAGTGTCAAAGTTTGGGGATTCCCCCTCTTTACCCTGCTGATCATCGCCGCTTACCTTGTCCAGTGGGTCGTGTTCATCTTTGCCTACATCCAAAAGAGCGAGCGCTTCTTTGACCTGACCGGCAGCCTGACCTATATCACCCTGGCAACAGGAGCTGTCTTGCTGATCCCCAATATCGACCGACGGGCGGTACTGCTGCTGGTGGTCGTGGTCGTATGGGCCACCCGTCTGGGTACCTTCTTGTTCGCCCGCGTCCTCAGGCAGGGCAAGGACGACCGTTTCGACGAGATCAAAGTCAACTTCACCAGCTTTTTACTGACCTGGACGCTGCAGGGCTTATGGGTCACCTTCACCGCTGCAGCCGCCTTCGCCGCCATCTCCAGGACGGAGCAGCGCGCATTGGGTTGGCCGGCATTGCTTGGCTTCCTGGTGTGGGCGTTCGGTTACTTCTTTGAGCTGATCGCCGATGCGCAAAAGAACGCCTTTCGAGGCGATCCAGCGAACAAGGACGCCTTCATCAGCACCGGCTTGTGGGCCTGGTCGCGCCATCCTAATTATTTCGGCGAGATCGTGTTATGGCTGGGCGTGGCCATCATCGCCCTGCCTGTACTGCGCGGCTGGGCGCTGGTCACCCTCATCTCCCCACTGTGGGTCATCGTTCAATTGACGTTGATCAGCGGCGTCCCCATGCTGGAGCGCAAAGCAGAGCAGAAGTGGGGCGGGCAGCCAGATTATGAAGCCTATAAAGCCAACACCCCCGCTTTAATCCCCCGCCCACCGGCAAAACAGAAATAGTCTTTACACCAAGGGGTCAATTTCTATTCCTATGGCAGGTATGATAAGGGCCACAAGTCTTCTCTTGGGGACGTGGCCCTTTCACATTTTCGGCAGGATGGAAAACACATCCCGAGGAGATGCCGTGAGTGGTGAATAGTACATAGTGAATAGTCATTCAAATGAAAAAACAATCCCATCGATATTCCTTCACTGCCAATAGCGGTCAGATAGCACAGCCGAATCAAGATAATCAATTGCCAAAGCAACCTTATGTTAATATAAGGAGGATCACACCTGCTGCATCGGTTCCGAATTGCCACCCCACACCCACAAGTTGTCATTGCGAGCCCCCGCCAGGGGGCGTGGCAGTCTCATGAACTTTACCAAATGGATAAAAATGTGTCATACTCAAGATATAAGTGTTCCTAAAAGCTTGGAATTGAGTAACACTACTTATTTGGAGGCTGAAAAATGAAAGATAAACAATTTCTTAACACCCTCATCAATGAAACCTTTGGCAGCTTCATCCTGATCTTGCTCGGTGTCGGCGCGGTGATCCACACTGCCCTGGCGCCGCGCCTGGCTCCCAGCGCATACCCCTGGACGATGATCGCCTTTGGGTGGGGTTTGGCCTACATGGTCGCCTTCATGGTATGCGGCGGTGTCCTAAATGTACACCTCAACCCGGCTATCACCCTGGCGATGGCCGTCAAACGCGGCTTTCCCTGGAAAAAAGTGCTGCCTACCATCGGCGCTCAACTGTTTGGCGCGGTTTTGGGTGCACTTGGGCTGTGGTTCTTGTACAAGGACGGCCTGGCTCCGGCAGGCTTCCCCAATGTGTGGACAACTGGGCCGGGATCTACCTATGACACAGCCTTCTTCGGTGAAATCACCGGCACATATGTACGCGACTACCGGTTGGTGGTGGCTGGTGTGGCTGAGCTGTTTGGTACGCTGGTCTTCTCGTGGCTGGTCCTGGCTGTCTCGGAGGCACAAGACCATCCCCTGCACAGGTTTCTAAGTGCAACACTGGTCGGATTGGGAGTCGCTGCGATTGGCCTGTCCCTGGGCGGCCCCAGCGGATTTGCCATCAACCCGGCGCGAGATCTGGGCCCCCGGCTGGTCGGAACGATCATGTGGACCCCCGGTTTATTCGAGGGCCTGTACTGGTTGATCCCGCCAATCCTGATCCCCATGCTCGCCGGTCCCCTGGGTTTTGTGCTGTATGACATGCTGGTCAAGCGAGACCATGAAAATTCACAAGAAGGTTGATAAAAATTAATAAACGTAACTACTCACCCTGCAAGTGAATAGTAACTAATAAACAATCAAAAGTTTTGTGAGAGGAATAATTATGTCTGCCATTTTCAAAAAACTGAACCTCAAAGATCATAAAGAGATCCTGGTGCTCAACCCACCTGAATCATTCGAACCGGAACTGGCTGCGCTAACGGACGTTACCATCCATAAGGACATTGAAAGCCTCAAAAACATCGGGTTTTCCCTGGCTTTCGTCACCCAACAGGCTGAAGTGGACAGCCTGGCACGTGCCATCGCCCAGAGCACAGAGGGCGATGTCATCCTGTGGTTTGCCTATCCCAAAGCCAGCTCCAAGAACTATACCTGCGATTTTAACCGCGACACCGGTTGGGCCGTCCTAGGTGAACTGGGGTTTGAAGGCGTGCGCCAGGTAGCCATTGATGCGGACTGGTCCGCGCTACGCTTTAGGCGGGTTGAATTCATCAAAACGATGACCCGGGCTAAAGAAAACAGGCTGACAGGCAAGGATAAGGATTGAGCCGAACACAAACTGTTCAACACTTCCAACCACAGCTTGAACTTCCTCATGAATGCTGAATATTCGATATCTCCAAAACATCCAAGAAGTGTAATCGATAAGATCCAGCAACAGCAAGCCAACCTGGGGCGGTCGATCGTGGTCGCCATCGACGGCGGCAGCGGATCAGGCAAGTCGTCACTGGCTGCGCTGATCCAAAACCAAATGGATGTTGCCTTGATCCCACTGGACGACTTTTTCTCCGCACACATTCCCGACCAGCAATGGGAGGCGTTCACGCCTGAAGAAAAGCTTGAGCATGTTTTCGACTGGAAGCGCCTGCGCCAACAGGTCATCGAGCCCTTACTGCGGGGGGAAACTGCCCGCTGGCAGGCCTTCGACTTCATCGCCGGGCCACAACCTGACGGCACCTACCCCATGCAAAATGAATGTAAACATCTTGAGCCAGCGGCGGTGATCCTGATCGAGGGCGCCTATTCAGCCAGTCCGCCGCTGGCTGACCTGATCGACCTGGCCGTCCTGGTGGATGTGCCCACTGAGGTGCGCCATGCCCGGCTGGCAGATCGCGAAGATCACGCCTTCCTCTCCCGCTGGCACGCCCTGTGGGACCCGGTTGAGGATCTCTACTTAAACTACGTCCGTCCTAAAGAGTCTTTCGATATTGTTATAAGCCCTGATTAATATTAAATACCCACACTTACTCGGAAAATGTGACTATTCCAACCATGTCGCGCAGCGAATCTGGAGTATGAAGTCTTTATCGCATAACCTTAATTGCTCTTAACTTTCATAATTGAACCACTTACTACCCACTACCGACTACCCCCCTTTCACCATTCAGCTTTCACCTTCCAGCTTTCAACTTTCAACTTTCAGCTTTCACCTTTCACCTTCCGGCTGTCAGCAATATCCACCTGCTCCCAATACGTCCTGAACAGCTTGACCCGTTTCACCTGTGCCTGATCTATTAAAAAAGGCTCAACATCTCTAGCCAATGCCTCAAAATCATACGCGACAATTCGCTCCAAGATCGCCTGACGCAGGTCTTCTGGTGAGTTAATTCCCATTTTTTGCACTAAAAAACCATAATCTGGTTTGGTTCTTCCCAATAGGAATGTGATGTCAAAATAATCACGCCCTTTCGGCCGCTTGCGGTTGATCGCCGTGTAGAGTTTATGCGAAAGCAGCAGGTTCAAAGGTGCCACCCGCACCTCAGTGAACGTGTCGAACTTGTTCAGTATGCGTACCTCTGGCTGATATGTATAACCCTGAGCGGCGCTGTCCACCCGGATCAGCAGCTTCTGCCCTAGATGGGGTGACAGCCCCTGCGCATACAGCAGATCAGGGAAACGCAGGTAGCAATGGTAAGCTCCTTTAGTCACTGAATTAATTTCAACCTCAAATCCCTCCAGCTTCATAAATCGCGCTACCTTGTGGATCATCTGGTCAAATTTCGACCAATCCATACCAAAATGATCCAGGTCGATATCCTCCGAGAAACGCTGATTGTCATGTATGATGCGCAGGGCGGTACCACCAATAAAGGTCACCAGGCTGGCTTGTTTGCTCTCAAAAATCCCCTGCAATATCTTCACCTGCAGATACTCCCGCAGGATTGCCCGTGTGTAACCGCGTAGGTGCGGCGGATACTGGTCGAAAATTTGCTCAAGATTAAGCATCGAGGTACCTCATCAGTGCGTTTACCCTGTTTTCTAAGGCTTGTTTATTAAAAATCTGTAAGTACCGGGGAAATTCATCATTTGCCTTTAGGTTTGAGAGCACATTTTTATTCCAACGCAGCCCATCAAAATCCTCAACATTATGTGTATGAGGTTTCAAATATAAAAAATCCAAAACCGCCTTCTCCAAGCTGGCAATCAGAAACTTTTGGTTAGGTGTAACCGTGACTACCTTGTAGCCAAAAAAATAGGCAGGTTTCAAGCTGCGGTAGGTGAACTGCCCCCAGTTACTCTCAAACTGCCGGGTCTTACGGCTGCTGATACTGGTCACCCCCAACACGCTCTCCGGGATGACCTGGTGGTACGCCAGGGCCGATTCAAGGCTGACATACGATGGTTGATAGACCTGGTTGGCTGCCATGAACAACAAACCTTCGTCAACTTCACAATTCGCCAATAAATACATCCCACCCACCAATGGCTTGATATAGCCCCGCTGCTGCCAATCCACCAACTGCCGCCGATGAAAACTTGGGTCGAGCTTGCGAATGTCGTTCAGGTTGAAAAATCGCAGGTTTTGTACTTTTGACTCAAAATCTCGAAAACGCATATTTATTTCTTTTTGGTGATAGTATTATCAACATTAAGAAATATATTATTACTTTTCATGCACTTTGTCAAGAACCTAGAACACCAACTACCTGCTATGAGCTATCAGCTACCGACTAAGAACTATCCCATTTCAACTTTCAGCTTAATGCCCAATACAACCAGCTACACGCTACAAGCTACCTGCTCATCAAAACGGACCATAATTAAAAGCCACCGCCAGCACCAGGAAGATCACCGTAACCGGCAGGATGATGGCCCACAAACGCAGCACCCATTTCAACCACTTGTGGTAGGGGATCACCGTCAGGCTGAGGGTGATCAGCAGCAGCGCGTTGGTCGGGTAGACCAGGTTTGAAAAGCCGTCCCCAAAGGCAAATGCACTGACCGCGATCTGCCGGTTGACACCCACCAGGTCTGCCAGGGGCATGATCAAGGGGATTATCAGGAGTGCCTTCGCCGACCCGGAACTGACAAACAGCTCCAGCACCAGCGTCAGGACATAGATCGCCAGGGCAGAAACGATCGGGCTGGCTGTGGCAAAGGATTCCGCAGCATAATACAGCATCGTATCGAGGATGCCGCCTTCGTAGATAATGTGCTTAACACTGGCTGCCATCATCAGCAAGGGGACAGCCGGAGCAAGCCCCGCCACCCCCTGCCAGGCGGCCTTCCAAGCACCTTTACCAATCCCGGCGATTAGTCCCGCCCCCACCCCACCCACAAGGAACAACACACCCGAGATGGGCATTGCCAGAGCGTTCAAACCCTCGATCCACGAAAAGACCATCACAACAACCAGGATCAAACCAAAGAAAAATGCCATAAAGAAAGCTGCCTGTTTCAAACGGGCTTGATCTCCAGCTTCGATCTCCGCCTGCTCGACACTATTTAGTTGCTCCTTACGATCTTCTTCATATACGGGTGAGTGCTGGGGATTGGCTTCCACCCGTCTGGCATAGCGGGTCAGAAAGGCCGCCGTCAGGGCATACACCGCCAGGAACAGGATTAATCGCGGGAACCATCCCGAAAACAAGGGTAAACCAGCCAGCTGCTGCGCGATCCCAATCGTGAAGAAATTAAACACCGCCGTTGAAAAGCCCACATTAGCAGCCAATATGGATATGCCCAACCCGGTCAGCGAATCCCAGCCCAGGGAATAGGCTAACGCGATCATGATCGGCACCAGGGGGATGACCTCCTCCAGCAAACCAAAAAACCCGCCCAGTGCCATGAAGAAAAAGGTCAAAACCAGCAGCAGGGTGTATTTCCGCTCCCCAAAACGCTGGACAATGCCCGATAGGGCATAGTTGAGGATGCCGCTGCGCTCCATCACGGCAAACGCCACCCCGACCAGCAGAATAAAGATGATGATGCCCAGGATGGTGAACCCATCGGCTGAAAAGAACACCTCGAAGGGCGCGGTGAACCAGCGCCATACAGGCAATCCCTGTGCCTCCGTAAAGGTGAAGGTTTCCGGCAGAATCACCTCACCCCGCCCGGGTTCAACCACCCGCGCAAACTGACCGGACGGCATCACCCTGGTCAGCACACCGGATAGCATCATTAAAGAAAAAATGATCAGCAGGGCCTGGATAAAGGCTTTTTTACTGATCTGCACGCCAGATTTTGGGTCAGCCATGTGAAGATCCTCCTCAAGGGGAACAAAAATTTTCACCTACCAGCGAAATTATAACGAAAATTCTTATGTTGAACAGAGATTAAATATGAACCACTTAACATTAGCCACCACAATCCAGCGATTATCTAATAAATTCAAACTGCCAGCCAACAACTACCATCTTTAAGCTATCAGCTTTTCTTGATCCTGCTCACCAACGCCCCCAGCATCCCGGTCAGTTCAGGCATCTTCAGCGCCCACATCAGCCCCACATACACCAACATCCCGGCAGCCAGTGCTCCGAACAATTCGATCACCAGCGCCCTGCCGCTTAACAGCCAGCGTGCCCCAAGGACTGCTACCGCCATCAAAACTGTCCCAATCGCGCTGATCCCCAAGCCCTGCCACACATACTTGCCTTCCAAACCGTTCAGCTTGCGCCGGATCAGGATCACCAGCACGATGCTCTCCAAACCGGTCGCCAGGGAGTTGGCCAGCGCCAACCCACCGTGGGGCATCAACCCGATCCTTTCAAACCAGGCTGCAAAGGCCAGGCTGAGGACAATATTGCCGCCCATTGTAATCACCCCCACTACAACTGGGGTGCGCGTATCGTGCAGCGCATAAAACGCCCGGCTGAGGATTTCCACCAGCGCGTGACCCACCAGCCCAGCCGCATACCACAGCAGCGCCCATGCCACCAGTTCGGTCGAACGAGCGGTAAACTCACCCCGCTGGTAAAGCAATTGGATCAAGGGATAGCGCAGCAAGATCAAGCCCACCCCCGCCGGCAGTGAGAGCAGGATCACGGCACGCAGCGTAGAAGCCAGCGATCGGCGCATTTCATCACGCTTGCCCAACGCCACCTGGGCCGAGAAGGTTGGCAGTGAGGCAATCGCTGCCGATTGAGCAATCGCCATCTGCGGCATCAGCATCAGGCTGAAGGACAGCGCAATCGCTGATACACTGCCCTCAGGCTGCCCCAGAGCGATGATCGTATTGACGATGAAGTTCATCTGCACGACCGCCACACCCACCAACCGCGGGGCCATCAACCTAAACACTTCCATCACGGCGCGATCCCGCAGACCGAGGTAAACGTGGTAAGCCCGCTGCGGCAAGCGCATCATCACCGGTACCTTAACTACCAGGTGTAAAAACGCGCCGATGACAACACCAACAGCCAGCCTTTGAATCTCCCAGGCTTCCGGTAGAAAGACTGTCCCGATAATCATCCCCAGGGAATACATGGCCGGGGCAATCGACGGAATCAGGAAGTTTTGATGGGCATTGAGGATCCCCATCACCAGCCCGCTCAACCCGAACAAGACGACGGAAGGCAGCATGATGCG
>SL_3KL_010_SEDDRAFT_10006546_pt1 | contig 10415 bp, 4 predicted proteins | sample SodLakKL_010_SED_2_FD_10381 | JGI IMG/M metagenome (IMG submission 10381)
AACCCTTTCCCTGGCCAGTTTCTTAATGTTGGCCATAGCCTTCCTGTCCTTTTCTGACTGCAGAATTTTTTTCAGCAGCGCATCAGCCACTTCAGGATGCATATGCAAATAATTGTCAAGACGCCTTTTCAGAATGTCTCCAATGTAGTTCCTGATGGTCTGTCCGCCCGGCTCTATATGCTGTGAGCCAAGTTTTGTTTTGGTTTGTGACTCAAAAACAGGTTCCTGCACCTTGATACTGAAAGCAACAATCAATGATGTTTTGATGTCGTTTGCATCAAAATCTTTTTTGTAAAATTCCCTGATGGTTTTGTTCAGCGACTCTCTGAAAGCAGCCTGATGGGTACCCCCCTGCGTGGTGTGCTGACCATTTACAAAAGAATAATACTCTTCACTGTATTGGCTTGTGCTGTGCGTGAATGCAAACTCCAGTTCATTGTCCTGGACATGGATTATGGGATAGCAAGTAGGTGTATCGATATTTCTGGACAGCAGGTCCATCAGACCGTTCTGAGAATAAAGCTTTCGGCCGTTAAAGATGATGGTCAGTCCACGGTTGAGAAATACATAATTCCACAACAGCTGTTCGATGTATTCATCAATAAAGCGAAATTTTCCAAAAATGGTCTCGTCGGGTTCAAAAACAACCAGGGTACCTGTCCGCTCATGGCTTTCAGCCGGATCAAAATCATGAACCAGCTTCCCTCCGGCAAACTCCGCGGTCTTTAGTTTTCCTTCACGGATAGACTTAATCTCGAAGGAGCTGGACAACGCGTTTACGGCTTTCGTACCGACACCATTCAGTCCAACAGTTTTTTTAAACACCTTGCTGTCGTATTTCGCACCCGTGTTGATTCTTGAAACACAGTCAACCACTTTGCCAAGAGGTATTCCACGCCCAAAATCACGCACGCTGACCTGACGCTCATTTATTTGAACCTCAATGGTCTTCCCAAACCCCATGATAAATTCATCAATGGCATTATCAATCACCTCTTTGATCAGGACATAAATACCATCATCCTGTGATGCACCGTCGCCCAGTTTGCCGATATACATCCCGGGGCGAAGCCGGATATGCTCTTTCCAGTCGAGGGTACGTATGGTATCTTCGGAATAGTTTTCTTTCATTTCGGGATTATTTATTCCTGCAAATTTAACTGATTTTTATCAATCAAAAATGCCGTCAGCTAACCCTAAACGGGATTGTAAAGTAAAAACCGGCTATTGGGTAAGTTTATAGATCACCTGAAGCAGTTCATTTTCATCTACGGGTTTGCTTATATATTCATCCATACCTGCTTCAAAGAACCGCTCCTTGTCTTCGGGGTTGGCATAGCCGGAAATTGCCAGGATAGGGACACTTTCTTTTTCTGTTTCGGTACTTCGGATTTTTTGAGCCGTTTCAAAACCATCCATCTTCGGCATTTGCCCATCCAACACCACCAGATCGTATTTTCCAGCAGCGTATAATGCCATCGCATCCAAACCGTTATAGGCAGTATCCACATCCCACCCCTGAGATCTGAGAAATCCGGCAAGGTACATTTGATTGATCGTATCATCTTCTGCAAGAAGGATCTTAAGTTTCCTTTCAGGAGCAGTATAAGGAGCTTCAGAAGCAATATAAGGAGTTTCAGGCTCTTCAACCACAGCAGTCTCCTTCGTCTGCGGAGGGACAGATATTGTTTTGCTGGTGTTTAATATTTCGTTCAGTTCCCTTTCGGCTGCTATCCGGCGTATGATCTGCTGAATAAAAAGATGTAAAACTTCATAGATTATTTCACCTTTCGGAAGAACTTCTATAAAGTCTGAATCAGAAAAAACGGCCTCTGTACTTTTATACTCTTCAGNATCAACGAGCACAATGCAGCTTGCAACGGAGTTGGCTTCGCAGAGGGTTAGGATCGCCTCATGCAGGGTGAGGTGCTCAGGGGGAGATATCAGCACATAAAGCAAATGATTGTGCTGTAATTTCGACCAGTTGATGGCTGCTTCCACGTCAAAAAAGCCCCTGTTGGAGTATTTTCCTTTATTGAGCAGTTTTTGAAGATGTGCGTTTATGGCAACATCCGCTGCAACAACTACTATTTCAGGTTTTTCCAAAGAATAAGATAATTTGCGATCCATTTGTTTGCTATAACAGTTCTTCGAAATTTCTCTACTTGCTCTCCTGATTTAAAACAAACGATAAATATACAACTATCCTTTAATTCTTGTCATACAATAAATAAAAAAAACCGCCCGTACGAGCATGTACGGGCGGTCATGAAATCAAGCAGGTGTTACTATTCGAGGAAAGTAACAACAAATCTGTTGTGTGAGGTTGAGTCAGCTTCTTCGCCATAGAAGAATCCCATGTTGTAACCTGCAGAATTGCTTTCAAGATACAATTCAAGGATCAGGTTACCGGCTGTTCCTCCCGGGATTGGCTGGATACGCAATGTATCGTGACCTGCTCCGATAGGATACGTAAGGACCGGACCATGTTCAAATTCAAAGTCCACGTCTTCGATGGCAACAACACCTTCATCGCTCTCTTCCTTATAACCGATTGTAACGGTTACCTGATCACCGGCTTCAGCTGCAACATATACAGGAATATTAAGCGGTGTGGGAGAGTTTTTGGAGATATTGGCTGATACTCCTTCAAAGGCGACGAAAAAGTCTTCCGCAGGAAGGAGGATCTCGTCTTCATCACAGGAAATCATTACAAATGGCACTACAAGAACCATTAAGATTAACAATATTTTTTTCATAATATGATATTTTTTTTCTGGTTTAATATTGATTTACCTGATGGCTTAGTAGCCCGGATTCTGAACCATTTTTATGTTCGCATCCATTTCGCCTTGCGGAATGGGCCATACCCAGCGATAGTTGTCGGGTTCGATAACGAGGTTATCGAAAGGTCCGGTTCCGGTTTGCGGGTTACGCTGGAATCCTTCTCCTCTTCTTCTGAGGTCAAACCAACGGCTACCTTCCAGTACCATTTCTTTTCTTCTTTCGTCATAAATGGCTTCGAGCAATGCACCGCCTGACAGATCGCTGTGCGAGTATCCATCAATACGTGCAGTTCTGATTGCACTGAGATCGGCATTAGCCAGAGCGCCCTGTCCGTCTTCAGCATAAGCTTCAGCACGAATCAGGTACATTTCAGATGCACGGAACACCTTCATCAGGTTCATTCCCCTTTGTGTAAAGTTGGGGTTGTCGTGGGGGTATTTAATAAAGGCTGTAACGGGAGGTATGGCAGAAACAGGAACATCTTCAAGGAAGAAAGCTCCATGCCGTACATCGTTGTCCTTATCATACATAGCAACCAAATCATCAGCCGGCACATAGTCGATGCGCCAGTTGTAGTTCGGTGGCAGTGGTGGGTTGCCGCCAACGAAGTTGGAGCCAAGGTTCANNNCATTGNCAAATTCAGTTGGATGAACTGCCATAACCCAAATNATCTCATCACCACCATTCGGATCACCATCACTTTGCCAGATATCTGCATATTCCTGGCCACTGGAAAGAGGCACTACATCAATAACTTCTGTTGCATAGGTAATGGCATTCTGCCAATCACCCATTTCGTGGTACACTCTTGCAAGCAGTGAATTCAAAGCATTGACCCCCAAATAACGCCTGTGGCGGTTTTGAGTGATAAGATCACGTGCTTCATGCAATTCTTCCAATACAAATGTATATACATCAGCAACGGTATTGCGCTCTTTTTCCTCGAGATTTTCAACAGTTACGATTGGCACACCAAGGTCGGATGCAGGATTTCCCTGACGATAAGGTTTGCCAAATACGCGTACCAGGTCGAAATGAGCCAGTGCACGGAGTGCTTTCGCCTCACCGAGGATTTGATTTCGTTCCTGTTCTGTTCCTTCCTCAAGATTATCAAAGTTATTGATGAGGTTTGATGAACGGGTTGCAACTCTGTATGCTACCAGCCAAAGGTTGGTGCCTTCGCCGGTACCTGATTGAATCTGCCATCCATACTGGGTTCCCCATTGGTTGGTAAATCCTTCAACGGCATACGCATCGGAAACAGACACATCGAAGTTCATCATCATGTTCTTGCCCCAGTAAGGACCTTGCCTCACGGTAGCATAGACACCGTTCAGTGCTGCTTCAAAATCGCCGAGGGTCTCAAAGGCCTCCACGTCCGCGATAGCATCCGGGGGAGTCAGTTCAAGAAAATCATCACCGCAGGCAGTAACAAAAAATACTGCCATCAGTGCGAATATTATTTTTTTTGTTCTATTCATCATATATATTTTTTTTGGGATTATAACCCGGTTATACATCATTTTTTCTTACAAACCAATGTCAATACCAAAGGTTATAGTTCTTGTAGCCGGATACGCGCTAAGCTCAGTAGCAAAAGGATACTCAGGATCGAATCCGGTGTACCCGGTAAGCGTCCAAAGGTTCTGGCCTTGTACATAAAGACGGATACTTTGCAAACGTGCGCTCTGAACGATCTCGGCTGGAATTGTATACGCCAGTGTAAGGTTTCTTAAACGCAGGAATGAGGCATCTTCCAGGAATCTGGTATCAAATATGGAAGCAGGCACTGTACCGTAAACAGGGTAAGCAACATTCTGTCCGGGCTCTTTCCAGTAGTCAAGAACATCTGCTGACTGGTTGTAGGCACCGAAATTACTTTGGTTTGCGATAAAGTACTTGGTGTTGTTCACCATCCACCTGTCAAGCACAAATGTGAAGAAAGCATTTAACTGGAAGTTTCCAAATACAATGTTGTTGGTAAAACCACCAAAATAAGGTGCGTGGTAAGACTTACCTTCCAAAATTTGTTTGTCACCATCGCGGTGTTGATTTGTCAGGTTACCATGCTCATCATACCAGAGTGGCCTGCCGTTTGCGGGATTTACACCTGCAAATTCATTGTAATAGAATGTACCAAGAGGATGGCCTTCTTTAACAATGGTTACACCACTAACAAACTCCTCAACATCCAGATAGAGCTCATCAATGTTATTTTGGTTGTAGGTAAAGTTACCACTGAAATTCCAGACAAAGTTATTGGCACGTACAATATCCACGTTACCGCTGAGCTCAAGACCGCGGTTGGTCATCTGACCTACGTTTCTCCTTTCGGATGTAAAGCCGGAAGTACGGGTAACAGGCATCAGCAGAAGCATGTCGCTGGTAACCCTGTTATATACCTCAAGAGTCAGACCAACACGATCCACAAATCTTGATTCAACAGCAAAGTTTACTGATTGACTTTGCTCCCATGTCAGGGTCGGGTTTGCCGGCCTGATGGGTGCACTGCCAGGAAACTGGTCATAGGAAAGACCTACTGAGTAGAGGCCAAGGTGATCGTAGTTACCGATCTGGTAGTTACCGGTGGTACCAATGCTTGTACGAAAACGCAATTCAGTCAGCCATTCGGTATTGGCAAGAAAGTCTTCGCGCTTGGCATTCCAGCTTAAACCAACACTCCAGAAATTAGCAAATTTGTTGTCAGCACCAAAACGGCTGGAACCGTCTCTTCTGAAGCTTATGTCAACAAAATACTTTTGATCGAATCCATAGTTCAACTGAGAAAGAACTGACAGTACGGTAAAAGCAGAACCAGTACCACTAATACTTTGTGGTGTAGAGGCTGCTGAGGGAACCCTTACTTTATCATTGGCAAAACCATCACCTCTGAGTGCAAACGTTTCGATATCATACTGGGTGGTTTCAAAACCTGCCAGGATTGTGAAAGCGTGACGCATCTCGTATACAAAGTTGTAGCGTGCCGTGTTGCTGAAGGTTGTGGTGTGTGCACGACGGAATCCACGTCTGATACTACCATCAAGGTCAGCACCCCACACTGCTTCCGGGTGCAGGTAATCTTCATAGGTATAGTCATAAAAATCAACCCCCAGGCTGGAGCGCAATTGAAGATTTTCAATGGGCTCATATTCAGCAAAAAGGTTACCCAAAAACTTAAAGGTATTGTTGTAGTCCTGGTTGAGATTCAACTCCCTAAGCACATTACCGAAGTACGTATCAAAGTTTGTAATCCATTCCCCATCAGGAGTTTTTGGCTGCTCATAAGGATTCATGAGGTAAGCAGCAAAAATAGGATTGTATACGTTATTGGCATAACCCCCTTCTGCAACAGTATAGTTAGATTGCTCATAACTTAAGTTCATAGAAGCACCAAACTTGAGATGGTCGGTAACAAAATGGTCAAGGTTCAGCCTTCCTGAAATTCTTTCGTAGTCGGAACGCTCAAGGATACCATCTTGAGAATAATAGCCACCACTGATATAGTAGCGTGTTCTTGCACCGCCACCACTGGAGCTGATCTCGTGGGACTGTGTAACACCATCACGAAACATTTCGTCGCGCCAGTTGGTATTGATAGTAGCCAGCGAATCCCAAGCCTCATCGGGGCGTGTGTAAATGTTGTTATTGCGCTCGAAATCAAGCTTCTGCTCTGTTGTCATCATGTTGAAGTCATCACGCGTAAGCGATGTAACACCATATTGACCGCGGTAGGTCAGCTGTGAGCGATCGCCAACAGTACCTCTTTTGGTTTGCACAAGGATCACACCGTTTGCTGCTCTGGAACCGTAAATAGCGGTTGCTGAAGCATCTTTCAGGACAGTAACCGACTCAATGTCGTTCGGGTTAATTCCGGAAAGCGGGTTGTCATAAATGCTGTTAAGACGTTCGGTCATTGGTACACCATCTATTACATAAAGTGGTGTTGTACCACTGGAGATAGAGCCTACACCACGGATGGTGATAGTAGCTGCAGCACCGGGACGTCCGGAGCTTGATACCGATGATACACCGGCGCTCTGTCCTTGAAGGATCTGGTCGAATGAAGCCATCGGGATGCGCTCAATCTGCTCCGAGCCAACGATTCCTACAGAACCGGTAACTGCGTCGCGACGCTGCGTACCATAGGCCATTACAACGACCTCCTCCAGACCAACCATTGCCGACTCAAGGCCCACATTAATAACATTACGGCCATCAACCGGAATCTCGCGGGTAGTCATCCCAATGAATGAGAAAACCAAAGTCGCATCACGGGGAGCACTGAGCTCATACCGACCGTTAATGTCAGTTACAGTACCGACAGTAGTTCCCTGTACAACTACGGTAACGCCTGGCAAAGTCGCACCATCAGCTGCATCGGTAACAGCACCGGTAATGTTGATCTGTTGCCCAAACAGGGTGGAACCCATTAAAAGCAACATACCAAAAAAAATAAACACTCGTCTCATGTTGTTTTTGTTTTAGTGAATAATTAAAAAATTAAGCTAATACGTTTACTGGTTTTTTGTCCTTTCCTCAAAAGACAGCCCCAAATGTACAAATAATTTTGCTTTTTTTAGCATTTTTTTAACATTTCAAAACAATATATTTATCTTATTGTTCTATAATATATTGATCTGTTGATAAATAAGAAACATGCCATCAAATATAGCATCAATATATATAAATATAAAACGTTCATTTTTTATTATTTTTACAGAAAAATTGCTTACAATAACTTCATTATACTTTTATTTATATGAACTTGACCCATTTCAAATCCTTCACACTGTTTTTTTCTTTGCTTTTACTAATTGGCCTGCCCCAATCCCAGGCACAGATTGAACAAAATGGCATTCCACTGGCGAAGAAATATGAACTGCCTCTGGAATCATTGATAGGAAGCCGGCTGGCACTGCCACTTAATCTGGAACAAATGGAGGAACGCGATTACCTGCTCTCCAGAGAAACACCTCCCGGTGAAGCGATGCATGCCGGATTTGCCCTTCAGGCGGGTATCAACCCGCAAACACACGGTCAGTGGCAAACCATTAACGACAGCCTCCACGTTTGGCAAATGATGGTCTCATCACCCGGAGCTGAAGGCATAGGCCTGATCTTTGAAAACTTTCACCTTTCGAAAGGGGCAAAACTATTCATATATAACCCTTCGCTCTCCTACGTTATTGGCGGCTTTACCCATTTGAACAACAATGAACATTTGCTGTTGTCCACGCAGCTTATACCGGGCGATGCTGTAATTATTGAATACCAGGAAACTGTTTATCAGAACAGTGATCTCATGAGCGAATCCACCTTTGTTATTGAAGATTTAATTCATGTGACCCAGGGAACCATTGACCTTACCGACAGCAGAAACCTCGGCAATTCAGGACCATGCCAGGTAAATATAAATTGTTCTGAGGGTGATCTTTGGCACCGGGAAAAAAGAGGTGTCGCCCGCATGCTGATGCGTGTCGGAAATAACTTCTTCTGGTGCAGCGGTTCGCTGGTAAACAATGTCAACCAGGACGCCATGCCTTATTTTCTGACAGCAGAACACTGCGGCAGGAATGCCAGTGGAGATGACATGCTTGCATGGCAGTTCTATTTTAATTTCGAAAGGCCCAGCTGTTACAATGTCGGCACACCTGCACACAACGTTATGCATGGTGCGTACCTTTTATCTGAAGGACCGCTGCTCAATGGGTCAGACTTCAAGTTGCTGTTGTTACAACAAGAGCCCCCACTCTCCTGGCGACCCTATTACAACGGATGGAACAGGCTCGACATAGCCAGTGATTCCGGTGTTGGCATTCACCATCCGGCAGGAGATGCCAAAAAAATATCAACGTATAACCAGACCTTAGTATCATCAGGTCCGGTTGTAAGTGGTCAACCCATGGCCGATGATTCCGCCTGGCGTGTAGTCTGGACAGAAACAGAAAACGGACACGGCGTTTCAGANGGGGGCTCATCCGGCTCGCCATTATTCAATGCCCAGGGATTGATTGTCGGAACACTTACAGGCGGCTCATCAAACTGCAACAATACAGGCAATCCGGATTTTTACGGGAAGATGAGCTACCACTGGGATCAAAACAGCGAATATATGTTTGAACAAGTCAAATGGTTCCTTGATCCCGATGAAACGGGCGTTACAGAGCTTCCGGGCTATGACCCATACATCCAGCAATATCCACCACCCGGCTTCGTAAGCGCCTCCATTGCTGACAACGACGCTGTTGAAATTAAATGGCTAAAACCAGGCCAAAGTCCGAACAATCCGGGCTGGCACGCTTATTCACACAGCTTTGTGAACCAGACCAATCTGGGACCGGAACGGGCTACCATTTTTAATGCCTATACCTTTGGCTTGAACTATCCCATTACAGTGACCAAATTGTCTCACATTTTTTTCCACCAACCCGGCAGCCCCTGGTCTTCAAATGAGTTCCGATACAAAGTCTACGACCACACCGGCATTACCATACTGTATCAGTCACCCATCCTGGAAGCCGAAAGCCTGGTAGAAGCTGTTTATGAGCTGGAAGAACCTCTTACATTCGAAGACAAATTTTACGTTGCCATTGCCCCCACCCATCCAAGCGGTGCACCTTCGTCAACTTACCAGTTTATAAACCACGGACATGGAGTTTCTTTTAATGGGTCTGCCGACAATTGGCAGGTGNCCGGAAACAATGANTATCAGTTTGCCTATCTCTCNAAAATCTATATTGAAGACCAGACAAACANGAAAGAAGAAATTGAATTGAGCAATGCTGTTGAGGTNGNCAATGTTGATAACANATGGACCAANTCTGCCATTCAATACAATATTTTCAAGAACAANACATTCATCCANAGCATAGATGCCTTTGAAGCTGAATCGCTCTCTTATATTGATGAGGAAGGACCGACAGGGAATATTTATGACACCTATTCCATCACAGCAGTTTACCCGGATGGATTGCATTCCGGCTTTTCCAACACGGCCTATTTGTTCCATATGGATCTCTGCAATGACATCGTAGAAGACTACCCTTACCAGGAGACTTTTGAAGAAAATAACATTCCGGATTGCTGGACTGTCGAGTCAGATAATGAAGGCTGGCTGACAACCGATCAGGTCAATGTGGAAGGGGTGGACATCACCGCTCAGACAGCTGACTATTTTACATACGTTCATCACAGCGGAGATGAAACAAGCGAAAACTGGCTGATTTCACCCCCTTTTGATGTTTCCGGGATGGAAAAACCGGCACTTTCTTTCTGGTTCAATGGAAATAAAGCCACCGGAAATGACGGGTTGCTTGCCCTTTACGTAAGCAGCAACGGAGGATCTTTTAATAAGCTCTGGGATGCCAACGAACACCCGGACTACCGTGCTTCCAACGCGTACCAGTGGCTCAGGACGGTCAAAGACCTTGCGAACTTCAAGCACGGCGAACTCCGCATCGCTTTCCTGGTGGAAGGCAACAATGCCTGCTTCACTGCCGTTGATAATATTGAGGTGACAGACGCAACAGATCAGGTGGTCAGACTTCAGGTCATTATGACTCCCGAACACACCGGTGAAGTTTATGGAGAGGGAAGATTCCTTGCCGGCCAGAAGGTTTCCGTAAGGG
>SL_3KL_010_SEDDRAFT_10006547_pt1 | contig 10413 bp, 3 predicted proteins | sample SodLakKL_010_SED_2_FD_10381 | JGI IMG/M metagenome (IMG submission 10381)
GGTGTTTTCAACAGTGGCCGTTATAGGGACCGTATCTCCGGGAACCAGCGTCTCCGGGGCAGCCAGCCCTGTAACCGTAAGCCCCTGATAGCCAGCCGAGATCGTCTCGTGATGGACATCCCCCGGCACCTCAACCCCTATCTGGGCCTGGGTGTGTGCATATCTATCCGGCACTTCCAGGAAAAACTCCACCTCCCGGCTCTGTCCCGGCGAGATCTCCAATGGCTGTATATCCTCAGCATACTCATGGATTTGACCTCTGTGGGATATAAACATCGTCAGCGATACATCCGCTCCGTGGATCTCCACATCCCCGGTGTTTTCAACAGTGGCCGTTATAGGGACCGTATCTCCGGGAACCAGCGTCTCCGGGGCAGCCAGCCCTGTAATCATAAGCCCCTGATAGCCAATCGAGACCGGGACATTATTTATTTCATCATGTTCAGAATCTTCAACTTCAGCAATTTCTTCTTCATGATATGTGAATGTATGGATTTCACTTTTGCCGTTATTTTTAATTGGTATTTGATCATTCGTATCATGGGCTGTTACCTGCCATGCATAAGTTTTACCCGGTTCCAATGGCAGATATTCACCAGAGTAGGAAATTGTAGTATTATCAATAACCTGAATGGAAGCATGTTCTTTATTACTTACAAGTGCATCTCCAGGATTTTGTCCGTCATACACTTCCACAAGTAAAAAGTCATATTCAATGGTAGTACCTTGTGGTGCCATTACCGCTGTCCAGGAAAATACCGGATAACTGACTTCAACTTTATCAGCATTGGCCGGTGTAAGCAGTGTGGATGACTGTGGATAGCGAACCATAAAAGTTGCAGTTCCAGCGGAGCCTGCAGGAATATTTGACCCGGTTTCATATGCCTGTATATTTATTGTATATGTGCCTTCAGGAAATGTGCCACCCTGTATTACCTGTTCTGTCATCCCGGATGGCAGACCGTCCAGCAACTGGTTTGTGGTTTTGGAGAACTCTACATAGTCCGGAAACGGAGTGATCGAATTCATTCCTGGATTCAGTTCCACTGGTAATGAAGTTTCATCGATAAGATCCAGGTCATCTTTAGAAACAGTGACCTGAAAACGCACATCGACTGATGAATCACCACCTACATCTGCCTGAACCTGGTAAACACCGTTATACACATTCTGCTCGAAATCACTTAAAAACGGACTGGGTAAAATTCCGGGAATCCCTGTTATGGATACATTGGTTGTGGATTGAGCAAACACTGCTCCTTGCACCAAAAAAATAATTAAATAAAATAAAATTATATGTTTAACAACCTTTACTGAGATATGAGTAAATGTTCTAAACACAATCATAAATATTTATAAACTGATTTAGTTAAAGAATTAATTTCTTTATCGATGTTATCGAACTGTGACAGATTGCTCCCTGCCCCTGGAACTCTCTTGTTCACCGCGCACTACAGACACCGAATACCAGTAAAGCGTACCAGGCACCACATTTCCATCTGTAAACCGGGTTGTTTCAGATGAAACCGTTCCAATCAACGATGGACTTTCCTCGCCTCTTGCCCTCTTGTAAATCCTGTAATTTTCCACATCCTGTTGCAAGGTCCTGTTCCAGCGAATTTCAACCCCTCCGGTAACGGTTCTTGCACTTACCCGTGATGGCGGAAGCAGTGATGCCGTACTGGTTCTGAAGCGCCTCGCTTCAGAGAGGGTACTTTCCACACCAAAATGATCTTCCGTTGAGAGAGCGTAATAATACGTTTCACCGGGCTCTACATCGATGTCCTCAAAACTCATTGTCGTTAACATTTCGTTGTTTATGCGTTCAAAACCGGTTCGTTCTGCCTGAACAGATGCACCCTCACCTTCAGGGTATGATCCAGGCTGAGCAGTACTTCTGTAAAGATGGTATCCGGCTATGGCCCCATCCCGGCGTTGTTCATTCCTCCAGGAAATCCGGATTTTGTTCTGTTCGGCATATCCTGCAATACCCATCGGGGCAGGCGGACGAACCAGGCGGTCGGGCCGGGCAACCACCATATTGGAGAATTCGCTCTCCATATCACTCATATTTACAGCTCTCACGGCATACACGTAATTGGTTCTTCCGTGAAGTTCTTCCGAACGGTCGAGGAATGTGGTAGTATCGCGAATTGCCCGGGAAACTACCGCCATCGAATCGTGGCGGCTGGTGCCCCGGTACACGTAATAGCCGAACAGGTCCGGCTCCTCTATAGAGTCCCAGTGTAAACGGATACCATCTCCCTCCTGCTCTGCCCGCAGCCCGGAGGGTATTGACGGCGAAATTTCTGTATTCCTGAAAGAAGCACTGGCTACAGCCGACGGCAAATTGTTCATTTCGCGAATGGTCACTATCCGAAAACGATAATGATAGGTTTGGTTTGGTATAAGATTTGTATCCAAATATTCGGTTTGTTGAACAGAAAGAGTGTCCAAGACAATATACCCCCTGTCTGCATTTCTTGACCTTTGAATTTCAATTCCGCTCAGATAGGGCTTGTGTTCAACCGATTCCCACGATAAATGAATGCCCGATGTTGTATCACGAGCTAAAACCGAACCCATAAGGGGAAGATTCTCGTAATCTACAGATATTACAGTGAGAGTATCTGAACGGGGGCCGGGTACACCTGCAATGTCTACTGGCTGAATGTAGTATCGTAATGATCTGTCCGGTTCAATATTTTCCCGCCAGCTATAGATGATCATATCATCCTCACGGTTTGCAAAAATTCTACCGGGAACTTTCTCGAAACCGCCTTCCGGCTCGTGCTGTCTGTACACATGAGCAAATATGGCATCTTCCGAGCCTTCTACCGGTGATGCCCACAAGGCTCCGACCTCGTTTTTTCTTTCAATCCGGTTTATTACTTCAGGTGCTTCAATAGCGGGTTCCTCACCAATCACTACTGTTCCCTGATACAATGTATCAGGCTGGCTGCCGTCTTCCATTTCGTGCCGTACACGATACTTAACCTCTTGCCCCGGAGTTAAATCAACAGATTCTTCATCAACAAATACTGTCCCAAACGCATGCCACATGTTCCTGTCTAAAGCCAAATTCAAGCCGTAGTCATCAATATGCGGATTCTGTTTGACATAATCCCATAAATCCGAACTTTCATCCATTTGAAGAGCGTCTCGAAGATCTTCAATCAACTCCTGGCCGCCTCGTTCTGAAAATTTATCCCAATTAGCAGCTCTTTCAATTCTTGCTATTTCTTGAAAGTTGTTGGCGCTGCCAATGCTTCGGTAAACCACAGCCTGGATTGCCCCGTCAATGGGGTGATCTTCCGAAAGCGCTCCTATACTTACAAATACAAGTACTCCATCCGGAGTCCATCGCACAAGTTCATTATCGTGATCAGTTACCTGACCTGATGCGCTGGCCGACATCATCAATAAAATTGACAACGATAATACATAGGTTGATAGATTCTTGAGCTTATAGGTGTTCATAATGAATCAATTATTAGTTTCTTGTTACTGAAATATCCAAGCCGGTTAATGAATTATACTCCACCTCTACCCCGGCAGTTATACAGATACTACCACCACTTGGAAATATCTTTCCTCTTCGACATACCCGGTTGGCACATTCATCCGGGCAACTTCCTGCAGAAGCGTGTAATGTAGTTTCACCGGTTCCTTTTGCAGACCATATTCCATTATTGTAGTTACCTGAAATAGAATTATCCAAAGAACCTTCAATCCCTAATATGGTAACCTCTTTAAGCCTTTCATGGCCAATGGTTGCCCAGGCACCAACCTCCCAGCCTGACCCAACTAAAAACCCATAATTACTGCCTGCAAAATCCGCATTGATTTCACACCGGCTTCTGTTTTCGTAATAGCCGCATATTTCTCCGAACCTTCCGCCAAAACATCTGGCATTGTCTTCACTAATGCCATATTCCACACCAACATCAAGGTGTATACCATTAATTGTTCCCCCGGTGATATAATCTTCGCTTAGAAAATCGGTGTATTCACTATATTCGGGATTCGCGGATACATTAAAATCCCAAGCAGCCAAAAGGTTTGCATTGGCATTAAAAAGACTAAACAATTCTGCTTTATACCGGGCCCCAACCATCCAGTAGGAATTGTCCTGTGCTCCACTAAGGACAATAGCCGCTGAACCTTGAGCATCGATATTTATGCTTTCAAGCCGATTGAATCCAACGGCTGCTTCTATACTAAATAACCTGTTCGGAAAATCGATAGATACTTCTGCGTCGGAAATTTGCTGACTCATCACACTCAAGCCTGCATTGCCTGTGATGACCGGCCCGGAGGCAACGGTTAACTGCAAAGGATCAAGTGAAATTGCATGTCCCGTTCCCGGAGCTGCCGCAACACGCCCCGAAAGTGTAACACTGTAATGGTCATTGGGCCGATCGAAACTAAATCCTCCTCCTACATTTTCAATTGCAAAAATTCCTACCGGTATGGAGGTTCCGGTTTCTACATTCCCGCCGAAAGCGATTCCCCCGTCTGCTCTCTCATAATAAAAGTCTATATCGGCCGAAATTGGTGTTCCTGTAATTTCCATCATGCCGCTGCCACTGAACCCCTGTCTCACGGCCGTATCAATCAAACCGATTCCGGCGCCAATCGTCCCGATAGAAGCCAAATCAAACTCAAAATCGAGCTGTTCGAACGAAACACTCCCTCCGGGTTGGTAGGTTAATCCGCCCGCCTGGGCCGAAACAAACGGAATACCATGCAGGCCAAACTTACCATCAACATGCATGGCCGGGCCGGATGTGTTTTGGAACTGCACTCCGGTTACCGAAAGGTCGGCAAGCCCCCAGAAATCGGTTGAAAAATTAGCCGCAATGTTGGTGTCGAACTCTCCGTCAGTTCTTATTAAAAAGTAATCAACAATCAGGTCCCTATCGATATATTTGGGAGGAGTGATTTCTGCCGCACCCGTTACATAATAAACATCTTCATTTTGAACTTTACCAAGCGAGATATCCGTGCCGGGCCTTGACTGGAGATCCACAATACCAAATACGTCAATGCCTTCCGCCGGAAACACAAATTCGCCCCAGAATATTTGTTCGGATGTAACAAACAAATCAGAAAACGTCATCTCGGCGGGTTCGGAACCGGGTATATTCAGTTCGACAGCACCCCCCAGAGAAAATCCTGTTTCAGACAATGCGCCGGACATTACTTTCATCTTCCAGTCAGCCAGTGCCAATTCCGGAACGGGATCCAGTTTTAGCTGAGTTTCCCTGACGGATCCATTTGTTCCGATCCTCAATGTTTCAAGTTCAATGGTTGCTGTATCCAGCATTGGGATATCCGTGATGTGGACATCCCCGCTTAAATGAAATCCGTCATTCTTCAGTACACTTTCATTCAGACTGAGTTCAACATCAAACCCATATACGGAAAATGTGCTGCTTGCCGAGCCGAACTCAAGCTCAAAATCGGGAACCCCGATATCCGGGAAAGGAAATGAACCGTCGCTGGTCAGCGTAACCAATTCATTTTCGCCAATGTCGTTGGGCAGATCGCTGGTATTGGGTATTTTCAGGTATTGGTCAGCCACATTCGGCCATTGCCAACCGGTAGCTGATGTAAAAGTTGCCGCATAATCAGCTTCAACAAGGCCTGCGATGTACCCGATATCACTCATCATCTCCCGCGGCCTGACAATCAACCCATCCTGGTTCGACACGGTTACAATCAAAAAGTCAAACAGTTCGGCCTGAAGCTCACTCACATCGGTTTGAACTTCTCCTCCAACCGGCCGCAGATCTCCGCCTTCTTCGTACACCTGGATGCCTGAAAAAGGGATGCGCAGGTCATCGGAAACGCTCAACAGCGGATTGGAGGGTATAGAAACAAATGCACCGGTAAGGGTGGTATCACCGGCTGTTGAAATCTCATCCACTTCAATATCAAACCCGAGCAAAGTGGCAATGTTAAATCCGGCATCCTGGAGATTGAAATTGATGGTTACTTCTTCTTCTGCCGTAAAATCTCTCGTTTCGGAAGCTCCAACCAGCCCTGAAGCTGTAGTCCTGAGGGTCCACTCCCCGGCCGGGATTCCTGCCAAGATGTAGTTACCGTCACTGTCCGTGGTTGTGCTGATATCATCACGCCCTTCCACGCGCACCGACGCGTCTTCCACCGGCTCACCGTTGGCCGTCACCACACCCATAGCCCTGCTTCCGGATTCTAACGGGATATCGATATAGGTAATCTCTCCATTATCCGTGATTGTTACTTCCGTTGTCAGCGGTACATAGAATGTAGTTTCCGGAGCTGATATACTTACAGGTACGGAACCACCCGGAGCCTCGTCAAAATAGATATGTCCATCAGAATCTGTGGTGCCTTGTAGACCTCCGTGGCCCACTTCAACAACGGCATCGGCGATCGGATCGCCGGTATCACTGTCCTGAACGGTAACATCGAGCTTACCGACTGCACGGTTTATAACAATGGCCCCCGCATCATAAAAGTCACCCGGAATCCCGGTTGCTTCAAACAGATGCCCAAAATAGGACAGAATATCCCCAAATTGGGAGTGATTGATATTCAAATTATTGGAATCTATAATATCTGATGTCTCATTTTCATTGATATTAAAAGTGGAACTGCTGCTGCCAAAAAAGCCAAGAGAACCGGGCGAAAACACAGGAGTGTCAATGCCTTCTTGTTCAACAGAATTCTGAAAAGTATCCGTTTTCATCAGATTGCCTGCCCACTGTCCTGCCGCCGAAGAATAACTGCTACCCAAATCCGGACTCCACCCGGCACCGAAGGTTTCTTCTGAATATTCGTATTCTGCTTCTTCTGTCAGTTGCACGGTCAGTGTGGTATCAGCTTCACGATGGCCAATTTTGCTAACCTTAAGCCGATGTGTACCCACAGTATTTGTCGTTACAAACCTGCCAAAAAGGTCAGTTTGTACAGGAGCTCCTCCTTTCTCCCATTGAATTTTGGCATTTGCAACACGATTTCCCCTTTCATTTTCCACATATCCGACAACTGTAATCAAAGTCGGGTCTACCACAATCGGGTCACGGTCAACTATTATTCCGTTTTCATTGAGCAGAAGCTGTTCCTTGTAATTTGCAAAGTTGCGGCCTGCAACCAGCAGGGTATATTCATTTTCACGCGGTTCAATATTTGAAATGGTAAACCTTCCGTCTTCATCTGTTTCTGTAATATAATCTGTACCTACTAAACCAACCCTTACCCTTGTCATAGGCGCATCGGTGTCTCCTCTTATAATTCTCCCCTCTACCAATGGCGGAGCAGCCTGGAGCCTATATTCTTTTTTTACGGTAACCACATCGTTTTCGCTAAGCACCGGGCTTGCAGATAAGTAGGTAACCAGAGTTTCGTAACCACGAGCACTCACCCGAATGGTATAACGGTCCATACCTCCCTGTTTGCGGGGAAACAGGCGGGTTATCAGGCCCTCTGATGATGTTTCAGCAACTTTTATATGGTTTCTTTTACTTACAAATTCAACTATTCCGCGCAATTCCCTGTCCAGCGGATAGCCTTCAGGTTGCAATTCAGGAGCAGTGTCGTACCATCTTTCGCTCCTAAATATTTCGATGGTTGCATCTGGGATGGGCACACCTGATCTGTCAACAACATTTGCCCGAAATCTGTATGTCAGTGCCATACCCGTTAGTGTTCCTACATCCAGTTGTTCATTAGAATTAGTATTTACCTCAATCGCTGTCTCAGGTTGAAAAGAAAAATAGGGTGAATCAACAACGATATGTAATGTTTCTCTTGAAAACGTTGATTCTGAGAAGTTACGTTGTGACTGGTTCGTTAAATCATCCACATTAATATCTTGTGGCTGTATATCACCCCAGGATGTTGATAGCCCGGCAGATTCACTTTCTGAAAGCCCAGCCAATTCAGATGGTACAAAGGAGAGTGTAAAATCACCATTTTCATCGGCGGTTCCTGTGGCCAGCACTTTTGTGCTTCCATCGGGTTTTTTATACACCGCTTTAACATCCGTTTTTATCAGCGGGTAGGTTGTGAGCCTGTCGAAAGCCTGCTGCATCTGGTCCGACAACATATCAAAACTTTCGGACTGGGCTCCGGTTGAGTGCCCTCCTCCAAAAATGGGAACCGTGTTGTCCAGAGATGTATCCGATTCGTAATTGGGATCGTCTATAGTCGTTCCAGCCTGTATATTACCGGTTGTATGAAAGTCCTGAACATGTTCAGAAAACATCGTTTGCAAGTCAAATCCCCCTTCTGTTGGGCTGAAGCTCCATTGAATATTACCTGATATCGTTGAAACCGGGATAGGCATTGGGATAAATTCCAATCCGGGAGCAGGAATTTCTACTATTTCATCTTCTTCCTCATCCGGCTCCTCTTGTGATTCCTGGAATGTAAACGTATAAATTTCACTTCTTCCGTCATTTTTAATAGGTATTTGATCGTTGGCATCTCTTGCCGTTACCTGCCATGCATAGGTTTTGCCTTGTTCCAGTGGAAGATATTCACCGGTATAGGGCAGGGCTGTGGTTCCAATCACCTGTACGGAAGCATGCTCTCGGTTACTGAGCAATGCATCCCCGGGATTCTGCCTGTCAAAGACTTCTACCAGCAAAAAATCATACTCAATCGTTGTACCGCGAGGCGCCAGTACGGGTGTCCATGAAAATACCGGAAAATTGACTCCGACTTCAGTGGCATTGGCTGGAAATAACAGAGCTGAGGGCTGGGGATAACGAACCATAAAGTTCGCGATACCAACTGAACCTGCCGGTATATTCGAACCCACTTCATACCCCTGCATAGTTATGGTATAATCCCCTTCCGGAAATGTTCCCCCCTGGATTACCTGCTGGACCATATCCGATGGAAGGTCTCTCATTACCTGATTCATGGTTTTGGAAAACTCTACAAAGTTTGGAAAGGGTGAGAGCATATTCATTCCTGGCTTCAGCTCTACAGGCAGAGATGTTTCATCAACCAGTTCCTGTCCGTCTTTTGAAACCGTTACATTAAAGCGAACGTTTACCGATGAATTACCAACGACATTCACCTGAACCTGGTAAACTCCGTTGTACACATTTTGCTCAAAATCACTGAAAAACGGGCTGGGTAAAATTCCGGGAATCCCGGTTATGGACACATTGGTAGTGGACTGGGCAAACACCACTCCCTGCACCATAAAAACTATCATAAAAGACAAAATCAGATGTATAACTACATTTGAAGTAATATGGGAAACTCTTTTTGACATACTATTTATTTTTAGAAATTAAAATCGCTGTCGAAATTCTATCCGCCCTTCCATCTCGGAAAAGTCTTGCCCGGGCTCATTGGAAATCGAATTATGCAGGGTGCGGAGTGGTGAACCTGAGGCTGCTGCCTGAAACAATTCCATATCCGGCAGTTCGATTTCCATTGCCTCTCAGGCCATTCGTTCACAGGATCTGGCATTCATATCTGATTTTTCTATCGATAAACTCACCATATTCTCACATTAAAGCCCCCAATCGGTATACCAGTTAACACGATTTGGCCTTGTCCCCTGGGTAACTTTCAGGTCGCTTCTGTCGCGATGGTCATAGATAATTTCGTTCCAACCTTCTGCAAGATCGAGGTCCACCATGCTTTGATCCAACACATTGCCACGCTGACGTTCACACTCTGCCTCGATTTGAACGGCACGATCGGCATATACCCACTTGATTCTGGTTTCATCAGATCCAGATTGAATTCTTGGAAACGTTCTATCTACAAACCCTTCGGTTTGATCGGTTAAAGCCAGAGCATTTCCTTCGGGCCCAAACACAAAATGAGCAACGCTGACAAAACGGGCATCAGGATCGGTTGTCATAAAATTCTCCTCACCGATGCAAGGGAATAGTCTGAAATCATCTAATGTATCTCCTATGGGCACAAGTGCATCGTCAATCACATCCCCGGACCAAAGTGCAATTTCGATGCTTCCGTCATCACTAATTTCTCCTCTTCCCAGATCGTCAAACCCGTAGGATGCCCATAAATCGTACGAATTACCATCATAGTTTTCAACTGTGCCGGTCAGCTCAAGTTCTCCCGGGCTTTGGCTGTCATCATCTCCGTCTACAGAGTCGCTGCACCCTGTAAGTAACAATATCATTACCATTAAACCGAAACTTGCAAAAACACTTTGTAATATTTTCATAACTAAGGAATTTTAGTTTTTCTTTTTTTGATTGCTGTTGTTGCCACATGTTTGCCATTAACACCTCTAAGACTTCCTGTTAAATGGTTTATCATGATTTTGGTGATACAGGGTTCTTCTTTACCACGGCACCGCCCTTGAAATGGAAAAAATGCCAGCGTATCCTGCCCTTGTAGTCTTTACAAATCCTGCACCTTCCGGCCAGC
>SL_3KL_010_SEDDRAFT_10006548_pt1 | contig 10412 bp, 9 predicted proteins | sample SodLakKL_010_SED_2_FD_10381 | JGI IMG/M metagenome (IMG submission 10381)
GTTCGAGGGTTCAGGGTTCANGGTNNANGGTTCGAGGGTTCAGGGTTCAGGGTTCAGGGTTCAGGGTTCAGGGTTCAGGGTTCAGGGTCCGGGTTTTGCACCGCCCTTGACTGTGTAGACTTATTCCTGATCCCTGCTGAATCCTCCCCAACCGACCAACGACCACCGATCTCTGACCTCTGACCTCCGACCACCGTCTCCCGTCTCCCGTCTCCCGTTTTAGGACTCCCGGCTGCCGAGAATGATCTGGCGGTGGTGCAGGGTGGTGAGTAGCTGGGCGCCGGATTCAATCACCCGTTCGGCTGGTTGATTGATGTCCTCGGCGATGGAATCCAGTAATTCTCGGCCGGGCTGGTGATCGGCCGATTGCAGGTTTGATAGCAAATGGGCGGTCAGGGCGTTGATTTTCATGAACGCGACCTTGTCGTCGCGGCGGCGATAGGCCGCCAGCAGCACTGGTGAGGGCTCGGGAGTGTCCGGGCGATAGTCCGGTCCGATGCGGTGGACCGGCCACTGGTACTGACCGATGGCGAGGGTCGGATTGAGTACCGGGCAATGGTCGAGCAGCTCGGCTTCGGATTCCACTTCCACGGCATCGATGTCGGCGGCGTGCAGTCGGACCGTGGTTTCCAGGAATTCCCAGTGGGCCAGTTCGGCCAGCCAGGGTGGATCGTCGTGGCTGGCATCACGGGTGTTTTCGAGGTAATCGACAAATTCCCGGCCGATTTCGGTAAACAGCGGCGTGGTCGGACGGTGGTGGGTCATGAAATCACGGATGATGGCATCCCAGGCCGAATCATCATGGAGTTTTCTGATGACCGGAAAATTCTTTGCGAACAGGTTGCGCAGATTATTGAAAAACAGCCGCCGGTAAACTCCAAGCCTGCGTTCCTCGATGCCTTCGGGCGCTGGCCGGCTTTGCGGATTACGCAGGTGATCGGCAAACCGGCGTTGCACTTCGAGCATTCGTTTCGGCGGTTTCTTTGCTGCGTTCATCACAGGATCAGACCGGGTGGTCGGTCAAAAGCTTTCATGGGGTGCTGGCGCCCGCCGCTTCAAGCAGCTTGGGATCAACATGGCGCTTGCGAGGCGTCCAGCGGCACAGGTCCAGTACCGGGCATTCACCGCACTTGGGCGAGCGGGCCCGGCAAGTGTAGCGCCCATGCAGGATCAGCCAGTGATGGGCATGCTGAAGGTATTGTTCCGGCACCCTTTTCAGCAAGGCCTTTTCCACCGCCAGCGGAGTCTTGCCGGGCGCCAGTTTGGTGCGGTTGCTGACCCGGAAGATATGGGTGTCGACGGCCATGGTCGGCTGTCCGAAGGCGGTGTTCAGTACCACGTTGGCGGTCTTGCGCCCGACGCCCGGCAGGGCTTCGAGGTCGGCCCGGTTGTCTGGAACCTGGCTGTCATGTTGTTCGATCAGTATACGGCACATTGCGATGATGTTTTTTGCCTTGTTGTTGAACAGGCCGATGGTCTTGATGTAATCCTTCAGGCCGTCCTCGCCCAACGCCAGGATTTTCTCCGGCGTGTTGGCGACTGGAAACAATCGGGCGGTGGCCTTGTTGACGCCGACATCGGTGGCCTGGGCCGACAGGGTGACCGCCACCAGCAACTCGAACGGACTGGCGTATTCCAGCTCGGTTTTCGGGTGGGGGTCAATTTCCGCCAGGCGGCGAAAGAATTCCTCGCGATCGGCTTTGTTCATGCGCGTGCGGTCTGGGTATCCATTTCATCAGTGATGTTTACGGCGGCAGGCCGTTGAATCAAATACTGACGCAGTGCGACCATCAATCCCAGCCCGATGAATGCACCGGGCGGCAGCATGGCCAGCAACAGTCCCCAGCCCTCGGGCATCAGTTGCAGGGTCAAGCCTTCGGCCCACGGGCCGAGCAGCAGGTCGGCGTCGGCGAACACGGTGCCCTGGCCGATCAATTCCCGACCGGCGCCCAGCGCAATCAGTACCAGGGCGAAGCCGATGCCCTGGGCCAGACCATCATGCAGGGCCGAAATCGGTGGCTGGCGTGAGGCAAAGGCCTCGGCCCGGGCCAGAATGGTGCAATTGGTAACGATCAGGGGCACGAAAATGCCCAACGTGCGGCTCAGATCATGCCACCAGGCCTGCAGGCTCAGATCGACCACCGTGACGGTCGTGGCAATGATCAGCACAAAAGCGGGAATGCGCACTTCCGGCTGCAGGGTCGAGCGCAGCAAGGACACGGCCAGATTGGAACACACCAGCACGAAAATCGTCGCCAGCCCCAGCCCCAGCCCGTTGACCGCGGTGGTGGTGACGGCCAGCAAAGGACACAGGCCGAGCAGTTGCACCAATCCGGGGTTGTTCTGCCACAGGCCCTGGCGCCAGATCAGATTGCGAAAGGTCGGGTCCAAATCGGGATCCAGTAAAGTAATTGCCCCATTCTACAGCGCTGGCAGCTGTTCCAAGGGGTTGCAGCAGCCTTCCTCTCCGATGATCAGAACCCGGCCTGCGCTGAGCGGATAATCGATCGGAATACCATTGAGTCGTGCCAGCGATTCCACGCTCAGTCCATGCATGCGGGCAATGGCCCACAAGCTATCGCCAGGCTGGGTCTGGTACTCGTTCAGGGCCAGGGCAAGGGTATGAGGCGGGATTTCCAGCAACTGGCCGGGACGAATCGGTGCGCTCGGGGACAAGCCGTTCCATTGTCGAATGCGATCGGCCGAGACCGTGTAGCGTTGCGAGAGACTCCACAGATCCTCGCCGCGTCGAACCAGATGGCGCAGGCGATACTCCGGGTGAAGGCTTTGCCGCCAGTCGGCATGAAATTGCCAGTTTTGCCGATAAGCCGGGTCCAGAGGACGACTGTCGTTGGACGGTACCAGCAAGTGTTGCCCGACCTGAATCGGCTCGCTGTCCAGGCGATTGAGGTGGATGAAGAATTCCGGGTCGATGCCGTGTTGATGCGCGATTTCGACCGGTTGATGCTGGCGCTCAAGATGCGCCCGGGTCCAGGCCAGTACCTCGGCCGATTGCATGGATGCAATTGCCTGGTCAGCGTCTTTGGCCCGTGAATGGGGCACCAGAACGCGGTGTGGCCCACGCGGCGGCGTCAGGTGCGATTTCAAGCCGCTATTGAGTTGCAACAGCAATCCCAGCTCGATATCGGCCTTGGTGGCCAGCGCAATCAGATCCAAGGGCCCAGGTGTCTTCAGCTTGATGAAACCGGGCTCGCCGGTCAGCACCGGTCGATCGAATGGGTATTGATGGGGCTCGGAGAACAGGCAGCTCAGCCCGAGGATCCGGGCGACGAAAATGCGGGTTTCGCCGGGCAAGGCAAGCTCGCTCCACTGGGCTGCATGCTCGATGCTGTCGGCAGCAAGAATGCGTGAGATCCGTCCCGGACCGGCGTTGTAGGCCGCCAAGGTCAGTTCCAGGCGCCGATCGAAGCGCTGGTAAAGCTCGCTGAAATAGTCCAGGGCCGCAGAGGTTGCCGCCAGCATGTCGTGGCGGCCGTCATACCAGCGATTGATGGTCAGGCCCAGGGCGATGGCAGTCTCCGGCATCAATTGCCAGGCGCCGGCGGCATCGCGAGGGGAACGGGCAAAGTTGTCGTAGCCGCTCTCGGCGATCGGCACCAGAATCAGTTCAGCCGGCAGCTTGCGCTGTCTGACCTCGGCCGCCACATGCGCTAACCAGGGACGGGCGCGTAACAGGGTCGCCAACAGCTCAGTCGGATGAGTGGCGTAGTAGTCAGCCCATTGCTCAGCCGGAGTGCCGGGACCACATTGGGATTGCTCGGGTTGGTGCTCGAAAATGGCCGGCCAGAAGGGATCGCCTGTTGCGAGTTCGGCTTTGACGGAACAGCATGCAATCAAACCGGCTAGGCAGATGACCGGGTGGAGTATTTTCACGGGGCTCCCCTTGGATTCGTGTCCAGGTCGGTGCTTCATGACCGTCCATGGACACGCATGATTTTCGCGAATCAGGGATTTTGCGACAAATCCGGGGGAATTTCCAATGCTTGCGTGTCCGGTTCAGTGGCCCAGAGTGCCTCGTCAAGTGATTCGGCGGCTTCGAGACTCAGCCGCACCGCATCGGTGATGGCCCCCGTCGTGATGGTTGCATTGGTCAGGGTATCGAACTGCCCCCCGCGTCGGTCCGGTGCCCAGGCTTCCGGGATGGGTCGGCGCAGACTGGCGCCATCGAACTGGCGAATCCAGTCACTGCGTCGGATCTCGATGCGATCGCCCAGACCGGGCGTTTCACGATGTTCAAGTACGCGCACACCGATGATGGTCCAATCTGGCTCGATCGCGACCAATAGACGAATGTCGCCGCTGTAGCCGCGGCTGGTGATCAGGTCCAGGACGGCGGCCGAAGGTTGATCGTCGAGGCGTGCCCGGTAGATGCGAACTGGACGCTCCAGGCCTGCGACAGGATGTTCGAACCAGTCGCTCACCAGTTCATTGTCGAAACGCTCGGCCGGCAACAGTTCCGTGAGAGCGGCCAGCGCGCGCCGTTCCTGTTCCAAGGCGATCCGGTCGCGGGTCAGGCGGTCCAGGCCGGCCAGTATTGTAGCTGCCAGCAGGCCCACCGCGATCAGCGCCAGGGCCGGTTTCCAGCGTTTCAGGCTCATCGTCGGTGTCCGTAGGTTCGGGGCCGGGTATATCGATCGATCAACGGGGCAGCCATGTTCATCAGCAGGATCGCAAAGGCCACGCCGTCGGGATAGCCGCCGAAGCGTCGAATGGCCAGGGTCAGCACCGCCACCCCGGCCCCGAAGATCAGTTTGCCGCGCAAGGTGCTGCAGCCCGAGACCGGGTCGGTGGCAATGAAAAATGCCGCCAGCACCAGCGCGCCGGAAAAGATGTGCTGGGGCGGTGAGGGGTTGGTATCCGGTCCCAGCAGCCACAGCGGCGTCGACAGCACGATGACCGTGACCAGGGTGGCCACCGGCACATGCCAGCTGATCACACGTTTGTAGATCAGCCACAGGCCGCCAATGGCGTACCAGCTGGCGATCCATTCCCAGCCCAGCCCGCCGAAGTTGCCGAAGACGGGATCGCGGCGAATTTCGGTAACGGTGAGGTTGTCCTGGACTCCGGTGCGTAAAGCATCCAGTGGGGTGGCCTGGCTGATCGCATCCCAGCTGAGTCCCGGTGGAAGCTGACCGGCAAGAATGGCCCGGGCAGTCTCGGCCAGACCCGGCAGTCCCGGCGAAAGTGGCCGAGGCGCGAGCCAGTTGCTCAGGTCGATCGGAAAGGCGATGATGACCGCGGCAAACCCGACCATGGCCGGGTTGAACAGGTTGAATCCCAGTCCGCCATACAGATGCTTGGCGATGACGATGGCGAACAGCATGCCGATGGCGGCAATCCACCAAGGCGCCAGCGGCGGCATGCACAGGGCAAACAGCACCCCGGTGACGACCGCGCTGAAGTCCCCGAGAAACATTTTCACCGGCTGCTGGCGTAGCCGAAGCATGATCGCTTCGAACAGCAGCGCAAAGCCCACGGCCAGCACGATCTGGAATACGATCCCCCAGCCGAAATACCACCAGTGCGCGGCAATTGCCGGGACCAGGGCGTAGAGCACCTGGCGCATCATGCCGGCAACCGATTGTGCCGGTGGGAGGTGAGGCGCTCCGGCCAGTTCGAACTTCATGGCCGTCTCAATCCTTTTTTCCGCGAGCCCGCTCGATGGCCGCCTGGATTTCACTTTTGGCCTGATCCGGCGCAGCAAGCTTCTGGCGGCGGCGTTCACGCCGCGCCTGGCGTTCGGCCTCGGCTTTCTCGAGACGGGACTGGCGAGCTTCGAAACGTCGTTTGGCCAGTGCCGCCCGGCGCTGATCGAGTCGTTTCAGGCGCAAGCGGTCCTTGCCGTGCCGATACCAGTCGACCAACGGAATATGACTGGGACAGACCTGGGCACAACAGCCGCATTCGATGCAATCGAACAGATTCAGTTCAGCGGCCTCATCTTCGTGGTCTGCGGCCACGGCCTTGAACAGCAATTGCGGCAACAGGCCGGCGGGGCACACGCGCACGCATTCGGTGCAATTGATGCACGGCAGGGTGGGGTGGGGCCGACTGACCTGGTCGGCTTCCAGCGCCAGGATACAGTTGCTGCCCTTGGTGATCGGAATGTCATCGCTGGGCAGGGCAATGCCCGACATGGGCCCGCCCAGCACCAGCCGGGTGGCCTGGTCGGTGTAACCACCGGCCTGTGATACCAGTTCGGCAATGCGCGTGCCGATGCGGGCGCTGAAATTGCGCGGCTCGAGGATGCCGGGTCCGGTCACGGTCACCAGGCGCTCGGTCAGTGGCCATCCCCTGGCAACGGCATCGAAAGCGGCGGCTGCGGTCGCCACGTTGTGACAGACCAGGCCAAGATCCTGTGGCAGCCCATCGTGCGGCACCTCCAGGCCGGTCAGGGTCTGGATGAGCTGGCGCTCGCCGCCTTCGGGATAGATCGCCGGAATGCGGACAATTCGTACGATGTTGGCCGAATCCATTTGACGACGGGCGCTTTCCAGTGCGGCCCCGACCTCGTCCATCGGGTCCTCGATGGCGATCAGCACGCGCCCGGCGCTGACCGCCCGGGCCAGAATGCGCGCACCGTTGATGATCGCCTCGGGTCGGATGCGCATCAGCATTTCATCGCATGAAATCCAGGGTTCGCACTCGGCGCCATTGAGAATCAGCGTGTCGAGCCCGCCCCAGTCCCCGCGCAACTTGGCTGCGGTCGGAAACATGGCCCCGCCCAACCCGGCCAGCCCCCCGGCGCGCAGGTGGTTGATGATTGCTTCCGAATCACGGCTTTGCCAGTCGGGCAAAGGTTGTGGTTCGATCGATTCATCGCAACCATCGCTGATCAGCTCGATGCAACGCCGCGAGCTGCCCGGCGGCCAACTGGCCGGCCACTCGACCACGCCGGCCACTTTGCCGGAGGTCGAGGCATGTGCCGGGACCACGAAATCATCCTCGCTGGCCGTCAGGGCCTGGCCGCGCAGCACGCGCTCGCCGGGTTCGACCCGGAGCGTGCCGACCTCGCCCTGGTGCTGACCAATGGGAATGTACAAACGCTTGGGGATTTCGGCCACTGCCGGCGGTTGCCGACAGGAAACCTGCTTGTGGTGACGCATCTTCAGCCCACCGGGAAAACCATGCAGCCGGAGCCCGCTTGTGGACGTGCTCATGCTGCGCGCACCCGGATGGCGATGCGTTCGGGGCGGGGCCAGACGGTTGGGCGCTCCCGCTCGACCAGGTCAATGCAGTCGACCGGACAGGGCGGCAAACACAACTCGCAACCGGTGCATTCGTCCAACAGCACGGTGTGCATCTGGCGGGCTGCGCCGATGATGGCATCGACCGGGCAGGCCTGAATGCACAGCGTGCAGCCAATGCATCGATCTTCGTCGATGATGGCCACCAGCGGCGGCTTGTGTTCACCGCAACGCTCATCAAGCGGTTTCGGCTCGACCCCCAGCAAGTCGGCCAGATCACGCACCCCCTCGTCGCCGCCGGGCGGGCACTGGTTGATGTCGGCCTCGCCGGAGGCAATCGCCTCGGCATAGGGCCGACAACCCGGGTAGCCGCACTGGGCGCACTGGGTCTGCGGCAGGCGCGCATTGATCTGCTCGACCAGGCTCTCCTCATCAGGCATAAAGCGCCGCCCCAGCCACAACAGCACCAGGCCAATCACCGCAACCATGGCGGCCAGGGTCAAAATGGCGGCAAGCATTGAAATGAATTCGGGTTCGATTCGGACTGGGTCAATGATACGGGCTTGAGAGGGTTGCGCAAAGTGGTGGAGGAGGCATCGGGTGGCATCTGACCGCTCACGGCCTGACCGGGTGAACGCTTGAGTCGATATTTTCGTGTTTGGTGGCCTTGGGGTCGGTAACTTCTGCGAGTTGCCATATGCAAGCGGATTGACTTCGATCCAGCGGTGGGTGGCATGGATGGTCCGGGAAAAGCTTTCTGCCCGCGGCCGCACCCGGTCAGTCCGTGATCGGTCAAATACCACCCGCTGCGACAGGTAGGAGGAGATTGAGATCGGTGGCGGTGGCTTCGTTCTAGCTCCCCTAACAACCAACTCCCAACCGTCAAGCGACGAGTGGGCTTGACCGGGGCCGGGCTCGAGGTGACGGAGGCGGGAATTATCTATCCGTTCCTCGAGCACCCGAGAACCACACGAAAGGCAATCCCCTATCTATTGGATCAAACGCAATTCGGTCGGCACCAGAACGCCCCTGAACTCGAACAATCGATCCGGCCGTTCACCTCGAGCGCGGCCGCGGGCAAGCCCACTCGGCGCCCATCCCCCATAAACTCCGGCCCGAGCCGGACAGGCCCGAAGATCAGATTGATACTCTTCCGTGTTTTCTCTGCGCCTCTGCGTGCGTGATCTATTTTGTCTTTGCTTCGCGACAGTGGGCTCAGGCACTCTGTGCTTGGGATCATTAACCAGTGAGCTGCTGCAATGGACTTGGCCAGGTTTCAAGAATGCTACGATCAAGCCGGTTCCGACATGAGTTGACAGCATGGAGATCGAGCAGGTCGAGATATTCGAGCACCTTCGCCGGCATCCCCCGTTCAGCCAGTTGTCGGATGAGTGCGTGGAGGCGGTGGCCGGTGATGTCGAGGTGGCCTACTTTCGGGCAGGCTCGCCCATCCTCTCTCTGGGGGACGAGGTCAAGGATTTGTATTTCATTCGCAGTGGATCGGTGGAGATCTACCGACGAGACGGCGAGCTGTACAACCGGCTTGGCGAGGGTGAGATTTTCGGCCAACTGGCGCTGATGACCGGGAAGAAGGCACGTTTCCCGGTTCAGGCACTGGAAGATACGCTGATTTACTTCATTCCCGAAGAGCGATTCTTTCGACTGTTTGACGATGAAGAGGCGTTTGCGGATTTCGTCGAGGTCGAGGACCGCACACGTATGCGCCAGGCCTGGTCAGATCGTCAGCAGGCCAATCCGTTGATGACGACTCGGGTCGAGCGACTGGTGCACCGTGGGCCGGTTCTGGTGAGTGCCGATATGCCCGTGCAGGCGGCGGCCGCTCGACTGGTCGATGAGGGCTTGTCTGCTCTGATGGTCGTTGCCGGTGAGAATCTGCGTCATGGCGCCTCTACCGAGTCGAACGCCGCCGAGCTGGTCGGCATCCTGACTCACAGTGATCTCGCCCGCCGGGTCGTGGCCGAGGGGTTGGATCTGCAAACCCCGGTGGGTGAGGTCATGAGTACGGATGTGGCCAGTGTTCAGAAGAACAGTTTTCTGTTCGAGGCGCTGATGGAGATGTTGCAGAAGAATATCCATCACCTTCCGGTTCTGGATCGCATGAAACCGGTCGGAATGCTTGATCTGGCCGATGTGGTGGGTCATGAAACCCAGAACAGCCTGTTCGTGGTCCGCAATATCTTCATCAAGGACAGTGTCGAGGGGTTGAAATCCCTGTGGTCGGATGTCGAAGGCTGTTTCGTCCGCATGGTCAATGAAGATGCCAACTCGCGCATGATCGGCAGCGCCATCAGCGTGATCGGACGCAGTTTCAAGCAACGCCTGATCGAACTGGCCGAGTCCCGACTCGGCGAGGCGCCGGTGCCGTTCTGTCTGCTGGCGCTGGGCTCGATGGCACGTGATGAGCAGTTTCTCAACAGCGACCAGGACAATGCCCTGATTCTGTCGGATGACTTCGATCCAGACCAGCACGGTGACTATTTCGAAGCCCTGGCGCATTTTGTCTGTGATGGCCTGGCCGAGATCGGTTATCGCTATTGCAGTGGCGAAATCATGGCGACCAATCCGAAGTGGCGTCAGCCGCTTCATGTCTGGAAGAAAACCTTCGCCGAATGGATCGGAAAACCACGCCCTGAGGCGTTGCTCAACAGCTCGATCTTTTTCGACCTGGATGGTGCTGCCGGCGACACTCGCATGGCCGATGAGCTCAGGTCCGAAGTGGTTGGGCAGGCCGCCCGGTCCCGCGAATTTCTCGGCTGCATGGCGGCCAATGCCCAGTCCCGCACGCCGCCGTTGGGGTTTTTCAAGGACTTTGTGCTGGAAAAAAGCGGCAAATACGAGCGCACCCTGAATCTCAAGGGCCGGGGTACGGCTCCGCTGGTCGACGTGATCCGCGTGCATGCGCTGGCGGCCGGGTCCCAGGCGCGCAATTCATTCAGTCGACTCGAGGATGTGCGCGCGGCCGGATTCCTGACCTCGGGAATGGCTGATGATTTGCGCGATGCCCTGGAATTCATCGCCATCATTCGGGCCCGCCGCCAGGCCATTGCGGTCGAGGAAGGGCGCCGGCCGAACAATCACGTGGATCCCGATCTGCTATCGACACTGGACCGTCGCAGTCTCAAGGATGCCTTCAAGGTGCTCAGCACCGCACAGAATTTTCTCAAGTTCCGTTACCGTCCATGA
>SL_3KL_010_SEDDRAFT_10006549_pt1 | contig 10412 bp, 12 predicted proteins | sample SodLakKL_010_SED_2_FD_10381 | JGI IMG/M metagenome (IMG submission 10381)
CATCGATGGGCAGGAGTACCTGTTGGATGCAACAGAGGATATAACACCGTATTTCCTCTTGCCCGAAAGGTGTATTAATGATAAGGGACGCCTGGTCGTGGATGGCGAAGGAGAATGGATTGATTTAAAGGGAGATGAAAATAATATCCTGAAAACCGAATCAGAGCTTTTTGTTAAAAATTGCGGTTCGGTTGAAGCAAAAATAGTAAGGAAGAAACAGAATCAGATTCGCCTCCGCATGCTTGATAATTATAACGACTATGATTCACCGGAAGATTATATGGATGAATTTGAAGCATCCGGTGCTGGCCTGGAGCTCATATCATTTGAAATGGCCCATGATGATGATTGGGGCAACCCTCTTGAAACGGTTTATGAATTTGAAATTCCTGAAACAGATCCCGGTCCTCGTGATATTATCTATGTCAATCCATTACTGAATGATCAGATGGAAAGCAATCCGTTCCGTAGAGAGGAAAGACTTTTCCCGGTTGATTTTGTATATCCGGTTCAGCGTGAGTATAAGGTGAAAGTGAATATCCCTGAAGGTTATGTAGTGGATGAGCTTCCCGTAGGTGCCAATTTCAGAATTCCCGGCCGAAACGGGGGAGCTAGTTACAAGAGTACTTTTGTTATCAACGGGGATCAGTTCATTGAAGTGCAAATACAGTTTGATTTAAGCAAACCCTTGTTTACAGCCGAAGAGTACAGCCGTTTGCGTGAGTTTTTCGCCAGGGTGGTGGAGGAGCAGGCGCGCGTTATTGTTCTGAAAAAAATGTCGTGATCAGAAATGAAGAATTTGATAAAACTTTACTATAAATCTGCCCTGGTCCTGGGTTTGGGGGTATTGCTGTTGTTTATTGTGCCCCTGTCAGCCAATGCAAAGTATTGTGCTTCAAAAATACCCGATGCACTACTTGAAAATGCAAATAGCGTATACCGTGTCAATCACATGGAGGTAGCTTTTAATGGAGAGGGGCAGTTTACCATTAAACGAGAAGTGGTGGTTACCATTCTCAACGAAAATGGTAAGGGACCGGATGTTTTGAGAGTTCAGTATGATGGAGTGTCCCGTGCCCGTTTTCGGGGTGGTCATATTTATGATGCACGAGGAAATACGATACAAAGGATTCGACGACGTGATCTTTCCGACCAAAGCAATGTGTCTGATTTTTCTTTGTTCGAGGACAGTCGTATCATGGTGTATGTGCCAAGGATTTCTGATTACCCCTATACCGTTAGTTATACCTGGGAGGTGTCCTATGACAGAGGAATGTATCATTCCACCAGCTTTTACTCGGTTCCGGGTTTTGGTATTAGTGCAGAGGTAGCTTCATTGGTGATTGAACTTAGCGATGACCTGGAAATACAGTACAAAGTGTTTAATGTGGAGGATCAATCCATGACAGAAGAGACTTTGTCCCGGGGCAGGCAACGTCTTGTGTGGGAGTTTGAAGCTATCCCTGCACGTAAATCAGAGGTTCTTTCTCCAGGGTTACATAACTTCATTCCTATGGTTATGTTTGCCCCTGACAGGTTTGAGTATTCCGGATATCATGGACGCAATACATCATGGAAAGAGTTTGGCAAATGGATTTGGTCCCTAAATGAAGGTCGTGACCAATTGCCAGAAGCACGTAAAAAGTTTCTCAGGGAGATGGTAAGTGACATGGATAATGACAAGGAAAAAGTCAAAGCCATCTATAACTTTTTGCAGTCTCACACAAGGTATGTAAATATCAGCCTGGGGGTGGGTGGTATGCAGCCTTTTGATGCCAAAACAGTGGATGAAACAGGATATGGTGATTGCAAAGCCCTTACCAATTATATGATGGCCATGCTTCAGGCAGTTGGTATTAACGCTTATTACACCCTTGTAAGATCAGGTAAAGGCAGGCATAGCATCTTTGAAGACTTCTCTGCTAATCAGTTTGACCATGTAATCCTTTGTGTGCCCCTGGAGAAAGATACTGTATGGCTGGAAAACGTGAGTCACTTGCTCCCTTTTAACCATCTTGGCGATTTTACCGACAACCGGCCGGTACTTATTATCCGCGAGGATGGAGGGTTTTTGGCCCGAACTCCTGCATACAATCCGCAGGAAAATATTCGTAATAGTTATGCGGAAATTGAGTTGAACAACCAGGGCCATGGAAGTGGACGTGTTGAAAGGAGGTATGGTGGAATTTACTTTATGGATTTTATGCCCGTATCACGTTTAAGTTCTCAGAGACAGAAGGAGTGGCTCTACAGTCGTTTTTCTCTGCCCAATTATACCATCGAGTCTAACGAAGTTGTTGCCAGTACCGATACTTTGCCGTTTGTGATGATTTCAATGGATGTATCTCTTAGATCTTTTGCCAGCACTTCCGGGCGAAGAATGTTTATGCCGATGAATGCGATTTCTTCAAGTGTGTCTGCTCCTCCCAGAAACAGAAACCGTGTTAACCCTTTTATCCTGTCTTTTGAGACGGTCATGCAGGATACCATTATTTTTACTTTACCCGAAGGATATTACCTGGAGCGAGAAATCCAGGATTTTTCAGCTGAATCTCAATTTGGGAAGTATGAAGCCCGAACAGTGATACAAGACAACACTCTTTTGTATATCCGGTCATTTGAAACTTATACCGGTACTTTTCCAGCAGAAAAATATGCAGACTTCTTTGATTTTTACAGGCGGATTGTTCGCGTTGAAAGTCAGGATTTAGTCCTGGTGAAAGAAGATTGACAGGCAATTACTGATGCTTTTAAAAAACTGCAGGGTATTTAGGCTCACTTCTAGAGTGGTGTTTCAGCGTGATTCCAGGCTGTTCTTAACCCTTTACATTTGGGGCCTAAACAAGATGTCAGCGCAAAAAACATTTAAATTATCCATGCTGTGTCCTGATAATTGCTTACTTTTGATGAATAAATTTAAGGCTTCGTCAAAAATGTTCTAAGTTGTTTATCAGACACCTATCTCCAAATATATTTTGGATCGTAATTGGGGTGATTAGTATGACAGACTTGGAATGCAATGATTTGCATGAACTTTTTACAAATCACCAAAAATCGTTTTGGTTTTGAAAAACTGACTCATCTGCTATATCTTTGATCTCTACTGTAATAATGCAACTTGCAATGTTTCAGATTGTGGAAAACGAAGGCGAAAAGCTTATCCCTGTTGCAAAATTTTTTACGATTACTTTATATACCAACACTTCTGCATGAGAATGCATTAGATTTCGCGCATTGCATTGGGACCTTAGAGAACAGCAAGGATACCGGTGTTTCACTAACTTACTATCATTTAAGAACAACTAACTTACACTATGGGAAGATCACAACAAACATTTAACAAAAAAGAAAACGAAAAGAAAAAACAAAAAAAGAAACTTGAGAAGCAGAAAAAGAAAGAGGCCCGGCAGGCCACTTCTGATAAGGGAAAAAGTTTTGATGACATGATTGCCTATACCGATGAATTTGGCAATATTGTTTCTACCCCGCCGGATCCATCTGAGAAGGAGGAGGTTAAGGTAGAAGACATACAATATGGCGTGCCCAAACAGGAAAAACTTGATGATACAGATCTTATCAGAAACGGTGTTATTACTTTTTTTAATGACGCGAAAGGCTTTGGGTTTATCCAGGATGACAAAACCGGGGAAAGCATATTTGTTCATATTAATAATGCCTCAGGGCCTATTACAAAAGGTAATAAGGTGACATTTGAGGTAGAGCAGGGGCCAAGGGGGTATAATGCTGTAAATGTAAATCTTTCAGCGTAAAACAATCCCCGGGGTTTTGGGGTTTATTACTTTTTAATTGATAACATATCAGGTTATGGAAAACATTTTTAACCAACAGTTTTTAATTGGATTGGGCCAAGGTTTAAAAAGCTGGCTTTTATCCGATTTACCCGGGCTTGTTATTGTCATTATTTTGTTTATTCTAGCTTTTAAAGTGATCAATGTTTCATTCAGGAAACTCAAATCCTCATTGATTCACCGGGCTGATAAGCAGGGAGGTAAGGATATTGAAGAAACCACCAAGCGTATTAATACCATTACCGGTATTACCCGAGGTCTTGTAAAGATTGTTTTGTGGGCGCTTTTTATAATGATGGTGATGCAGAAGCTGGGTGTTGCTATTGGTCCATTGCTTGCCAGTGCAGGCATCATCGGACTTGCCATTGGATTTGGAGCCCAGGAGCTGGTGAGAGATTTTATTTCCGGGTTCTTCATTATTCTTGAAGACCAGGTGCGTACAGGTGATGTGGCTATTATTAACGGTACTGGCGGTCTTGTGGAAAAGATTGAGCTGCGTACCATCACATTAAGGGATTTTGCAGGCACGGTGCATATTGTCCAAAACGGAAAGATCAATACTTTGTCCAATATGACCAAAGACTGGTCGGCCATGGTTTTTGATATTGGTGTGGCTTATAAGGAGGATACCCAAAAAGTAATGGATGTGATGAAACAGGTGGGGGATGAGCTTATGGAAGACCCACAGTTTAAGGACGAAATTGTTGAGCCCATCGAGGTTTTTGGTTTGAATGAGTTTGGCAACAGTGCCCTTGTTATCAAAGCCCGCATCAAAACCAAACCCATACGGCAGTGGGGTGTAGGACGTGAATATCGGAAAAGACTTAAAGAGGCTTTCGATCTTCGTAACATTGAAATTCCATTCCCACATACTACGGTTTATTGGGGTGAAGCTATCAATCCGTTAAAGCTTGACTTGAATGACCACCGTATTGATAAAAAGGAACAGTAGACATTTCTCAATGTCTCTTCTGATTAGCCATCTCACCTTACTGTAAGATCTAAATTGCTACAGATATCCAAAAATATCCGGCTGACAAGATGGCCGGGTATTTTTTTTGTTCGCTTAAATCTTTTAAATGGCTCCGTAAATCAATCCGCTAATGGTGGCCATTACCACCACCAGGGAAATAAAAACAGCTGTTTTTTTGGTGCCTATAACGCTGTGTATCACCAACATATTTGGTAGTGAAAGTGCTGGTCCGGCAAGTAATAGCGCCAGGGCAGGTCCTTTACCCATTCCGCTGCTAAGTAGCCCTTGAATAATGGGTACTTCTGTGAGGGTGGCAAAATACATGAATGCTCCAAAAACAGAAGCGAACAGGTTGGCCGTGACCGAATTTCCCCCCACCAGAGATGCCACCCACTGGTTTGGGATAATCCCTTCGCCACTTTCTGGTGAACCCAGTAGAAAACCAGCCACCATTACACCGGCAAACAACAAGGGCACAATCTGCTTGGTAAACCCCCATGTTGACCACAGCCACTCCCTGGGTTCTCCCGGTGTTAACCCGGTGATGATGCTCAGGGCTATAAAGGCCACAACAAAGGGTGCCAGCGGGTTGCCCGGAAAGATTATGGCAGTGGCAATAACTCCTGCAACCGATAGACCCACATACAGTTTCTTAAGTTTAAGGATAAAGAGCAAGGACCCGGTAAACAGGATACCAAAAATAGCGGTTATGGTCCACTTATTACTCCAAAGCCAGAACCAGAAACCCTCTTCCACATCAGGTTTGCCCCAGTTTGCAAAAATGAGAATAAAAACCAACACGAAAAAGTGGAAAGATGTTTGCCACATGGGTCTTGACTCCGGTGGAGATGGGAAATTCATGGCCTCTTCTGCCCTTTCTTTTTCTTCTTTGCGGAAGAAAAAGGCCATGAGCAGGCCGATTATAATGGCAAACACAACAGCCCCGATAATGCGGGCTATCCCTAGCTCAAACCCCAGGATTCGTGCTGTGAGTATAATAGCAAGTATGTTGATGGCCGGTCCGGAGTAAAGAAATGCAATGGCAGGCCCAAGGCCTGCGCCCCTTTTGTGAATACCCGAAAACAAAGGCAAAATGGTACATGAGCAAACGGCCAGAATGGTTCCTGACACCGATGCAACCAGGTATGATTTCCATTTGGTGGCCTGGGCTCCAAAATATTTGATGACTGCACCCTGGCTTACAAAAACGGCGATCACCCCTGCAATGAAAAAGGCAGGTATAAGACAAAGCAACACATGTTCCCGGGCATACCATTTTACAAGGAAAAGTCCTTCGTAAATGGCTCCCATGAAAGTTTCCTTTTCAACGGGAAGAAAGTATGCAAATAGAAAAAAGGCTACAAGCCAGAATAAAATTTTCAACTCCTTTTTGGTTTCCATGTAGAATGTGTTAAAAGTGTGGTGTAAAATGTATTAAAAATAAACAGTGACGATGTAGTACCCACCCACCAGTATAAAAATAACCGCAACTACTCTGCGAAACCAATATTCAAAAGTTCGTAGCTTATTGTAAAAGCTGCCCACTCCTTTTAAACTAAATGCCAGGAGCCAGGCAATTATTATAACGGGTAAACCTGTGGCCAGGGCAAAGACGGGTGGCAGAATAAGACCCTGGGTGTTGGCTACAGTCAGGGGTATGAGCATGCCAAAATAGAGCACTCCGCTATATGGACAAAACGCAAGGGCAAAGACCATCCCAAGCAATAATGCTCCCCATGAACTCCCTTTTTTGGTTTTGCCTGCCAGGCGCTCTGTAAGACCTCCTCCTTGACCCCAGGGCAAACTTATTCGGATGACATCAAGCATAAATATACCAATGATAATTAATAAAGGCCCTACCATCAGCTCTCCGTAGGTTGAAAACCAATCGCCCATTTCAAAGCTGCTTGCTCCGAAAAAAATGATAATGCCCAGTAAGGTGTAGCTGATAATTCTGCCCAGGGTGTAATAAAGACCGTTGTAAAAAATACTATGCTTGTTGCTCAGGTCTTTACTTATATAAGCAGTGGCTGTGATATTGGTAGCAAGGGGGCAAGGGCTGATGGCTGTCATAATCCCCAATATAAAAGCCGATATTATGGGGGCATTGCTGCCGTCCAGTAATTCGTACAAATACTCCATGCATGTAAAGTTGAAATGTAATGCCTTGGCTTACAACAGGAGTAGCTGCCATGATGACTCCTGTTGCAGGCCAGCTTTATTATTGAACAAGGATTTAGCCTGCTGACTTTTGCAGAATTTCTTTTAATTCATTTTTGGATGGAACTCTTCCGCTGAGCACAACTTTTTCATCCACTACCAACCCAGGCGTGCGCATCACACCATAAGCCATAATGTTCATGATGTCCTCTTCTTTGACAACAGAAGCGGTGAGTTTTAATTCTTCAACCAGTTCACGGGTTGTTTTTTCCAGGGTTTTGCAGGAAGCGCATCCGGTTCCCAGTACTTTAATTTCCATAATGTAGTATTTGGTGTAAACATTCATCGCAAAATTACGATGATTGTCTTAAATACCAAACCTATTGCAGAAATTTTTCAATTAAAGTTTTTGCCTGGCTCCAGTTATCCCGGTTGATGCAGTATTTTACCCTTGGCGGAGTAATGTTTCCCTGGATAAGCCCGGCTGATTTGAGTTCTTTAAGGTGTTGTGAAACGGTGGACTGGGCAAGGGGCAACTCCTGCACAATATCATTGCAAATGCAGGTATCACGGTGGGTAAGCAGTTTCATAATAGCAATGCGTGCAGGATGAGCCAGGGCTTTAATGTATTTGGCCAGTTGTATGTCTTCCTGTGAATAGGTGGGTTTCTGAATTACTGTGCTGTTCATTATTAGTGTGAATGTAGCGTAAATGGCAATATTTGCAAAAGGGTTAATCTGCTTTTGGGGCCATCGCACCCTGGTGATTAGCTCCAAATGGTTCATCAGAGCGTTCGGCTACTTCTCCCCGTATCCTGAAAACTTTCATACCGTCCGGATCATTGGAGACAACACTTACGGTGCGGCGGATATTATGAGGGCGGGGTGCGAGCCTGAATTCTATCTTTATTGTACCGGTTTCTCCTTCCATAATGGGTTTTTTCGTCCAATCTTTAATACGCGTGCCACAGCAACCCCTGACGTGGGAAATGACCAGTGGCTCCTTCCCCTGGTTGGTGAATTCAATTTCCATCTCCACAGGTTCCAGTTCATCTGTGTAGATAGTGCCCAGTTGCTCTGCTTCTTTTTCAAATTTCAATGTAGCATGCTCTTTTTCTTGCGAGAATGCAGTTTGACTGGCCGTAAACATGATGCTTATTGCCAAAATAATAAGACCTGTTGTAGATTTCATAATAATGATATTTTAATTGTAAACGTTCCGGATTTGCTTTTGCTGCCCTTTCTGCAAGCTTTTTTGAAAAAATAGCAGAAAGACCTTCTAAGTAATAGAATCGCAGAAAAAAATCAGCAATAATATGAAATGCAATAATCAGGCCAGAGCAGTTAGTCGTTTAGTGCGCTGGTTACATGATCTTTAAGACCTGTTAAAAATCCTTCCTCATTTCTAACGTTGCGGTACGCAAAACGGGTTAGATTCGTGGATTCTTCCTCTTGGCCATTGATGGTATTGATATGCAGGGCGGTGCTCACAGCATTGAATTTTTTAGCTACCTCCTGATTTTCATCCTGCTGAACATTCATGATATGAAAAACCACCGTGCCGGTTTCCATTTCTTCTTGAAAGAAGGTTTCCATGGTTTTTTTTGTAAAATTTTCTATCCTTCTGCAAGGTCCGCATCTGCGGTTGCGATGAAAATAGTATACTTCAACTACTTTCTCATCCACCTCCTCTGCTCCCTGGCTGGAGGCTTCCACATGATTCTCGGTGGCTGGCAGCGCTAAAAAAAGCATGCATAATGCTAAAAATGTAATAAATGGTTTTTTCATGATTTTGTGTTTTTTTACTGATATTGAATATTTTTTTCTTAATTAATCAGCGCAAAAATACGATAAATGATTTCAAATCCCAACATAAAAATGAATACTCGTTTATTAGAAGGGGCAGGATGTGATGAAATAGGCTTAAGTGTTTGTAAAAACAGATGCATGGGTGCGTTAAAAGCTTTTCACATAGCGCACTGAAAAGCCACACCTTTTGTCATCGATGATATTGAAAACGGTTTCTTTTTTGTGAATCATATAAAACAGGTGGGCATTGGCCTTCCCAGCTTCGGTGGAGGTCCAGAAATCGGCTGCTCTTCCCAGGCTAAGAAACAATCCGTCTAAATTTCTGTAACCGGCAAAAAGAGCGTTGAAACCAGAAGTGCCGCCCGGGGTAAGGTTGTTAAAGGCTGTAATATGACCACCCAGGTGTTCAACCATTTGCTCCCAATCTGTTTTGGAAGGCAATCGCCATCCCTCAGGGCAAGCATCCATGGCCGCTTTCCAGGTGTAAAGACGGCCATACTTTTCACCATGTATGGCATTGTCATCATAAAACCAACTCTCTTTTACCAGCAGCGAAAGGTTTTCTGCCATCCACAACAAATTACCGATTCGGGTTGTTTTGTATTTTCTGCCGCCCAGTTCAAGTTGAAAGTTGCATTGAGGTTCCATGATTTATGATTTTAGTAAAAAAGGTTACACTTCAAGTCCCAGTGCCTGTTTCAGTTCATTATCTATGGATGCACCCGAAGGTCTGCTGGGGTTGTTATCCAGGATAAAGCCATCCCTGTCAATAAGGAAGAAGGTAGGTACTCCCCTGACATTGTAACTGTTCGGAACTTCATGGCGCATCCCGTTTACATTCAAATGAACTCCTTGTATTTCGTGATTTTCCACCGTGTTGCGCCAGGCTTCCTCATCCTCATCCACTGATATGTAAAGAAAAACCAGGTCGTTGTGTTCTTGAAAACGCTTTTTTAACTCTTTGGCATAGGGTACTTCCCGCATGCAAGGGCCGCACCAGCTTGCCCAAAAATCAAGGTATACAACCTGTCCCCTGAAATCGGACAACGATACTTCGCTCCCTTCCATATCAGAAAGGGTAAAGGCAGGAGCCTCGCTCCCGGGAGATACCTTCAGAGCACTCTCATAGGTCTCTTCCAACAAATCTGTTAAATCCGGATGGGTGCTTAACTGTGAAAATTCATGGTAAGCCTCACTGGCAGTCTCAAAATCTCCGTGGTTCAGCTGAAAATTTATCAGGGATGCCCTGGCAAAATCCAGGGTTTTGCCTTCCAAAAGTTCTTCTGCCATCCACATATTTTTTTCAAAATCCGACATGCCTTCAGGAATAGTTTCTCTTTCCTGACCGATCATGTGCCTCAGATACTCGGTCAAAAAACTTGTATAACTGCTTGTGAAAAGCTTTTCGTCCTGGAAGTCAGCGGCTTGTCCCAGGAAGCTATAATAATCGTCTGGTAGCTTAGGGGTTGTCTCAGCCTGGTTGAAATACTGGTGATAAACCGGATAGTTCAGCAGGTTGCTGAACATCTGGTAATGGATTTCTGTAAGGAAGTAATTGTTGAACGTTTCACTGGTGGAAAAACGCTCTTCTTCCAGCATGTTTGTGGCCTCACGGACCATCTCTGCCCCAAATTCAGCAAACTCCTCGGGAGAAGCATCCCT
>SL_3KL_010_SEDDRAFT_10006550_pt1 | contig 10411 bp, 14 predicted proteins | sample SodLakKL_010_SED_2_FD_10381 | JGI IMG/M metagenome (IMG submission 10381)
ATCTATTTCCTCGCATATAATATACTGAAATAACTGCTCTCTTCCGGGAGGTTATTCCCGGTAAAGACTNCCATCCCATCCATGTACATCCGTTCTATCAGGGCAAACTCAGTATAGCCATCTCGTCGGAGCTGATCTGCCATCTCCTTCGGCCGCCGAACCTTGAGTCTGATGGCGACCTCTTCCTTTGATCCATCCGAGACTGAGAAGCTGGAAGAGACCGGAATTTGTGCAACTGAAGAGAAAGCGGTGATGGAACTGATACCTGGCACCGTCTCACACACTATCTCCGGATGCTTTCTCTGTAATATCGCTGTTAACCGTGAGAATGTTGAGAAGAAGTTAGGATCCCCGATGATCCCAAAGACCGCAGTCCCTGAGAGTGCTGCCGGGGCGATTCGATCTGCATTCTCTTCCATACATCGCTCGATAAACGCCTCATCATGTGTCATCGGGAAGTCGAGGGTAACTGCATCACTCCTGTATGGGGCGACGAGATCATATGCCATCTCACCGGGGACAAAGACTGCATCAGCTTCCAGAAGGAGCCGGGCAGCCTTGATGGTGAGAAGCTCCGGATCACCCGGGCCAAGGCCGACTGCAATTAGTATGGTACAACACCTCCGTGAATGATATAGATTGGATTAATTGGTTTAAACATTGTTTTACCGAGGAGATCATAGGATCTTGAAACCTGAAGCAGGACCGCTTCCTGAAAGATTCCAAGGGATTTCATCGTTTCAATGGCAGAGGCTGCAGTCTCAATAAGAACTGCATTGACGACGATCGATCTGACCCTCTTTTCGGCAAGAAGGGTGAGCATCCCGGTGAGACCTTGCGTTCCTCCGATGAATGCGACATCTATTCGGTCCAGATCTCTGATGAGGCTGATGGCATCCCCCTCGACGAGAGTGATGTTTGAACAGCCTCTTGATCTGATATTCTCTCGTGCAGTCTCGATTGCCTCAGGTCTGATATCAACGGCATATACCTGCCGGGCGGTATCTGCTATGGCAAGACTGACCGTCCCGGTTCCACAGCCGATATCAATTGCGATATCATCCTTCTGCACGCCGAGCTTATGGAGTGCGACCGCACAGACCTCGGGTTGTGTCGGCCCCCCTTTGAGCGGACTCGTTGTCATAGATCATCTATCAGGCGGTTGTACCTTCCTGTTGGTCCGATTCTATTGGCGCTTTTTCTTAATAGGTATTGGTATTTCTGTGTGGCAAGTCCGGACTCTTCTTCCTTTGTCCATTGAAACAATATCATTAAAGGTTCAAATGATCAATGAATCTAACAATGCTCAATATACGACGGGATATCTGTGGATATTGCGGAGCATGTGTCTCCGTCTGTCCGGAAGGTGCCCTTGAGTTGATCGATGCTTATCTTACAGTGGATGATACCTGCATTACCTGTAGTATCTGTGAGAAGATATGCCCACTCGGAGCTCTGGAGGTTATCAAGGAATGAAGCGGCAGTATGATATGCTTGTTGTCGGTGGAGGACCCGGCGGGGCGTTTGCCGCAAAGACTGCAGCAGCGAAGGGTCTGTCTGTCTGTCTTGTCGAGAAGAGGCCAGCCATCGGCACTCCTGTCAGATGTGCGGAGGGCATCGGAAAAGAGCTTCTCACCGATTTTCTCCCCCCTGATCCAAAGTGGATATGCACCGATATCGAGAGCGCCGAACTCGTTGCACCTGATGGATTCTCGATGCTCCTTGAGCCGAGTAAGGCAGGCAATGAGATCGGCTATGTCCTGGATCGGAAGATCTTCGATCGTGAACTTGTTTGGAAGGCGGCGGAAGCCGGGGCAGAGACTTATGTGAAGGCACGGGCGACTGCACCGATCATGAGGGATGGTGCTGTTGCCGGTGCTGTCATCGAACAGCATGGAAAGAAATATGAGATCGATGCCGATATTGTCATTGCTGCCGATGGTATTGAATCGAAGTTTGCACGCTGGGCAGGTATAGATACCACTGTGCCATATAAGGAGCTTGAGACCTGTGCACAGTACCTGATGACAGGACTTGATATCGATTCGAGGAGAACGACCTTCTTCCTTGGAAATGAGGTTGCACCGGCAGGGTATCTCTGGGTCTTCCCAAAAGGGGATGGTACTGCCAATGTCGGCATTGGTATCGGTGGTGGAAAGAGTGGTGACGGCCACCGTGCTAAGGACTATCTCGATCGCTTCGTTGCACAGAAATTTCCCAACGGAAAGACGATCGAACTCATCATCGGTGGTGTCTCGGTCTGTAAACCCCTGGCATCAAGTGTTGCTGACAACATGATGATCGTTGGCGATGCTGCACGTATCTCTGATCCGATAACCGGAGGAGGCATCTACAATGCGATGTATACCGGACGGCTTGCCGGACAGACCGCGATTGCCGCGATTGAAGCGGGTGATACCAGCAGGGAAGCACTGATGCCCTATGATACAACCTGGCGGGCATCAAAGATGGGTAAGGCCATTGAAAGAAACTACGCGATAAAAGAGGTCTTTACCAAACTTAATGATGAAAAGCTCAACTCAATCATACATTCCATATCGAAGATCAATTTGGAGCATTTCAGCACTCTCACGCTGCTCAAGGAGTTGATGAAGGCAAACCCATCATTGCTCCTTGAACTGCGGCACCTCCGTTCACTCCTCTGAATCGAAAACCGGTCAGAAGGCCCCCATTCACTTTTTTCTGAATTGATTGCTTAAATACCTGAGGCTTTCGATTTCAGAATCCTTCTTTGAGAAGACAGTGATTGTATCTCCGGGTAAAATGACGAGATCACCGCTTGGGATGAGGAGATCTCCTGCCCTGTGGATAGCGATGAATACATAGTTCTTCACCTCAAGCTGGCGAATCTCTTTATCAACTCCGTCTGACTCCTCCTCGACGGTGATCTCAAAGATTCTTCCCCCCGGGATTGAGGCGAGTGCCTGAGTGTTTGGATTTTCTGCCCATGTATAGAGCGAACGGGCAACGATCTCATCCGGATTTTCACTAATTCTGACACCCACTTCATTGAAAAGTTCAGAATGCTCTTTCTGATTTACAACGGAGACGACATTGGGAACAGAATAGCGCTTGGCTAGCCAGCAGGTCATCAGGTTTGCCGCATCGTCACTTGTGGTTGCGATGAGTGCATCGGTATGATCGATACCGGCATCTTCAAGGACGGCTTTGTCTGTTGCATTGCCGGTGATGGCAAGGAGATCATACTCCTCAAGCATATCGGCACAACGGTCCTCATCGCGATCGATGACCACAACACTGTCACCATTCTCAGCAGCGATAGCCGCAAGATTCCTTCCTATGCCGCCGAGGCCCACCACAATGATGTACATATAAAGCATTAACCTGCAGAGATATTGAAATAGCTTGCGACACGAACTCTACGTATGTTCTGTGGTGTCGATGAGGCAGGGAAAGGCGCCGTGCTCGGGCCGATGGTGATCGCTGCTGTATCTGTTTCCGATCCCTCAGTCCTTGAGGGCCACGACATCCGCGACTCCAAACTCCTCTCACCACGACGACGTGAGATTATTTTTGATGCACTGACATCATCTTACTCGTATCATGTGGTCTCTATTCTCCCCTCTGATATCGATGCTGCTCTCCCTGATATCAATATCAACCGCCTTATTGCAGAGGCGAATGCTGCCTGTATTACTGCACTCTCATCAGAGGTTGCGTATCTTGATGCATGTGATGTCAATGCCGGGCGTTTTGGTGAGAATGTCTCACGTCTAATTCCGTTTTCATGTACCGTGATTGCAGAACACCAGGCAGATCGCTCTCACCCAATCGTTGGCGCTGCCAGCATTATTGCCAAGGTGATACGGGATCGGGCGATCGAGACGCTCAAAGAAGAGTATGGAGAAATTGGAAGCGGTTATCCATCTGATACAACAACAATCCGGTTTCTCACCGATTATATCCGCGACAATCACATTCCTCCTCCATGTGCACGCAGGAGCTGGAAGACCGTCTCCTCACTTCTTTTTAGACAGAATCAGTCTTCTCTTTCTGATTTCTAAGATGAGCTGTGGTTTTAAGATGACGAAAAACCAATAAATACCAATGGATTGGATCGTTTATGTCGTTCTCGCAATTGCCCTCTACGCTTTTATCGCCTTTATAATCCGGCGAAGCGGCATCTTTTCAGAGAATATCTCATTCTACGGGCCTATTATGGCAATCAAAACCGAGAAGGTTGGATTTTTTGATAGATTCATCCCCTTCGGTTCAATCCTGCGGGTATATGGTACTGTCGGCGTCCTGATGGTCGTTGTCATCTCGGGGCTGATGACCTATCTCCTCCTGAAAACAACAGAGCTTACTCTCCTGACGCAACCAGAGCCGACAGATTTTCAGAAACCTCAGAATATTCTCCTCATCCCCGGCATCAATGAGTTCATCCCGTCGAGCTTTGCGGTCTGGACTGCTCTTGTTCTAACCATTGCAATCCATGAATTCGGTCATGGCATCCTTTGCAGGGTCGAGGGGATAGCTGTCAGAAGCACCGGACTTCTCCTGGCAGTCATTCCCATCGGGGCATTTGTCGAGCCTGATGAAGGTGATCTCGATAAGACCCATGGTATGGCAAAGATGCGGATGTTTGGTGCGGGAATAGCAAATAATCTCACCATCGGAGTTATCTGTTTCATCACCCTTGTGCTGCTCCTCGGAATGGTTGCTCCCTCCCCCACCCCAATCGTTAACGGGGTATATCAGGATTATCCTGCATGGGAAGTGGATCTTCCGTATCCATCAACCATCACCATGGTGAATGGTGAGCCTATCCAGACACGCGAGGAGGTTTCAGCGATCCTCCATGAGACCTCCCCAGGGGATGCGGTTACGCTGACTGTTGATAAGGATGGTGTGGTGAGCAGCCATACGCTCACCCTCTCAGCATGGCCGGAAGAGCTGGAGACAGGGTATGAATCAGGCTTTATGGGAATTACGTATTATGACAGCGAACAGGTCGTTCATGTCTTTGGGAATCTGGCTTCGCCTCAGGGGATGCTCTACCTCCTTATCGCACCTTTAAATATCGTTCCTGGTGCGGAGTTCCTGAGGGTGATCCCGTATGAATCTGTGGAGAGCACCTATCTGCAGGTGCCTTTTGATGGATTCTGGGATGTCATTCATCTCCTCTTCTGGATTGGATGGATCAATATCATGGTCGGGATCTTCAATGCCCTCCCGATGGTCCCGCTTGATGGTGGATATATTCTCAAGGAAGGGTTACTCCGACTCCTTGAACGGCGAGGACTCGAAAGGTATGTGGATGGTATTGTCAGCACAGTATCCTGGGCGGTGCTCCTGATGCTGATGGCACCGATCCTTCTGCCCTATCTCTTCCATCTCTGATTTTCGTCAGCTTCGTACCATCGGGATCGCATTGCAGCCTTCCATCTCCCCGAAACAGAAGAGAAACCGATCACGGATCGTCTGAGGCATCTCCCCCTCCCCAATCCGGGAGAATCCAAGGGAGGTATAGAATGAGATTAACGGAAGCGTTGAATGGATGTAGATCGGCGCATCTCCACAGGATGATAGCAGTGCTTCGACGGTTAGGCGGGCATATCCTCTTCCACGATACGTCTCAGGTGTAAAGACACAATCCATCTCAAAGCCATCGGGATGCCGGGTACAACGGGCGGTCGAGACGAGGATTCCCTCCTCAAAAACCCCGTATATTCTTTCATGTGCCGGATCTGCTTTCTGACCGCGGTACTGGATCCAGAGTTGTTCAGCCTCTTTAAACTCTTCTCTCCTGAGTTCACGAACGGTGGGTCTCATGTATTTCTCCAAAATGACGTAATATGATATTCCTAATAAAATAAAAAAAGGATTGCAGTCAGATATCCGCTGATATCTTCTCTGGCTCTATTCTTTAGGATCGAGCTTCTCCTTTGAGATCATCTTCACATCCGATGTCTCGATTTTTTCGATATCCTTTAAGATCTCCTGGGCTGAGCTGATCGCCTCATCTTTCCCGGGCATATCTCCAAGGAGTTCCTCAGAGAGTTCAATGAGGCTATCGCTTTCCTCCATATGATCCTCCGTAGCACCGAGGAACTTTGCGCTCTGCTTGATGAGGCTTGAGATCTCAAATGGAAGGACAATCTTGGTCGACTCTCCTTCTGCCATCTTCTTTAAGGCTTCAAGTGAGAGGACAGTGATGGAGCGCTTGTCAAGTGAGCGTGAACCAAGTGCAATAATACGCAGACCCTGTGCCTCTCCCTGGGATACCAGAATCTTACTCTGCCGATCTCCTTCTGCCCTGAGGATCTTACTCTGCCGATCACCCTCAGCCTCAAGGATCATACTCTGCCGCAGACCTTCTGCGCTGAGGATAGCAGCACGCTTCTCACCATCTGCCCGGAGAATTGCAGCACGCCGCTCACGCTCGGCAGATGTCTGCTCGGTCATCGCCTTCTTGACGGCACCGATCGGATCGACTTCCTTTATTTCGACACGCTCAACCTTGACACCCCACTGGTCGGTCTCCCGGTCAAGCATGTCCCGGAGCTTGTTATTGATGAGGTCCCTGTTATAAAGCACTTCATCAAGCTCCATATCACCAATAATACCACGGAGGCTTGTCTGGGCAAGTGCGACGGTTGCAGCCTTATATGCGGCAACCTCGAAGTAAGCCTTCTCGGGATCCATCACACGGACGTAGATGATTGCATCAACATTCGTCGGAGAGTTATCCTTTGTGATGACTTCCTGTGATGGGACATCGATCACCTGGGTCCGGAGATCCAGCTTGATCACTTCAGTGATGAAAGGAACGATCCACCGGAATCCAGGATTCATCCTCCCGGTATATGTTCCAAGCCGGATGGTCAGCCCCTGCTGATATGGCTGTATGATGACAACACCGCGGGCAAAGATGAATACGATCACTAAAATCAGAATAAACGTGGTTAAGTTTAATGTAAACAGATTATCCAGAATTGACATTATAAGTTTACCTCCTCAACAATAACATGCACTCCCTCGGAACTGATGACCCTGACGGGTGTTCCCGGGGAGAGTACTCTTCCAGTTGAGCGTGCGCTCCACTCGACACCGGCGATTAAAACCTTCCCAAAGACCTCCTCACCGCCAACCTCCCGGATCACTTTTCCTTCCCTGCCAACCAGCGAGTCCCTGCTCAGCGTGGTTGGTAGCTGTTCGGGAGAGAGGCGCCGATAGAGGAGAACGGAAAGGCTTGCTGCAATCAGTGCAGAAGCCACGCCCAGGATGACGCCCCAGACTGTATTGAATACATCGATGCCCATCAGGAACATGATACCCAGAACGATCATCGTCGTACCGGGTACCGCAGCAAAGAATCCCGGATTGATGGCCTCATAGAGTATGAGGAGTGCTCCGATGATAATCAGTGCAAAATACAGGTTGGTCTCAAGCACCATATGGATAGATGGCAGGGATGAGGTATAATTCCTTCCTTCAATCCATTTTATCTGAGGATGCGGGCGATCTTCACACCTTTCGGGACACCCAGATCCCGTGCAATCGGCTCACATTTCACCATCATCAGAACCGCAATTGGGGCAAGTCCTTTATAGTCTGATAAAGACTCATAGTTGGCAAGCCCTTTGGAGATGATAAGGGTGGCTCTTTGGAGTGCCTGCTGCAGATCAACGGGGATACAGTTGAGGTTGACTCCAAGTTCTGCGCCACCTCCTGTGGTGGTCAGGTGGTCAGCGACCTCTTCTATCCCGGCATCCCGTGCTTCATCCAGAGTCGCGTCATTAAGCATGGGTGCCTCTTTGACAGCAACAGTGACATGTGCCCCGAGGTTCTTCAGTTCCTCGATCAGAAGTTTGTCAAAGAGGATCTCTCCGGTATTATCGGTAAAATAAACGACTCTGCGCGCACGCTCTGCGATTTCATCAGAGTCATCATGGTAGAGCCCCTTATCAAATTCAGATTTGAAAAACCCGGTGTAATCTTCAGCTATTGTGTGTCCAAGGACACCGTAATCCATTGAATTTCCGATCGTTGCTGCAAGGATGGCTGACCTGAGATCAGTAATATATGGCCGTACCTTCACCAGAACCTCACGGGCGGTCTTCGTATCATTATATTTCAGCGCTCTGTACGGATCTGTCGATCCAACAGATTTGTAACAACATCGGTGAACTGCCCCCGCAATAACGGGTGCGGGAACGTTATCGTTCCATCGCTCTTCAAGCAGGATCCGGGCGGCATCTACTGCATCATCAATCCGGTCTGGATCATCTGTGCAGAGTGATGCTTCAAATCGTACGCGGGAGAGGAGACAATCCCTGCAATCATCGGTAATTCTCATGTGATCAACCTGATGTGAGAAAGAGTTGAATGGGGCCACTGCGATTTGAACGCAGGTCAGAAGACCCCCAGTCTCCTAGGATGGCCAGGCTACCCTATGGCCCCGTCCTAATTACATTCGATAGGATGATTTATCTAGTTTACTCTTTTGTTGCCTGATAGCGGCTTTGCTGGTGATCAGGATAATTGAGCGTAGTGATATTCCTTTCAGCCCTAAAAAAAGCAAAAAGGTATTTATGTATACAGTTAATCAATCATTGATTTGTCTGTTTCAAAGATTTGTCTGTGCAGATCACCGTTTTGATCTCCGGATAATGAGCACGATCTTGATGTCAGGGGTTGGATAATACTGGAGAATGTATAGATGTCATCATCAGGTACGCTTAAAGAGAAAGTTCGTCATTATATCGATGATATACTGGCGGTTCCGGGGATTATTGATTGTGCCCTTGTTTCAAACGATGGTATCCTCATAGGTAAATCTTTCGAGGATTCTGTCTCGGCACAATCATTTGGGGCGATGTGTGCGACGATGATTGCTTCCTCAGAAGCTGCAGCTTCAGTCGTTACGATCAAATCTCCTTTATGGGTTCTTGTAAAGAGTGATGATACGATGATCATCGTTATTGGAGCCGGTTCTCGCCTTCTTATAGCTGCGATTGTCGATGTTGATGCGAATATTAACGATCTCTCAACAAAACTCCATAAAATCGGGGAAAGTATTGGGGGTACTCTCTAATGACTGCTATTATTCTGGTTATCGATGATAATCCTGCTATCGTAGAAGTCTTTGTCACTATGCTCAGGCGAGGGGGTTATGAGACATATTCGGCTGCAAGTGGCCAGGAAGGCCTTCATATTCTGGATGAAATTTCTCCCGATCTGATACTCCTTGACATCATGATGGAACCGATGGATGGGTGGGAGACGCTTGAGAATATTAAACTCAATCCACAAACCCGGAGTGTACCTGTCCTGATGTTGACGGCAAAACAACTCACTCCTGATGAAGCGCAGGAGTATGGGATATATATTGAGGATTACATCATCAAACCAATCACCCATAAAGAGCTTTATGATGCTATTGAGCATGTTCTTGCCCGGAGGCGGGAGATTGCGGATGCAATCCATCTTGCTGAGGAGCGGGGCACAAATACAGCTCTTGTCTCTGAATATGCGCGCCTTGTCAAGAGTGTAGATGTCAACAGGCGTCTCATACGAATTCTTGAGAATACTTATTCCCTCAAGGATCCACGAACGGGAAGTGTCGATAAGATTGAGATTGCAATGCGAAATATGAAAAATGGCCTCTCTATTCAGGAGGCCCGTCTTGAAGAGCTCCGGAATGATATCGGGCTTGAAAAAGCTGAATAATTAGAATCCTTTCTTTTTTGTTTACTGTTCAGTCTTCCACATAACATAGATTCCAGCAACTAATACTCCGATGATCCCGATGAGCGCAATGGATTCTGTGATATGCATCTCTTCAATGTTGATGATCAGAACCTTTCGTACCATGGCGGTCAATCCTGCAATAAGAATCGGCCTGACAAGAATGCGCCCTGTGCGGAAATATGAGGTGACTGTCTCGAGGACCTCAACGACAATGATCGTCAGGAGAAGGACATAGAGGATCTCGACAATTCCCTGGATGAGGTTTTCATGTGAGAATATTGTCAGAATCAGATAGGCTGCATCGAAGAAGGTGAGCAGGGCAATCACGATAAGCAGGATGGCGATCAGGGCGTAGATGAAGAGGGTGCTTCTTGATATGAGGTCAAGGACAGTCTTCATGGTGGGGCTGAGATGATCATAATCTGACATACGTTCCTCACTTTTGTATTGGGGTACTTCTTCTTGCGCGTCCGACAAAAGCATGCCGATCTACAATTGATTGGATGGTGTTCACAGTCTATCCCGGGATTTATCAGCTGGGATGATGTGACATTTCAGTTAATTTTATATGTTGGAATGACATTTTTATAATGCTAGGTTTCATTGACCAGTGGGTCCGTAGCTCAGTCAGGCAGAGCGCCTGGCTTTTAACCAGGTGGTCGGGGGTTCAAAT
>SL_3KL_010_SEDDRAFT_10006551_pt1 | contig 10411 bp, 4 predicted proteins | sample SodLakKL_010_SED_2_FD_10381 | JGI IMG/M metagenome (IMG submission 10381)
AATGATGTAGAACTGAAAGGGAAAACAGTTTTAATGAGAGTAGATTTTAATGTTCCCATAAAAGAGGGTAAAATCGGAGACGACAACCGAATTGTCCAGGCGCTGAAGTCAATCAAATTTGTGGTTGATGCAGGGGCAAAATTGATTTTAACGAGCCATCTCGGACGTCCGGCAAATGAACCCGATCCGGAATTCAGCCTGAAACCGGTGGCAGACCACCTTGCAACGCTTGTGGATGTGCCCGTTCATTTTGCAGAAGATTGCATCGGTGAAAAACGAAAGTCTGTTGTGGATGCGGCAAAACCGGGCGAAATTGTACTGCTCGAAAATGTGCGCTTCCATCCAGGCGAGAAAAAGAATGATCCTGATTTTGCAAAACAGCTTTCCGAAGGGGCCGATCTTTTCGTGAACGATGCGTTTGGAAGCAGTCACCGTGCCCACTCTTCCGTGGCCGGTGTAACCGAATATTTGCAGCCTTCCGTGTCGGGTTTTCTACTCGAAAAAGAGATTCAGTATCTCGAAGAGAGCGTAAACAACCCCAAGAGGCCGTTTGTGGCAATTTTGGGAGGAGCCAAAGTTTCTGATAAAATCGGAGTGATTGAAAACCTGATTTCAAAAGTGGACAGTATTTTGGTTGGTGGCGGCATGACCTATACTTTTTACAAAGCTAAAGGCTGGCCTATCGGCAATTCACTGGTTGAGGAAGACAAGGTTGAACTCGCCGGCGAACTGATGGAGAAAGCTGAAAAAGCCGGTGTCAATTTTATGCTGCCTTTGGATTCGGTTGTGGCCAAAGAGTTTAACAACGATGCTGAACATAAAGTTGTGGGAGAAGACGAAATAGAAGACGGCTGGATGGCGCTTGATATCGGTCCGCAATCTGCTGTTGCATTCGGAAACCAAATCAAAAATGCGATGACTGTTGTGTGGAACGGCCCGATGGGTGTGTTCGAGATGCCAAATTTCGCCGAAGGAACATTTGAAGTGGCAAAATCGCTGGCACGTGCAACCGAAAACGGTGCTACAACCATCATTGGCGGCGGCGATTCGGCATCGGCCATTAAAAAAGCAGGCCTTGAAGAGAAAGTTTCTCACGTTTCAACAGGCGGCGGTGCAAGTCTCGAATACCTTGAAGGTAAAGAGCTGCCGGGCGTATCTGCATTAACGGATAAATAAATACCAAATACTTGATAAATAAAAAGCTCCGTTTTTTTAAAGCGGAGCTTTTTTTATTGAGTATTACTCGTAAAAAAGTGTTGTTTATTAACTCTTTACCTTTTTGGCGGTTACTTCTTTGATTGCCTCCAATTCCCTGAATTTTTCCACAACACCGCGGGGCATCATTTTCCGAAACAGGTTCTTCTCATGTTCCCAATCATCAAGGTATTGCTCAGCAACTTTACTGCCGGTATGTTTGTGATAATCTGCAAGCAGAACCTTTAATTCGTCGGTGGCTTCATCATCCATTTCCAGGGGCATGATGTACTCATCATTGATTTGATGAATCTGATCTTCACGAAGGTAAAGCACACCACCGGTCATACCCGCACCCACATTTCTGGACACCGGTCCGAGTATGGCCACGGTACCGTTTGTCATATACTCGCAGGGATGGAGCCCGGTGCCCTCAACAACGGCTACCGCACCACTGTTCCGTACAGCAAAACGGTCACCGGCCAGCCCGTGAACGTAAAGCCTTCCGCCGGTGGCACCGTAAAGGGCACAGTTACCGATAATGGCGTTGTCGGTGGGATCGAACGTGACATTTTTTGGAGGATTAATCACCACAAAACCACCAGACATAGTTTTACAGACCGAATCGTTGGCTTCCCCTCGAAGGTTAACATTCAGCCCTTCGGTGAGAAATACACCAAAGCCCTGTCCGGCACTGCCTTCAAATTCCAGGTCAATTTTTCCGTTAAAACTGTGATTGGATTCTGCCTTTCCTTTTTCTTTGATTTCGGCCATTCGTTTGCCGGAAATTTTCTGTGCAATGGCACCGCTAAGTGTGGCCAGTGCAGCTCTGTCTGAAGTGGTGATTTTGTCGGTGTAGCGGAAAGTTCCTTCATTTTCAACAGCTTTACGACACTTTTCAAGAATAGTGTTATTAAATTCACTTATTCCCTCATTGAAAAGATTCGGCGATATGTTGATTGTATCAAGAGGATCTCCTGTGAAGTAGCTTAAATCAATTTTGCGTTCATCCACAAGGTCCTGGTGTGCTTCTTTCAATTTTAGCAAATCAATCCGGCCGATAATTTCAGGCAAAGATTTGGCTCCCATTTTTGCCAGGTGCCTGCGGACATCTTCAGCGAGATAGTCCATCATTTTTGTTACATGTTCTTTTTCGCCTTTGTACTTGGCTTTAAATTTGGGATCGTGTGTGGCAATTCCTGTCGGGCATGTATTTTTCTCACAAATCCGGGCCATCACACAGCCTTCGGCGATCAGCAGCAATTTTCCGAAATCGTACCCTTCAGCCCCTAAAAGTGCGGCATTGATGATATCTTCACCGGTATGAAGGCCGCCGTCGGTTCGAAGCTCAACATATTCTCTCAAACCGTGCTCGCAAAGTGTTTGGTGCACTTCAAGGAGCCCGATTTCCCAGGGCAATCCGGCATGTTTCATCGATGTGAGTGTGGCTGCACCTGTACCGCCGTCTCCTCCCGAAACGTGGATTACATCTGCTCCGGCTTTGGCGACACCCACCGCGATTGTACCAATATTTTCACCTGATACAAGTTTAACATTTACTTTAGTCCCGGGCTTAATCTGCTTCAGTTCGTAGATCAGTTGTTTCAAATCCTCGATGCTGTAGATATCGTGCAGCGGCGGCGGTGAAATTAAATCGAAGCCGGGCTCGCTGTGGCGTGCAAAAGCAATATCTTCATTTACTTTTACGCCCATAAGCTGGCCGCCTTCTCCGGGCTTGGCACCCTGCGCAATTTTTATCTGAATTTCATCTCCTGCAATCAAATATTCCGCTGTTACACCGAAACGTCCGCTGGCAACCTGCTTCACCGACGCAGTGATGCCGAGGGTATAGTAATACGGATTTTCACCGCCTTCACCACTATTGGATCGCCCGCCCATCTCTTTCATGGCCAGGAATATATCCCGTTGCGATTCAGCGCTAATGGCTCCGAAACTCATCGCCCCCGAGCCAAACCGTTTGGTAATTTCACGTCGCCCTTCAACTTTTTCAGTATCGATCTGTTCACCAAGTGGTTTGTAGGTAAACAAGTGTCGAATATTTACCGGATCATTTTCATCACCCAGTCTTAAATATTCGTTGTAAAGCTCAAGGTCTTCCAGGTTAAATTCACTTTCCCTTACAAGTTTATGGATGATTTTTGAGCGGGTGTTGGTCATGGAGTGTTTCTCACCTTCCCTGCCACGGTTGTGCTCTTTGAATTGATAGGTGTGGATCGGTTTGTCATCAACATTCATCTGTTCGGCAAGGTGAGAATGCTCAAGTATTTGCCTTACTACTTCTTTGATGTCGATACCGCCCAGTGGTGAATACAGGCCGGGGAAGAAAATATCCTGAAGTTCGCGCCCGATGCCCAAAGCCGTAAAAAGTTTCGAACTTTGGTAACTTCTGGCTACCGAGATTCCGGTTTTCGACATGATCTTCAGCAAACCGGAATTGTAGGATTTAATCAGATTTTCTTCTCGTTCATCGGGTGACAATTGTTTAGTTTTGCGGTGTTCGTTAAACCGTGCAAATTCAAGCGCCCTGTACGGGCAAACAGCCGTAGCCCCGAACCCGACCAATGCTGCAAAGTGATGGGTATTTTTTACTTCAGCCGTATCCACAACGATGGATGCATTCAGCCGTAGCCCCGAGTCGTTCAGGGCATTAACCAGCGAGCGAAGCATTAGTAAACTTGGTATTGGAGGCCGCCGGAATGTAGCTTTTCTGTCCGAAATAATCAGAATTGTTGCGCCGTTCTGGATGGCTTTTATCGCTTCTTTGGTGATGTTTCTTATGCTTGACCGAAAACCGATATCACCATGATCCCTGTCAAAGGTCATGTCGAACTCAGCGGTTTTTATTCGCGATGGGGAATCATTGATACCCCGCAGGGTTTTCATCTGTCCGAGCGAAAGCAGGGGGCTTTCAATTTCAAATCCGGGGAACTGGGGGATTAGCTCTTTCGGGGCAAAAATATTTGGGCGTTTGCCCAGGTACATGCTCAGGTCGGTTACCATTTTTTCCCGGATGTAATCGAGCGGGGGATTTGTTACCTGTGCAAAGTTTTGATAGAAATAATCAAAAAACGAACGGGGTTGATCTGAAAAAATCGCCGGCCGGGCCGTGTCGCCCATCGATCCGATTGGTTCTTTTCCGTCAGAAATCATCGGAACCAGCAGGTTTTCGATATCTTCGCGGGTATATTTGAACAGGTGCATGTTTGCCTGGCTCTGGTCGGTTTCTTCAAGAACTTCGGGCAGAAGTTTTTCGAGCCTATGTTCAAATTTAGCATCATAATTTTCACGAGAATAACTGGGATCACGGAAGTGAACTCTTCCTGTATTCATATCCAGTTTTATTCCGTTACCGGCCTGCAAGGTACCTTTGGCTTCAACTTTGCTTTCGTCGATAATGAACGAACCGGCCTCTGAACTCAGGTAGAGATGATCATCTGTAATCATCCATCGGCACGGACGAAATCCATTACGATCCAGTCGTCCACCGATGGATGATCCGTCGGAGTAGGAGATAAAAGCGGGGCCGTCCCATGGTTCCATGGCGCGGCTCCAGAATTTGTAAAAACTGTTGCCGTGAGTTGCCGGGGGTATCATAATGGCAAGAATATCTTCAACAAACGGAATACTGCTGCGGTAGGTAAGCGATTCAACCATTTCGTTCAGGCTTCCCGAATCACTGATCTGCTCCCTCGTTAAGAGTTCATCTTTGCGAACTCCCAGGTATTTTTCGCGTGAGATAGCCCACGAACGATTTCCGGTAATAGTGTTGATTTCTCCATTGTGTGCAATAATCCGGAATGGCTGGGTTTTATCCCACGAAGTTTTTGTATTGGTAGAAAACCGTCGGTGAAAAAGTGCAAAACGCGTTTTAAATTTGGGATTTTGAAGATCAAGGTAGAATTCATTCAGCGCAGATGATTTGGTAAGAGCTTTATAAACAATGGTTCTTGCAGAAAGTGATGCAAAGAAAAATTCACGAACAATTCCTTCTTCCTTTTCTTTGGTGCGTGTCATCTGTTTTGCGGTGAACAGAAGCTTATCGAACGAGCTGTCGGTTCGGCAATGATCAGGCCTCTTGATGATTGCATGCAGAATAAACGGCATACTTTCCCTTGCAATTTCACCAAGTACTTTTGGGTTGATTGGAACCGTTCGGTATTCAAGAATTTTCAATCCGAAGAATTGGAATGTGTTTTCAAATACCCGTAATGCTTTACGGCGCCGCTGGCTGTCGTGCGGGGCAAAAATTGTAGCAACGGCCACTTCACCTTTTTCATAGCCGAGAAGTTTGAAGGGGATGTCGGCCATAACACCGGCTCCGTCACTGGAAATGAGGTCAGCATTGCAAGCTCCCCGATGCTCTACACAACTCAGAGCATGAAGTGCAGATTGAAGTGTTTGGTGAGAATAATCATTTTTTCGGCTGGCTATAAAGCCAACGCCACAAGAAGATTTTTCTACAAAATGGTTTGGTCTGTTCATAAATGGTAGAGTATGAGCTGTTAAGATAAGATTCTGACAGACATAAATAATGGCATAAATTGGCCATTATGCAATAAAATTTTTCATGGAAGCGCTTTTAAGTAAATTATTTAGTTGATTGGTGGCATTCTTTTAAAAAACTTAATTTAAAATTCTACAAAGTGATGGGTTTTTATTTGTGATTTGCCTGATTTAACAGGAAATAGATTTCAAAATCAGGAGGTGAAACCAGTTGAGAGGAATAACGGTAATGGATTTTTAAAATCTAACCCTTGCCTGAATGCCAATGTCGCTTCTACGGTTTCCGTCGATTTGAGCCAGCCCGCTGCCGATTACATTTCTGTTTTCATAAACCGTTGTACCTGCTTTGAACCAGAAATCGAGCCAGTTGGACGCCTCGTAATTGATGACTACATACATCCGCTGCCCCTGGTCGAACAGCATGGTATTGGAAAGAACATAGAGTAAATCGTTTTCGAACTGGAAAACCCTGGAGTCGAAATCATCCGTATCAAACATGGTAACCCGGGCATCTACACGCAAACGAGTGTGTGGATAAAACCGGATGTCCTGAAAAACGAGATACCCCCAGCTTTCGTCACTATCTGCCGCACGTGCGCGAACTAAATCAAACCGTGTTCGAAGCCGCACCCGGGGATGCACTTGATATTCGGCCTGAAAACGGGCGTTTGAACGAACATTATCATCAAGCAACCGTAAATCCCTGCCAAGTTCATCGGTTGTGGTGTACTCCTGGCCTCTCACTTTTGAACGGAAAAGTGCATAAAGGTTCAGATTAGGGCGGGGGAAAAATTCGATCAGTCCGAGCCAGTCAAAACCGGAGGTTGGCTGCCGGGTTTGAAAACGGGGTGCCGGAAAGCTGAACTGGTCGAAATAAGTGCTCAAACGAATCTGTTCGGATAAATTGTGCTGAAGGCCGATGTAAAACCCCTCTTCGTTTCGCGGGCGGCCCGATTGTTCACCAAACCCGGCTCCAAAAATGGATTGAAGTGCTTTGTCATATTTTCGATAGGCCAACACAAGGCCGGTTTGGCGGCCAAGCTCAAAGTTTGCACCCGAAAGCAATCCGTAACCACCGTTATCGGTGTAGGCAAATTCTCCAAACAGCATGGTTGTTCCTGCTAAAAGCCTGTAATCAGCGGCATAACCCGTTAATTCACGCCCGGCGAAATTATGCGCCTGGTAAGGTTGTGTGCCCCGGGCAATGGTTTTATCGAACCGGTTATGAAACGCACTCACGCCTAAAAATCCGTTTGGGATTTCAGTCCTGATTCTGCCGCCAAATGTTTCCTGTCCAAGGTTGTTTCTTCTATCTCGCTCGTTCAGGGTTCGGTGCAATCCGGATTCGGTGGGGAAGTTTACCGTTTCTTCATCTATCACAGTTGCTGTTCGCTGGCGATTAGAGTAGAAGCCGGTAACCTGCAGGCGGTTTCCATAGGTAGCAGCCACTCCGCGGAATCCGATCGCTTCCTGGGCTGATGTAAACGGACGGATTCCCCTCTCGTTTTTTGATACTCCACGAATCACATCACGCCCTTTTCCAAAAGCGCTGCCGCTCCAGAGCAGCAAACCCTGTCCAAAAGCCACGCTGTAATCTCCTACCACGAGGGTTTGCAGCCTTCCGAGATCCTGCAAGGCAACATGCCATGAATTGAAATCAAAATCGGTGGGGCCGTTCAGGGGTTCACCGGGGTCTTTATCCTGGGTTAAATTGAGCGAGAGGTGATTGCTGGTATAACGAAAACGCTGAAAATATTTAACCGGACTGCCAACGTAACCGCCGAGTGTATCGGGGCGGGAATATCCTTCCTGATCCTGCAACACCTGCTGATAACGCGAAAATCCTTCAAAACGGCCGTTATTTGTCCAGAATCTCGGGTTTAGATAAAGGTCGCGGCTCAAATCCAACCTGGTGCCAACGGTAATGTAAGGGCGAATTCTTGTTAGTGTTGCCGGCCCGATGCCGTTCACATTCAGCAGGTCTTCGATGGTTGCGAACGGTGCCTCTCTGGAACGATGATTTACAATATTTTGAGCAAGCCTGAAATTGAGTCCGGGAATTTGCAGAAGCTCATCTACACCGGCGCGGTTAACATTCATGGGATTACCGGCCAGATTTTCTAAAAACTCGATAAGTTCTTCAAGATCCAGCTCAGACTCTTCGGGATCGATATCCTCGATGGCTCGCTCCAGGTCACGTTCAACCTGAACACGAACAGTGTCTTGTTCTTGTGCGATTGATTGATCAGGCAAATAGAGTATTATCACTGCAACAACCGGTAAAAAAGCGGTGGGCCACTTTGTTTTTAACCATCTTTGCCGGTATGTACAGCTAAAAAATTGAACCATAATCAGAATCTGATACCGATATCCAGAGCCGGACTTAAACCAAGGGGATTATGTTGCTGCAATCCGAAATTTACTTCCCAGGAGTCGGCCAGATAGCCAAAGCCAAATGAGTAAGTTTCGGGTTCGGTTGTAATTCCTGCCCTTGCAAACAGTGAAGTAAAGATCTCAAACTGAAGGCCGCTCCTGAAGGAGATCGGAAACATCACATCTTTTACTACTTCGGCGGTTATCAGGGCTTCGCTGGTCAAATGATAGCTGAGGCCGGCAGCGAGCTCTCTGGGCAATTCTTCATCGGTTTCACCGTAGGCGGGTTGATTTAAATTCGTTGCCCTTGCACCAAACCATAAATTATCAGCTACTTCTGCGGCAAGGCCAACATCAAACCCGACGGCACCGGCTGAACCGTAATTGGCTCCCTGAAATACATGAATGTACGAAACAGAGCCTCCATAGTGGAAATTTCCCAGGCTGTTTTTATAGGCAAGCAGAAACCGGTTTTCATTAAAAAGGTTAAATCCATATCTGTGAACTGCAACTCCAATGGTTCCCCAGTCGCCCGGATAACTAAGTGATGCGGCCATATCTGTAATCTCGGCGATGCCCACATATCGGAATCCGTAAAATGAAACCCTGCTCTGATCCGTTGGTATCATGGCAACATTGCTAAAGGCAGACCAGTTGGATGACGGTATTGCAACACCGGTTTGTCCCATCGAAATAGATTTTGCTCCCATCGTGTTTTGGGAATGTACATTACCCGGCAAACCGAGGCAGGCAATGGCTGTAAATAATGGCAGCAGGCAATTTAATAGTATCCTTTGTATCATATATTAACAGGTAAAAACTTCCTTACAGTATCAGAAGATGAGATTTAAACTTCAAATTTATACATCGAAAATTTTACTTTTTTTTCTTTTGCTGTTTTCAGGTTTGGAAAAAGCATCTGCACAGGAGTTTAATTGTTCGGTTACGGTGAATGACAGGCAAATCAGCGGTTCATCTTATGATTATGTTTCAGAACTTGCCGGAGACATTGAAAATTACCTGAACGGATATCGCTGGACCAATGACCGCTATGAAGAGCACGAGCGAATTATCTGCAATTTTCAGGTAGTGCTGACTGGTGCGGATACCAACTACAATTACACGTCCGAGGTAGTCATCACCATGCGGCGGCCAATCTATAATACCAATCAGCAGTCGCTCACGATTGTGCTGAGCGATAATAACTGGCGGTTCAACTATCCGAGAAATAAAAACCTGATTCATGATGACCTGCAATTTGATGATTTGACCAGCTTCCTTGATTTCTATGCCTACATCATGCTCGGTTTTGATTATGATAGTTTTTCCGAGCTTGGCGGTTCAGAGTATTTCAGAAGTGCGGAAAATGTATTTGAACTTGGCCAAAACTCTGGGGTGGCCGGCTGGGGCAGGTCCATCGGTGCACAGCGCAATCGCTTCGGGTTGATAACCGACCTGAGAAATCCAGCCTACGAAGATCTCAGAAAAGCCATTTATCAATATCACAGGCTTGGACTCGATCAGTTTACGATTAATGCAGAAATTTCAAGAAATCAGGTTTTGGGTGCGCTTGAACTGCTGAGAGAAAACAAACGGGTAACCAACAACAACTATTTGTTCGATATCTTTTTCAGCACCAAGTACACCGAAATAGTGGCACTTTTCAGAGATGCTGATGTTGAAACCCGCCTGGAAGCGTATAATTTATTGAGGGATGTGGACCCGGCACACAGTTCGGAATATGAGCGGCTTCAAAATTAGAGTTATGCCCGTAAAAGTAAACACGGATGACGTTGAGGATTCCTCGAAAATTTTCTTATCCTTGAGCAATATTCACGAAATTGAAAACCAACTGATTTACAGATGAAAGGAATTGTACTGGCCGGCGGTACCGGCTCCCGATTATATCCGCTTACGAAAGTAACTAACAAACATTTGTTGCCGGTAGGTAAAAAACCGATGATTTTCTATCCTATCGAGAAATTGATTGAAGTAGAGATCGAAGAAATTTTGATTGTTACCGGAACCGAACACATGGGCGATGTGGTTAACCTGCTTGGCTCAGGCAAAGATTTTGGATGCCGATTTACTTACAAAGTACAGGATGAGGCTGGAGGTATTGCACAGGCTTTGGGACTGGCCGAAAACTTTTGCGGAAACGAACCGATGACGGTAATTCTCGGGGATAATGTTTTTGAAAAAGACCTGTCCAAAGCAATGGAAAATTATCCTGGCTCGGGGGCGCAAATTTTGATCAAACAAGTGCAAGATCCCGAACGGTTTGGTGTGGCCGAGCTTGATGGAGATAAAATTGTCGGGA
>SL_3KL_010_SEDDRAFT_10006552_pt1 | contig 10410 bp, 11 predicted proteins | sample SodLakKL_010_SED_2_FD_10381 | JGI IMG/M metagenome (IMG submission 10381)
CACGATCACATTGACCCCCCCTCTTTTTTGACTTCCCCTTACCTGGAAACCCCCCCCCTGAACGTGCTGGACCAGACCACCTATTTCCATCCCGATTACGGTAGTTTGCCGGATGAAGTGAAGCGGGTACCCGATTTCAGGCAGTTGCTTTTCTGGGAGCCGGATATCAGGCTGGAGGGACAAAATGGCTTTTCAGCCTCTTTCTATACCGGCGATATGGGCGGGCAATACCTGGTGGTGATCAGGGGTGTGCTCGATAACGGCGAGGAATTTGAAACCATACGGGCCTTTGAGGTCGAACTTTAAACCAGGCAACTGATGAACCGATACAAAGCCAGAAAATCACCTACCGCCAGGATCGCAGTCTTGCTGTGTTTCTTTTACTTGCTGCTGCCCGGAGTTCTTCCCTTTCTCTCTCCGGCCCGGGCCTTGGGGCAGGCTGTGCCTGACTCAGGAATGCCGGTGCAGGTTGTCCAGCGTTCGGGGCATCCCATGCTCCCGGGCGAGGTGAGCAACCCTTTGGTGCAGTACGCCGGCTCCCCCTATTTGTTCGACCGTTGGACCCCGGGAAGGGTGCTGATGCACGACAGGACCATGGTAGAGAGCGATCATTTGCGCTACGATGCCTTAAACGACCACCTGTTATGGATGGTGACGGGCGAAAACGAACAGGTGATCGTCGATGCCGGCCTTATCAGGGGATTTTTGCTGAAAGAGCCCGGTAGCGACAACTACCTCGAATTCCGGCAAAATGACTGCCTTGGGCTGGATGGCTTGCGCTGCGACCGCTGTTTTGTGCAGGTGCTCCACCAGGGTAAGGTGTCGCTGTACGTGCAGCGGAGCAAACGGATCACCAGCCGCACCGAGACTGTGGTGCATGGGGGAGAGGCGCGGCAGATGCGGCTGCTCGACGACGACCCTCGCTATTTCCTGCAGTTGCCCGGAGAGGAAACCCGGCAGATCAGGCTGGGCCGGCGCTCTTTTTTATCGGCTTTTCCCTCTCATGGCCGCATGCTACGGCGGGCCCTGCGTCAGGCCGGCATACAGGTCAATGAGGAAGCAGACCTGCTGAGGGCCGTGAAATGGCTAAACGCCACACTGGATTTGGACCCCGGCTTTCTCGATTAATCGGGGCATTTGCCCAAAAGTTGTACTTTTACCGGGTAAAACCAAGCCTCCGCATTTGGCAAAGATCGTCATACTGGGATCGGCCCACCCTTTGCGGGGTGGGGGACTGGCTACCTTCAACGAAAGGCTGGCCCGGGCATTCGTGGAGGCGGGCCATCAGGTCATCATCTATACCTTCAGTTTGCAATACCCTGGCATCCTCTTTCCCGGGAAAAGCCAATACAGCACCGATCCCGCCCCCGAAGGCCTGGACATCCGCACCAGGGTCAACAGCATCAACCCCCTTAACTGGTTAAGTGTAGGCAGGGAATTGAAAAGATACCGCCCCGATCTGCTGGTTGTCAGGTACTGGCTTCCCTTTATGGCCCCCTGCCTGGGCAGTATATCGGCCCTGGTGAAAAAGAACCGACACACCAGGGTAGTAGCCATTGCCGACAATGTGGTGCCACACGAGAAACGTCCGGGCGATTCCTGGCTTACCAGGTATTTTCTGAAGCGGGTGCACGGCTTTGTGACCATGTCATCCAGTGTGGCTTCCGATCTGAAAGCCTTCGGGGTACCCCCCGAAAACATCCGCTTATGCCCCCATCCCCTGTACGACAACTTTGGCCCGCCCATCGGCAGGGAAGAGGCCAGGCGGTTGCTGGGCATCGGCCATGTCGACCAGTTGCTGTTGTTTTTTGGCTTTATCCGCGAATACAAGGGCCTCGATTTGCTGCTCCGGGCCATGGCCCGGGAGCAGGTCCTTAAGCTTCCGCTGCATTTGCTGATAGCCGGGGAGTTTTATACCCGGCCTGAGCCTTATTACGAGCTGGCAAGATCACTGGGGGTACAGGACCGCCTTATCTGGCATACCCACTTTATTCCAGGCCACAGGGTCAGGGAGTATTTCTGTTCGGCCGACATGGTGGCACAACCTTACAAATCGGCCACCCAGAGCGGGGTAACCCAGATCGCCTATCACTTCGAAATCCCCATGCTGGTGACCAGGGTGGGGGGGCTACCCGAAATGGTGTCCCATGGCAGGGCTGGCTATGTAGTGGAACCCCAAGCCGGGGATATTGCCGGAGCCATAGCCGATTTTTTTGTCAACAACAAAAAACAAGCCTTCCGGCATACAGTAAAAGAGGAAAAAAAACGTTTTTCCTGGGAAACCCTGGTCGACGCCCTGATGCAGTTTTGCGGGCAAAATTCTGAACAACAATGATGGAGGTAAGAAAACAGATCGCGCAGTCGATAGCATTACATCAGCGCCTGATGGATGAGCCCGGGCTCCTTTCAGGGCTTGAGGCAGGCATCCGCCTCATTGTGGATGCATACCGCAAAGGGGGCAAGGTGTTGCTATGCGGTAACGGAGGTAGTGCGGCCGATGCCCAGCACCTGGCAGCCGAACTCACCGGCCGCTTCTATTTCGAAAGGGAGCCCCTTCATGCCGAAGCATTGCATGTGAATGCTTCCTTTGTAACGGCAACAGCCAACGATGATTCCTTCGAAAAGGTATACGGACGGATGGTGCAGGCTCTGGGCAAGCCGGGAGATGTGCTGCTGGCCCTTTCCACCTCGGGCAACTCTCCCAATATCCTTTATGCCCTGGAATGTGCCAGGGAAAGGGGGCTCAATACCCTGGGCTTCACCGGCCAGGGTGGGGGACGTATGCAGGGTCTTTGCGACATCCTGCTCAGGGTGCCCTCGGCAGATACTCCCAGGATACAGGAAATGCATATGTTGCTGGGGCATATCGTTTGCGAAAACACAGAATCTCTTTTGTTCAAAAAATAAACATGCCGACCCCGTTTCGAAACGGTTTGGGCTGGACCCTTTTTCTCGACCGCGACGGCGTACTTAACCAGCGCCCGGCCGAAGGCTATGTGTGCTCTCCCGAAGCCTTTCGCTGGATCCCTGGCAGCCTCGAAGCCCTGAGGGTTTTATCGGCTGTATTCAGCAGGGTGGTGGTGGTGACCAACCAGCAGGGCATCGGTAAGGGCATTATGGATGCTTCCGCCCTGGAAGCCGTGCACCGCAAAATGCTGATGGATGTAAGAAAAGCCGGGGGGCGTATCGACAGGATATACCACGCTCCCGGGCTCAAAGGCCGGGAATTCTATATGAGGAAACCCGGTGTTGGCATGGCCCTGGCAGCCAGGCGGGATCTTCCCGGCATACGCTTCAGGCAGGCGGTGATGGTGGGCGACATGCCCACAGACATGGTCTTCGGCAGGAGGCTGAACATGTTCAACATACTTATATCGGATGATCCGGCCCTGGCCAGGGACCTTCACACCCTGATAGATTTTCGTTTCGATAAGCTGGCTGCCTTTGCCGCTTCTCTGAGGCAGGAGGCTGATAAGCGCCGGGCCGGGCAGGCCTCCGGTCAGGATGCATGAAGCCTGGAATCAAGAAAAGCGATTTTGCGATTAGATACGATTAATCATTAGTATTATACGACATATAGTAGTACATTCATATCGAATATATAGTTCCCCCTCATTTTAAACTTTCCCTGCGGTTCTATACACGCCTGCAGGCCGGGAAAGAGAAAAATATCCGCCTCTCGGGCGCTTAAATCCCGTTATCCCTTCAGGGTATTCAGAGCGCCATCCACCGTCCCGTTCTTCCCTGTCCTGTATTTCGTCAGCCTGGCAAAAGGGGAGGGAGGCCGCTGATGAAACTGAACCCAAGTCAGGCTGCTTTTGCGTCACAGGGGGGAACAGGTTTTGTTTTTACACAAAGCCCCCACATAATTTACCTATGTAAACCACATCACAAATGTGTACTATAATACAAATGTAAATATTCACAAAGAATTCACAATTCACAAACACAACCAATAACATGTTAAGCATCTTGTCTGTCAGGCAGATAGTTACTGTTTACATTGTTAATTTTATTGGAATTGTGATTAATTCCTTGAAAGAGATCATCATACCGGGACCCAGGTTAACACAACTGCGTTATTATACATAAAACCAGTGTAATACATGCTATATTTGTCAGTGAACTATAAGTTAAAAGGTTTTAAATTAAAGACAATGCCCGTATTTTATATAATTTGATAATTTGAATATTAATAGATTATATATATTATTTATAGTTATAATTTAAACAATTATATAATTCACAAATACAAATCATTAACTATTCACAAATGGGTGTTCGCTATTGAAGGTTTTTTCCTAAATTTATACTTTTGTAAATAGATTCCTTATCCAACAGATCTCATTCCCATGATTGAACGGATCAAAAAGCTTATTGCCTACAACAACATGAACCCATCACGCTTTGCTGACCATATCGGCGTGCCGCGGTCGACCATTTCCCATATCTTATCCGGGCGCAACAACCCCAGCCTGGAGCTGGTCATGAAAATACTGGATGCTTTTCCCGAACTACGCACCGAATGGCTGGTCAGGGGCAAGGGAGTTATGAGCCTGCAGTCACAGACCCTGTTTCCCGATGAATCGCTTGTTCGCGAAGAGCTGTCGGCGGCAGATTCTTCAGGTGCCGGCCGGCCGGATGAAGGCAGGTTTGTGGCTGAAATGAGTACAGAATCCGATGCGGCGTCCGAAAAAGCCGTTCCGCAGTCAAAGGAGGTTACACCCGACAGGGGATCTGCGGTAAAGATGATCCTTGTTTATGCCGATGGCAGTTTCTCGGAGCATGCATCCAGCCTCGGCCGCTCAGTTTGAGGCCATGAGGGGGCTTCAGAATATTTCGAGGCGTGAAAAGAAAAAGGCAGCTTCCCGCCGGGCATTCTCGTCCGAATCGGAACCGTGTACCGCATTGAGTTCCACGCTGGCGCCGAATAATTTTCGCAAGGTGCCGTCTTCGGCCTTGTCGGGGTCGGTGGCACCGATCAGCCTTCGGTAACTCCCAACGGCATTTTCCTTTTCCAGCAAGGCCACCACCAGCGGGCCCTTTGTCATGAATTCGATCAGCCTGCCGAAAAATCCCTCATTGCGGTGAACCTCATAGAAGGCCTCTGCCTGTTCGCGGCTGAGCTGGGTATATTTCATGGCCGATATTCTGAAGCCGGCTTCGTTGATCCTGGCCAGTATATGCCCCACATAGCCGTGTTCGACGGCATAGGGTTTGATCAGGGTGAGGGTGAAGTTGTTTTTTGTCATCGATCTGCAGGCTGTGATGGCGGGCAAGCCCGGTTTTAGTGAAAAGCCGGAGGCGTATTGTCGTTAAAATTAATTAATTTCAGGCTGGTCCGGAACAAAGGGGGCCATTTTTTTTTACCTTTGCATATTCATAAAGGACAATTGCCAATTTTGGAACCAACAGGCATCGGCAGGGTACGGAAGTTTCTGGAAAACAAAGAACAATCCATTGGCATCATCGTACATACCAATCCGGATGGGGATGCAATCGGCTCGGCCCTGGGGCTGTTAAACTACCTGCAGGGCCTGCAGCACACCAATGTGCAGGTGATTGCCCCCAATCACTATGCTTCTTTCCTGCACTGGATGCCCGGAAATGAACAGGTGCTTGTTGCCGAAGATCACCGGGAAAAGGCCAGTGAATTCATTGCCTCCGCGAATCTGTTGTTCTGCCTTGACTTCAACGAACTTTCCCGGGCCGAACAGCTTGGTGCCGATATGGAGAAAAGCAGTGCCAAAAAGATCATGATCGATCACCACCCCGATCCCGGCCCGGGTTTCGACCTGGTTTTTTCCGATACCGGGGCCAGCAGCACGGCCGAGATGCTCTATGAGTTCATTACCGCCCTGAGTGGTGAAAAAGTCCTCAACCTCCACATGGCAGAGTGCCTGTATGCCGGCATGATCACCGACACGGGGTCGCTCAGCTACAATTGCAACAATCCACGCACCTATGAGATCATTGCCTGTTTGATGCGCCAGGGCGTTGACGGAGCGCGTATTCACCGTTTGATATACAACACCTACAGTGCCGACCGCATGCGGCTGCTGGGGTATTGCCTCAGCGAAAAGCTGAGAGTAATTCACGAGGCCCATACTGCCTACATCAGCCTGAGTAGCGAAGATCTGGCAAGGTTTCATCACCGGGAAGGGGATACCGAAGGGGTGGTCAATTATGCCCTGGCTATCGAAAACATACGACTGGCAGCCCTGTTTACCGAAAAAGAGGACCACGTGAAGGTCTCTTTTCGCTCGACCGGCGATACCGACGTCAACCGACTGGCCAGACAATACTATCACGGTGGCGGGCACAAGAATGCGGCCGGTGGAAAAAGCTTTGAGTCCCTGAAAAAAACCCTGGAAGGATTTGAAACCCTGATAAAAAGTCAAGCAGTAAGCCATGGGCAATAAAGCGGGCGCACGACATACACAAAAGTTATTCTGGCTGTTGGCCGGTTTGACGGCTTTCCTGCCTGCGTGCCGTGAGGAAACCGCCCCCCCTGACCTTCCGGAGGCTGCGGCGATCCAGGAGGCCTTTGCCGAATCGAACAAAAGAATACTGGCCCTTGAAAACGAGGCCATCGATGATTTCATTCAGCGTTTTGGCTGGGAGATGCAGCAAACCGGTTCCGGGCTCAGGGTCAAGATACGCAATGAAGGCAGGGGGGAGAAAGCCAGCTATGGGCAAAGGGCCCGGATCCGTTACACTGTGTACCTGCTGACTGGCGATCCGGTTTATTCCTCCGAACAGCGCGGCCCCCTCGAATTCACCGTGGGTCGGGGAGGAGTCGAAAGAGGGCTGGAGGAGGGCATTTTACTGTTGCGCGAAGGCGCAGAAGCGGTCTTTATCATGCCTTCGCACCTGGCCCACGGGCTGCCCGGCGATGGCAGGGCCATCCCAAAGCGGGCGACCATTGTTTACGAACTGGAACTACTTGAACTTCAATAATCATCCTTAAATAACAGAAAACTATGAGAACAACAAACATCCTGATCATTTTGCTTATTGCGACTGGCCTTTGGAGCTGCAACGCAATGCAGGACCGGCAATTTGAAACAACAGAAAGTGGTCTGGAATACGTATTTCATGTGGAAACGGGTGGGGAAAAAGCCCCCCTCGAAAGCATACTGAGCATGGAGATGGTGTATTCGGTCGACGACAGCGTACTCTTCGACAGCCGTGAGGCCGGCATGCCCATGTACCTTCAGCTGATCGAAAGTGAGTTCCCGGGTGATATCTATGAGGCTTTTGCCATGATGGCCGAAGGCGACAGCGCCTCCTTCAGGGTGGATGCACAGGATTTTTTCCTTCGCACCGCCGGAATGATGGAGATGCCGCCATTTATTGAGCCGGGCAGCCTGATTACCTTTGATGTGAGCCTGAACAAGGCCATGGACGAAGAGGGCTTTGCCCGGGAACAGGAGCGCCTGATGGAAGTGCAGATGCAGGAAGACCTGGCCAGGGCCGAAGCCGAAGAGGGGCTGATGCTGGCTTATCTTGAAGAGCACCACATTACCATCCAACCCATGGAGAGCGGACTGTACTATGTGGAAAGGGAGGCCGGCGAAGGCCCTACGGTAGAGACAGGAGACCTGGTGGCTGTTCATTATGAAGGCAGGTTGCTCGACGGCACCGTGTTCGACAGCTCTTACGAGAGGGAGGAGCCTCTGGAGTTTACCGTGGGGCACGGTCAGGTGATTTCGGGTTGGGACGAAGGCATTGGCATGATGCGCGAAGGCGGCAAGGCCACCCTGGTCATCCCTTCTTACCTGGCTTATGGCGACAGGGGAGCAGGGCAACTCATCCCTCCCTTCAGCACCCTGGTGTTTGATGTAGAGGTGGTTGAGATAAGGTAATCAAACAATTTGTCGAAACATGAACCTCGCTTCCTTTATCATGGTTTCTGGCTTCAGCAGCATCCGGGCCCTGCTTGTGCTTGCCTGCTTTGCCATCGCGATGGCCTCTCTTTGGGGCTGCCGAAGCCTCAGGGTCGACCAACCCGGCCCGCTTCCCGAAGAATCCGTCCCGGTGCCCGTTGATGAGGTGGATAAACTTGAAAGGGATGAGCTGGTCTCCGGTATCCATTATTCGGCCATCCAGCGCGGAGCAGGCCCCCCCTTGAGCGAGGAGATGCACGTAAGCCTTCACTACACCGGCTTATTATCGGATGAACAGACCGTGTTCGACAGCTCCTACGAAAGGGAAGAGCCGCTGAGGTTGATCCTGGGCAGGGAAATGCTTATACCGGGCCTTGAACTGGCCCTGACCCAGCTAAATGTGGGCGACAGGGTGAGATTGTGGATTCCCTGGCAGCTGGCCTATGGCGAAAGGGGCAGAGGCCCCATCCCCGGAAGGGAAGACCTGGTCTTTGATGTGGAGATTCTGGATGCCAGGCCGGTCGAATCGCCCACGCCCTTTCGCGTCGAAGGCCTGGACACCCTGGAAACCTGCCTGGGGCTGCAATACATCCTGGTGAGTGAAGGACACGGGGAGCCGCCCATGCCCGGGCAGGTGCTTGTTGTGCACTATACGGGTTATCTGTCCGATGGGACCCTGTTCGACTCCTCTCTCCAGCGCAACGAACCCATCCGTTTCATACTGGGGGCCGGACAGGTGCTCAGGGGATGGGAAGAAGCCTTTGCCCTGCTCAACAAAGGGGCCAGGGCCAGGCTGATCCTCCCACCCCATCTGGCCTATGGCGATACCGGGGTGGGACCCATACCCCCGGGCGAAACCCTGGTGTTTGATGTGGAATTGCTCGATTATACGGATTGAACATCTTGCTTACATCAACTATTTCAAGGCATGGACATTTTACAGATCACCTGGGATGCGAGCCCGGAAATTTTTCGCATTGGTAATATGGCAATCAGGTGGTACGGGCTGTTCTGGGCTCTTTCCTTTTACCTGGGCTATGAGATCATACTGAGGATATTCAAAAAAGAGAACATCTCCCCAAAACAGGCCGACAGCATCTTGATCTACATGGCCGTGGGCAGCATTGCCGGGGCCAGGCTGGGTCATTGTTTATTTTACGATTTCCAGTATTACATTGCCAATCCCTGGGAGATACTCTTTATCTGGCAGGGGGGGCTGGCCAGTCACGGCGGTGCCATCGGCATCTTGGTGGCCCTTTATTACTTTCAGAAAAAAAAGAGCCAGCGCTCTTTCATCTGGCTGCTCGACCGCCTGGTCATCCCGGTCTCCCTGGCCGCTTTTTTCATCCGCATGGGCAATCTGATGAATTCTGAGATCTACGGTGTCGAAACAGATCTTCCATGGGGGTTTGTGTTTGTGGCCAGGGGAGAGACCCTGCCCAGGCATCCCACCCAGATTTATGAAGGTCTGGCCTATCTGATCCTCTTTGTCCTTCTGGGCTGGATGTATCTGAAAAAACGCACCACATTGCCCACGGGCTTTCTTGCAGGCTTTTTTGCGCTGTTTATGTTCACCGCACGTTTTTTGGTGGAGTTCATCAAGCAGCCCCAGTCGGACTTTGAGGCCGATCTGGCGCTCAATATGGGCCAGATACTAAGCATCCCCGCCATCATCGCGGGCATCGGCTTTATGGTGTATGCCTTCATGAATAAGCACAAACAGGGTGGCTGAGTCCGGTATCAGGTCCCAACGACAACCTGGTTCAGGCCTGCAGTAAAAAGATGGCCGGACGCTTATGCAGTGAGGGGACGCGGGTAGTGCGCCATTTCTGGATGGCCATTGTCCGGATATACTCCCTGGCGGTGGTGAGCTCCGCGGCCAGGCAGAGCCTGGTCGAAGGGATGCAGTGGGTGAGCAGGTCTTCGAGCAGGGCCTGGTTCCTGAAGGGGGTTTCCATGAATAGCTGCGTAGCTCCCGATGCCCGGCTTTCCTTTTCCATTTCCCTAATCTTTTTGATGCGTTGCGGCTTTTGGATGGGCAGGTAAGCGTGAAACCGGAACTCCTGTCCGTTCATGCCCGAGGCCATCAGCGCCAGCAAAATGGAGCTGGGACCGACCAGGGGTTTGACGGCGATCTCCATCTCGTGAGCCTGTTGCACCACCAACTGACCCGGATCGGCGATGCAGGGACATCCGGCCTCTGACAGGAGTCCGATCGGATTGCCCGAGACGGCCGAGCGCAAAAACCCGGCTTTTTCGGCTTCGGGGGTGTGCTTGTTCAGCAAATGAAAGACCGTTTTGTCGAAAGAGCGGCAGTAACCCGCCCTTTTCAAAAAACGCCTGGTCGTGCGGACGTTCTCCACGATAAATTCATCGATGCGGTTGATGATCTCTACATGGCCCCCGGGCCACACATCGGCGAGTTTTTCTTCGCCCAGCGACGAAGGGATGAGGTAAAGGATGCCCTTGGGTTTTGAGTCAGGATGCATGTTAAAAAGTAAGTAGTAAGTAGTAAGTAGTA
>SL_3KL_010_SEDDRAFT_10006553_pt1 | contig 10410 bp, 7 predicted proteins | sample SodLakKL_010_SED_2_FD_10381 | JGI IMG/M metagenome (IMG submission 10381)
CAAATATTCACCGCAAGCACTGGTCTACCGGATCAGCCATGGTCTTCTTGAGACGGAAACTCCCATGGCGGTGCTCGTCCTTGAAATGGTGGATGCCAGAATGAGCGGAGTTCTGTACACGGAAGATCCCTTGTGCAGGGAACCGGACACCATGGTCCTCTACTGGGTGGCCGGGGAAGGGGAGCCCCTGGTCTCAGGAGGCAAGGCGCCTCACCGGTTGATTTTTTCAAAGGAACGGGGAGAGGCGGTCCTGAAGGGCGTGGAAGGTCCGGGTCTTTCTGCTCGGGCAAAGGAAGAAGGTTCCACGGCGGCACAAAGGGATCACTTTCCTGCCGCGGAAAAGATGGAGCAGGGGATGGATCTGTCCACGGCGCGCCAGGTGGCCTCCTGGGGAATGGAGCTGGAGGCTTTTTTTCAGGGTCCCCAGGACCTGGAATGGTGTGCCGATGCACAGGGGAGCGTTTTTCTCATTCAGTCGCGGCCCCTGGGCGTGGTGCCGCGGGTGAAGACATGGGAGGAATCGGCAGCCGTGCCGCAGGAGGGCGAGCAGACTTTTCCCGCACCTTTTTCTGGTCTTTCAGAGGATCAGCCTGCTGAACTTCATCACAAAGTTCTTCTCTCGGGAGGTGAGGCGGCCTCCCCTGGAACGGCGGCGGGAAGGGTGTTCAAAGTGACGGGATACCCGGATACCTCCCAAATGCCCGAAGGAAGTGTTCTGGTGGTGGAAACCTCTTCTCCGGCCCTGGCGCGGCTCATGCCGCAGGTGAAGGCAGTGGTCGCCCAGGTTGGATCCGTGGCCGGGCACCTGGCTTCCGTGGCGCGCGAGAAAGGCATCCCCATGCTGGTGAATGTGGAGCGGGCTCTCCAAAAGCTGGCCACGAACAGCGAGGTCACCGTGAATGCCGATGAGGGAATAATCCTTGAGGGAATTGTGAGGCAGAAGGAGGAAGCCACGCCCCGTCAGCTTTTCTTCACCCATTCCCCCTTTCGATCGCGCCTCAAAACCCTGCTGAGCAAAGTCTCCTCCCTCAACCTCACCGATCCAGCTTCCTCCGCCTTCACGCCGGAAAACTGCCGCACGTTGCACGACGTTTTGCGCTTTACCCATGAAAAGGCGGTGGAGGAGATGTTCGTTCTGGCTGGGGAGGGTGCCGGGCGCGTTCGAGGTGCCAAAAAACTGGTGTCCCAAATTCCCATCAGCCTTTATGTCCTCGACCTCAATGGGGGGATTGACCCTGACGCATCGGACACTAAAACCATTGCACTCCACCAGGTGCGGTGTGAACCCGCAAAGAGTCTCTGGGCGGGCCTGACCCATCCCAGCGTGGAATGGTCTTCGGAACTCCAGCACGGGGACTGGGAGGAAATGGATCGCATCAGTGGTGGAATTTTTTCAAAGGACACTCAGATTCTGTCCAGTTTCGCCATCATTTCAAAGGATTATCTCAATGCGAACATAAGGTTCGGCTACCATTTTGTGCTGCTGGATTGTCTCTGCGGAGACGAGTCCAGGGAAAACCATCTCTCGCTCCAGTTTGAAGGGGGCGGGGGAGGGTATGAAGGACGCCGGCTGCGCATACAGTTTATGGAACGCATCCTCGTGCATCACGGGTTTGAAGTGAAGTCTCATGGAGACTTGCTTCATGCCAGCCTGAAGCACTTGCCTTCAGAGATGCTTTTGGACAAAATGGCCATGATTGGACGATTGCTGGGGGTCACACGCCTTCTGGACATCCGCCTTCGTGACCAGGAGCAAGTGGCAGAACTGGCCGCAACTTTTTTGGGATGAGCAATCATGTATCATTTGACCTGGGTGACGGACCAACTGGCCGTGGGACACGCTCCCATGTCTTACGCGGAACTCGATTCCCTGCGCGACCAGGGCATTGATGCCATTGTGAATCTTTGCGGCGAATATTGCGACCTCCACCAGATCGAAATGGATTATGGTTTTGAGGTTTTCTACCTTCCCGTTGAAGACGATCGGGCTCCCGAACTGGATGCCTTGGAAAAAGCTCTGGACTGGCTTGATGAAGCCATTTACCTGGGCAAGAAGGTGCTCGTTCACTGCCGCCTTGGCATAGGGCGCACGGGGACGTTGGTCACCTCCTACCTGCTTCGCAGGGGATTTGGGCTGAGACTCGCCGAAAAAAGGCTGAAGAAGCTACGTTCCACGCCCAGCAGTTTTTCCCAGTGGTGGTTTCTCTACAGGTATGGAAAGCGCTCAGGAAAGCTGGCCATTCGAGAGCCGTCCCTTGAAGGGGCCCGGCTCGTGGATTTGAGCACCTATTTTGGGGAGTACGAAGCGCTGGTGGAAAAAGCGGAACATATATTTCAGAACGCTTCCGCACGCCAACCGGACCTTCAAAGCTGCGGCCGGGATACGGATGCATGCTGCCGAAAACATCTGAGCCTTCAGTTCATCGAAGCTGCCTACCTCAACCATCACCTCAATCGAATCCTTTCCAGCAAGGACCGGGAAAAGGTCATTCACCGGGGAGTGGAAATGGGACGGCCCATTGGCGGCATGACGCAGGTGTCCACTGAAGAACTCACGGAATCTGCGGAAGAAACTGCTTTTCAGGACAGGGAAATGTTGGGCCGCGGGGGCAAGGGAGAATACCTGTGTCCTCTCAATGTGGACCACCAATGCCTTCTTTATTTCCGCCGCCCCATTGCGTGCCGTCTCTTTGGTGTGCAGGAAGGGGCAGTGCTTCAAAAGGAAAATGATCTGCAAAAGGAGCAGGAGCCTTTTGAAAAACACAGGCATGAGATCAACATGACCCTTTATGAAATATCCCGCCGCCTCTTTTTCGCTCTCAACGGGATGTTTCTTGAGGGGAGAAGTTTCGTCTTTCCCATGCCCCATGTTGTGTCAGGACGGTTCATACAGGACTATTTCGCGGTGCTCCTGGAAGTGACTTCAGCGAAAGGTTCCCCCTTTTCGGCCTGATTTTTTCGAGCCTGGGCCTTCACCCTGAGGAGTCCGGGGCTCTTGTGAAAATACATGAAGGGCGAGTCCACACTGCGGGCCAGGAAGCATTTTTCCAAATCGTCAAAGAGCACTTGCCTGTCGGGCCAGGTGAAAGCCTTCTCCTCCCTCTGCATTTCCTTCCATTCCCTTTCCAGGACTGGATCTGCCTGCAGAAAGTTTTGTTTCACATCGTCGCAGAAAAACATGGCGCAGGAGATGGGTCTCACTTTCCAGAGACATCCTGCAGGTCCCAGGTAGACGCACCTCCGGGTGGTGTTGGGTTTTCTCAGGGTGGCCAGCAGGAAGGCCAATTCTTCCGGGCTGGAAAAAAGGACGTTGACCACCTGGTCAGCAAAGAAGGTGAAAATGCTCTCGAAGCCGCAGCAGGCACTGACCCCTTTTTCATAGCAGGCCCCGGTGCAGTGGGCTTCCACGTGGCCCTTGTGAAACAGATCCAGTTCCTCCCTGAAACAAAGGTAGGGCCGGCACNTCTCCTGAAGACCCAGCNGNTCCCNTTNNTCCATGNCCGCCATGGCTTCCACGATGGCCTTGAAGCTTTTCCACTGATCCAGGTTGTACGGGCTGACGCCTCGGGGCTCTTTCCCGATGTTGTTCCTCAGAATTTTCTCCATCATCCCTCCGCGCATCATCCTTATGGAAAAAATGGAAAACTCACTTCGAACACGAAAAGGTAGAAGTGACAGGGATCCATGAAAGCGTACACCTTGTGCTCCGTGGCCTCGATGATTTCCTGGTCGGCGGTCACGAGCAGTGCGTTTCGATCTTTTCTTCTCCTGATGGCCTGGATGATGAAATTGTCCGCATCCACCCCTCGAACCCTGTCGGTGTAGATGATTTCCGTGTTTTTGATCTGATCTCGATAGTGCTCAATTCCATCAAAAACCAGGTGCACTTTCTTGAAAAAGCGGCTCTTTTCGCACACCCTTTCAATGAATTCCTCCCGGAGCTCCGCAAGGGGCGAGGAAGATGACTGCTCGATTCCCTGCGCATTCAGAAGAATGTTGTATCCATCCACGTACAGGTCATGGTTTTTGCCTCGGCCGCTGTGCACGAAATCTTCGAACTCCGGGAGGAATTTCTGTGTTGCCGGCTCCCCGCGAGGAGGTTGAAAGCGCCCGTAGAGGGGAGCGAAAATCTGGTATTTTTTTGCCTGAATGGTTTCTTTCAGGGCTTCGGCGTTTTCCAGGAAACCTTCGTTTTCCAGACGATGGACCACTTCCGTGAGCCTGGAAAGCCTGGGCAGGCTTTGGAGGGATGCATCCAGAAGGCGAATATGCTGTTCCAGGGACTGAGCAGTGATGCTGGATGGAAGATCACGCAAAACCTTTTCCATTCCCGGTGTTTCCAGGAGGCGCTTTTTCTCTCTTTCCAGCTCTCCTTTGGCCCTGGTCACTTCCTGATGCACGAACATGGACTGGTCATGAATTTTTTCCATCTCCTCAAGAAGCCCGTCAAGTTCCAGAAGCTTCCGGCGCACGTCGCTCACCAGGCCGTATTTGTCGTCCGCCTCCTTTTGAAGTTCCAGGGCACGGTGGGCACGCGTCAGGACCTTTTCCAGACGACCCGCAGTCTCTCCCAGGACCGGCAGGTCGGCCTTTTGAAACCGTTGATACCAGGCTTCATGCTGCTTCCTCAAGGCTTCCTTCAGTTCCTTCTGAAAGCTGCCCTGAAGCTCAGCCAGGCTGCTTCGGGCTTCTTCCGCTTCGAGCCTGTACCGCTGCCCCTGTTCCCGCAGGGCCCGCATTTCTTCATGGGCACCGGCCAGCTTTCTTTCCAGCCGTTTTCGAGTTTCATCTTCCCGGTGATTTTTAGCTTCCCGCCCCCCTGGAGCAGGAGGGGGCTGCTTTTGCGTCTCTTNATGCGAGAGCCGGAGANCCGTCAACTCTTCCATCCACGTAGACAGCTGGGGGACTTCCCCTGTGATTTCCNGCCATAGTTCGAAGACGGGAACCAAAGGCTCCAGCACTTCCAGGTCCAGCTCTCTTTTCCAGAAGTGATCTTGGGTGATGTGGNGGTGCAGTTCTTCATGGAGGCAATCCAGNAGATGGAGTCCTGCCAGGAGCCTTTCGGGTTTCAGAAGATTCTTGAGATGGAGAAGGTTCTCCCGGATGAACTCATGGTGCAGCATTTCCAGAAAGGCCATGAGGGAGAGTTTTTCCTGCCCCCACGTTTGCAGGACTTCTTCAAGCAGGGAAGGGTCCCCCTGAAGGATTCGGCGCAGCCTTGCCATGGTCTGCCGCTGATGGATCAGTTTGGGGAGGCGGCTGGGGCGGCCCGAAAAGCCTTCCAAAACCTGGGTTCTTAAGCTAGGGTTGTGCTGCAGAAGGCGGGACCATGCAAGTGGTGAGATGTCTTCAATGATGACGTCGAAAAACGATTGCGGCAACTGTGTGGATGCATCGAGGAGTATGGAGGACTTATTCATGAGTGAAGTTTCAGTGGTTTTGGTGACGGTGGGCGATGACAAAGAGGCTATGGCCATTGCGGAAAAACTGGTGGAGGAAAAACTTGTGGCCTGCGTCAATATCCTCCCTCAAATCCGCTCCGTTTTTCTGTGGAAAGGGGAAGTTTGCCGTGAGGCTGAAATCCTCATGATCATGAAAACACCCACGTTCCTTTTCCCATCCCTGCAAAAGCGCGTGAAGGAGCTTCACAGCTATGAAGTCCCGGAAATCATAGCTTTTCCCGTTTCCCAGGGGCTTCCCCAATACCTTCAGTGGGTGGTGGAAAGCACGGCAGCGAAAGCTTAGTTCCCAGGGGGCTGTGGAGAGGGCCGGGCATCCTTTCGGAGACATCCGTTTCACACTCTCACAATGTCTCTGAAGGACCTTTTCCTTTCAGCCTTATTTCCACGGAGGCGGCATGGCCTTCCAGCCCTTCCAGGCGGGCCAGCCTCATGATGGCCTCTCCATCCCGTTCCAGGGCTGTGCGGGAATAGGAAATGACGCTCGTGCGCTTGAGGAAGCTTTCCACACTGAGAGCGGAAGCAAACCGGGCCGTGCCCGCCGTGGGCAGGACATGGTTGGGGCCGGCAAAATAGTCTCCCACCGCTTCGGGCGTCCAGTCCCCAAGAAAGACGGCTCCCGCATTTTCCACTTTTCCCAGGCTGGACCAGGGGTCTTTCACCTGCAATTCCAGGTGTTCGGGAGCGAGCTTGTTGGAGAGGGCGAAGGCCGCATCGAGATCTGGCACCATGAAGACGCCTCCGAAGTTTCGAAGGGATTCCAGGGCCGTGTCCCGGCGGGGAAGTTTTTCCAGTTGTTTTTCCAGTTCCAGGACAGTGCCCGCCGCAATTTGCCTGTCTGTGGTGAGCAAAAGGGCACTTGCCATGGAGTCGTGTTCCGCCTGACTCAGAAGGTCCGCAGCGATGTGCGAGGGGCAGGCGCTTTCATCGGCAATGATGAGAATTTCACTGGGTCCCGCGAGCAGATCGATCCCCACCTCTCCCGAAACCAGCCTTTTGGCGAGAGCCACGTAGATGTTCCCGGGTCCCACCACCACATCCACCCTTTTGATGGAGGATGTTCCATAGGCCAGGGCTCCGATGCCCCAGGCGCTTCCGGTTTTGTGCATGCGCGTGACGCCCACCTCCTGGGCGGCCACCAGGAGGTGAGGGTTGATGGAACCGTCTTTTCTGGGTGGCGTGATGAGAGCCAGGTCTTGCACTCCCGCAATCCTGGCTGGAATGCCGTTCATGAGCACCGAAGAGATGAGGGGCGTTTCTCCGGACCTTCCCCCGGGAATGTAAAGTCCTGCAGCCCTCACGGGGCGCACCATCCGTCCGAGAAAAGTGCCGTCGGGTCCCGTGAGAAAATGAGAAGAGGGCAGTTGTTGCCGATGAAAAGCCTCGATGTTGACGATGGCCTGGCGTAAAGTGCCGAGAAAAATCTCGTCCACCTCTTTGTAGGCGGCCTTCAGTTCTTCCTCTTGAACGGTGAGGTCATCCAGCTGCATGTGGGGCGCATCGAACTGGCGGGTGTAGCGAACGAGAGCTTCATCACCGTGGCTGCGCACCTGAGCGAGGATTTCCACCACCCGCTTTTCCGTTTCAAGGTCCGCTCCGAGTTTTCGGGTGGCGATTTGGGCCAGCTTTGTTTCTCCTTCCGAGGAAGGATAGGACAGAACTTTCAGCACGTCATCGTTCCTCCATGGCCACAACAAAAGCGTCTCCGAATCCTGAACTGCGAAGCCGCTGCCTCTCCTGTTCCGCCAGCACAAGGTCCCTGTATTTTCCAACCTGAACGCGGAAAAAAGCTCCTTCGTCGTTGTAGGCGGGCTGCACATGGACCACCTGGTAACCGGACCTCATAGCTTCCTGCAGGCGTTGGGCGTTGTCCCGGTCCTTGAAGGATCCGATCTGAATGGTGAAATTTCCGTAACGAAGAGAAGGCATGTTTTCGGCCCTCCAGTAACTGTCGGCTCCCTGGTGTTCCCGTTTGGCCAGCTGCACCGCTTCAACACGCACTCGAGCGAGNCCCNGCTGCTTGGTGNCCAGGTCTCTGGCCGCGGCGCGGGAAAGATCGATGATTCGTCCGTCCACAAAGGGTCCCCGATCATTGATGCGCAAGATGAGGGATCTGCCATTTTCCATATTGGTCACTTTGACGTGCGTGCCCATGGGAAGGGTTTTGTGCGCTGCCGTCATGGCGTTCATGTCGTAGCGCTCACCCGTGGATGTGGGTTTTCCGTGAAAACCGGGCCCATACCAGCTGGCGAGACCTTCTTCCACATAGCCGGCTGCCGTGGGAATGGGGTAGTACCAGATGCCATTGATCTGGTAAGGCCTTTGAGTGCGCACGGTGCCTTCCATGACGGGAAAGGGCTCCTGGGAAGGCGGTGGCATCCGTTCTCCGCACCCCGCCAGGAAAAAGGCGAGGACCATGCCCGCAAACAGTCCTTTGTGCAACGATGCTCTCACTTCACACTCCACCCTGGGGTTTGCCGTCAAGGAGCCGCGCCTCGTGAAGTTTCATCCTCCTCCATTTTTGCCAGATCTTCAAAGCGGATGTCAATGCCCAGCACACCCACGATTTCATCGCTGACATTGGTGATGGGGGCGGAAACAGTGATGCAGAGAGCCCCCGTGTAGCGCGACGTGTAGAAATCCGTCACATGGACCTGCCCGTTGCGCATGGGTTCGATGAACCAGGGGCGGTCGGAGAGATCGTCCCCCACCCGAGCCGACTCATATTTGGCCTTGTCCACAATGTGAGTGATGTTGCGCGTGATTTTGCAGCCTTCCCCGTCCACCACATAAACGTACTGAATAAAAGGGTTCAGGTCCACCAGAGTCTGAAGCACGGGTTCCTGCCGTTCTGGTTCCATGCTCTTGATGGCATCGCTTTCCACCACTTCTTCCACCAGGTGGGCGGCCAGGGCGCGGGCGCGCTGCTTCAAACGGTCGAATTCACTCACGAAAAATTCGGGCAGGTAGCGGCGTGCCCAGCGTTCCAGCTCTTCCGTGGAGATGGATGTGTTGCGCCCCTGGTCGTACTCCTGCATGATGCGCTTGTAAATTTTCACGATGCCGGGGTGGCGCTTATCGAGCCTCCGTTCTCCCTCAAGCCGAAGCCGCGTGTTCACCCAGTAGGCGACGCTGGCGATCCCCGACTTGTCTGTGATGATGATGCTGATGGGCCTGTTGAGCAGGCGGCGCGTGTCGAACACATTGTAGATCTCTTCGTGTTTCACCAGTCCATCCGCATGGATGCCCGCACGGGTCGCGTTGAATTCCTCCCCCACAAAAGGGTAGTTGGGGGGGATGCGGTATCCCAGTTCTCTCTGAAAATACTCGGCCATGTCCGTGATGGCAGTGGTGTCGATGCCCTGGGTGTCTCCATGAAGACCGATGTATTCCAGCAGCAGCCCCTCTATGGGCGCATTTCCCGTCCGCTCTCCAAATCCGAGCAGGGTTCCGTTCACACCGGAGCAGCCGTAGAGCCATGCGGTGCTGGCGTTCACCAGCACCTTGTGAAAGTCGTTGTGGCCATGCCATTCCAGCAGATGGCCGGGGACTCCCGCGTCGTCGATGAAAGCTCGAACCAGCTTGGGAACACTGCGGGGAAGGGCGGCTCCAGGGTAGGTGATGCCGAAACCCAGAGTGTCACAGAGGCGCACTTTAATGTCCACACCGCTTTCCTCTCTGAGCTTCATGAGTTCCATGGCAAAGGGAATGCAAAAACCGTATATGTCCGCACGGGTGATGTCCTCGAAGTGGCAGCGGGGAATGATTCCTTTGTCCAGGGCGGTCCGCACGATGTTCAGGTATTTGTTGAGGGCTGTTTTGCGGTCGAGCTGAAGCTTGAGAAAGATGTGGTAATCGGAAACGGAAGTGAGAATCCCCGTTTCCCCGATGCCCATTTCTGCGACCAGGTTCAGGTCCGACTCCACCGCACGAATCCAGCCGGTGATGCCCGGGTACTCGTAATCCTTGGATCGGCACAGGTCCAGTGCTTCCCGGTCTTTGGCCGTGTAAAGGAAAAATTCCGCCTGGCGAACGACCCCATTGGGCCCCGAAAGGCGATGCAGCAGGTCAAAGATGGTGCCTATCTGAGAAACCGTGTAAGGGGGACGGGCCTGCTGTCCATCCCGAAAAGTCGTGTCCGTGATGAACATGTCTTCGGCGGGATCGATGGGGATAATCCGGTTGTCGAAGTCGATGAGAGGGACTTCCTCGTAGGGGAAGATCTCCCGCATGAGGTTCGGTTCGGGAGTGTCAATGAGCTGAGGCATCCAGAATCTGGAATGCTCGTGCTCGAGAACCCGCTTTTTGCTGCTCCACCGGGCCATGGGGTCAGCTCCTCTTTATGATTTTTCTTTCTTCACGTGAAAAAAACCCGCGTCACGAGCGTTTTGGAAGAGGGTTCATTTCTTTTCCGTTTCCACTTTGACGCACAATTCCAGCAATTGCCGAATGTCCGGTTCCGACGGAGCCCCACTCATGAGGCAGGTGGCCTTTTGAGTCTTGGGAAAAGCTATGACGTCCCTGATGGAACTGCAACGGCACAGGAGCATGACCAGCCGGTCGAAACCAAAAGCGATGCCGCCGTGAGGGGGCGCGCCATGCTGCAGGGCCTCCAGCAGGAAACCAAATTTTTCTTCGGCCTCTTCAGGACTGATGCCAAGGGCTCTGAAAATTCGCGTCTGCACATCCTGGCGATGGACGCGTATGGACCCGCCGCCGATTTCCGTGCCGTTGAGCACCAGGTCATAGGCGCGGCTTCGCACCTTGTCCGGTTGCTCCTCCAGAAGGTGAAGGTCTTCCTCCATGGGGGCCGTGAAGGGGTGATGCACGGCGCTGTAGCGCTTTTCCTCATGGTCCCATTCCAGCAGGGGGAAGTGGGTGATCCAGACAAAATTATAATGCTCCGGCTCCACCATATTCAACTGCTGCGCCAGGCGGACACGCAGATTGC
>SL_3KL_010_SEDDRAFT_10006554_pt1 | contig 10409 bp, 7 predicted proteins | sample SodLakKL_010_SED_2_FD_10381 | JGI IMG/M metagenome (IMG submission 10381)
CATTTAGCGGCTTATCGAGTGGCAAAAAACGACTTTTCCCCGTGTTGTCGAGCTGTATGAAATGGTCGATCATGGCTATTAGCGAGGAGTTCGGATTTTCACGATAGCCCGGTAGCCAGGCCAGGATTACAAAATCCTGCGGGTTGTAAAATTTGGAAAATCCGCGATAGCACGATTCCAAATAGAGTCTTGCATCTGCGATTTCGTGCGTGCTCTGCCGCATGTCTGTGGTTCCACTACTTTTAAACAGAATATCGGCGTCTTCAACATAGTCGGCACGGGTTGCAGCATCCCGAAAAATCTGAATAGGGATGAGTGGAATGTCGTCAGGGTTGTAGCCGGAAACCATCCCACTCATCAATGCCGGGTGCTGATGCTCTTTTTTCCCGCTACCTGAACCGATCGTCTCACCCTTTAGGTCATTCATCCCCAGCTGTTCGGAAAAACGCCGGTAAACCGGTTGATGCTCCAGCTGGTGCCGATAGACGGTCCAGGCTTTATCGGCAAACGGAATATCATCATTTAGCAAATAATTGCGCCATGTTGTGTAGGATTGCTTCATAATTTTCCAGAAAAAAAACTTTTGAATGTATGCTATGGAATATTATTCTTGCTTCGGTATTCTTGCCAGTACATTTGAACTCAGAAGGTAGATCGTGTCGTCCCCGATATCAAAACTCAACCATTCGGCAGGCTGTTGCTGCAATCTCCGTTGCTGACCTGTAACGGAGTAAAATGTACGCGGTAGATTTTCAGCGAATAGCACATTACCAGCGGAGCTGAGTCGGATAACCCGTTCGTTTCCGAGCATCCAGAGATTCCCACCACTTGAGCGAAGCGCACGGACCGGTTCCGGGGCATAAATGAAACCGATATAGGAACCACGCGTTGTAAACCGATGCAGAAGATCACCGCGCCGGCCTGCCACCCAGATCTCATCGTCCAGAATCGTCATGGAAACCGGAGTGATTCGCTCCTCTTCGCTGAAAAGCTCAAAATCCAGTTCGTAATGACCATTGCTGTCGAAGCGATAAACAACGTGCCGGTCCTCATCAAAAAAGTAGATTCGCCCGGACGAATCCACCGTCAGTTTCATGGGCTGGTAACGCGAGGGCAGTCCTGTCCGATGAGGCAATCTGATGGTCGACAGGTACTGCAGTCGCCGGTCAAATACCTGAATTCTCCTGTTATTGCGATCAGCAATGTATATTTTGAGTTCGTTGGTTGGATCAATGGCAACCGGCAAATCAAATTGATAATCACCGGAACCAAGACGGCCGACCGAATCAATCCGAACCCCATTTTTATCTGTTTTGATGATGCGGTTGCGACCTGTTTCTACAATAAACAGGTGATCGAGTGCGGACAGGCGCACAAATCGGGCATCATCAAGACCATCAAGCAGGATTTCTGCTTTTGACGGGTCGGTGCTTTCAGTGTCGGCAATTATTGATGCCCGTGCGACCACCACCATCCAAAATGGTAAAATGATCAACAGAAAATAAACGCTCACCTGCTGGTGTTTCATTTTATGCAGAAGTTTACGGAGTGATGCATACGGCAATGCCTGCGGCCCGATTGATCAGGTTCTATTGAGTCCTTTGGCGCCGATATCGCGCCGAAAACGGGCCATGTCAAACGAGATTTTTTCCACTTCGCGATAACATCCGTCAATGGCAGCGCGAAGATCCGGCCCTTTTGCAACCACACTGAGAACACGTCCGCCGTTGGTTAAAAGCTTGCCGTCACTCATCCTGGTTCCACTGTGAAAGACGAGAGCTTCTTCAGAAACATCATCTATGCCATTGATCTCAAATCCTTTTTCATACGCCTCGGGATATCCCCCCGATGCCATTACAACACAGCAAAAATGTTCGTCCGACATTTCCACTGTGGTCTTGTCGAGTTCAAAATTAACCGTGGCCAGCAACACTTCCAGCAGATCGGATTTCATGGCGGGAAGCAGCACCTGGCATTCGGGATCGCCGAAACGACAGTTGTATTCAACCACTTTGGGTCCCTGGTCAGTGACCATCAGCCCGAGATACAGCACACCACGATAGGCGTGCCCTTCCAGTTGCATCGCACCCAGCGTTGGATAGAGGATGGTATCCTCAACCAGGCGCAGCGTTTGCTCATCCATAACCGGAGCAGGAGCGTAGGCTCCCATTCCGCCGGTATTCAGACCGGTATCTCCCTCACCGATCCGTTTGTGATCCTGGGCTGACAACAGCAGTCTGGCATTGCGCCCGTCGGTGACGGCAAAGACCGAAGCCTCCTCGCCTTCCATGAACTCCTCGACGATCACTCGCCTGGCTGCTGTGCGAAGGGATTCATCCTTTCGTATTCTGTGGAGATGTTCGAGAGATTCTTCCCGGCTATGGCTGATGAACACGCCCTTGCCGGCAGCCAGACCGTCCGCCTTGATCACGACGGGCCAGTTTTTGTTCTCAACCGACAACCATCTTTCCAGATCGTCCAGTACCGCATCACCACTGAATTCAATCGATTGGGCGGTCGGGATCTGGTACTTGTGCATCAGCCACTTGGCAAACGTCTTGCTGCCCTCAAGACGGGCTGCAGCTTTGGATGGACCGAATACCTTGCATCCGCGCGCCTCCAGGTAATCAGTGATGCCATCAACCAGTGGCTGTTCGGGACCAACAACCGTCAGATCGATATTTTTCTCCCGAATAAACGATGCTACTGTTTCAAACCAGGCTTCGGGTTCCGCGGTTGATGATGTGGCATCAGCTGGTTTCAACGCAACATTGGTACCGTGTGACGCCGTACCCGGGTTACCCGGAGAGATAAAGAGCTCATTAAGCAGAGGAGACCGGCCAAGTGACCATGCCAGAGCGTGTTCCCTTCCGCCCGACCCCAATATAAGAACGTTATATTTCGCCATGAATCTGCGGTGGTATTATTCTTGTCCAGCTGCAATGGATACCAGCTGACTGAAATCGGATGGTTTGAGGCTGGCACCTCCAATCAGGCCGCCGTCAACATCCGGCTGCCGGAGCAATTCATCTGCATTGCCCGGTTTCATGCTTCCACCGTAGAGAATTCGTACCGTGTCAGCTGTACTCTGGCCAACAAGTCCGACCAGCTCTTTTCGAATAAATGCGTGCATTTCCTGGGCCTGCTCCGGCGAAGCGGTCTCACCGGTCCCGATCGCCCAGACAGGCTCGTAAGCAATGACAATTTTTTTCACATCCGCTTCCGAGAGGCCTGCGAGTGAACCGGCAATCTGCTCTTTAACAACATCAAAATGGCGATTTTCCTTGCGCTCGGAGAGTACCTCACCCACGCACACAATCGGTGTGATGCCGTCAGCCAATGCCTTCTTCACCTTTTTGTTGATGATGGCATCATCCTCACTGAAATATTCACGGCGTTCAGAGTGCCCAAGGATTACAAAGTCACAACCGAGTTCGTTGAGCATGGTTGTGCTTATTTCTCCGGTGTAGGCACCATTGTCTTCAAAATGGACATTCTGGGCGCCGATTTTTACGGCGCTGCCTGCCTTGCGCGATGAGAATGCCGATGAAAGAGAGGCAAATGGCGGACAGACCGCAGCTTCGACGCCGGTGATCTCCTTCTGGGCAGCATCATCAAGCTGCGCAAAGAAATCAGCGGTCTCTTTCGGGCCCATATTCATCTTCCAGTTGCCTGCTATCAATAATGTTCTCATGATATTTCTCCGTTATTCAGAATTCTGTTTAATTCAATTAATAGTTCATTCACATTGTGGCCGTGGTACTTTCGAATGATGCGTCCCTTGCTGTCAATCAGGAAACGAACCGGCATTTCGTACACATTCCACCTCTGTTCCAGATCTGATTCGGCAAAGGCACCGGCCTTAGCCACGGGCCAGTCCTGCCCCCGTTCCTCATAAAAAGCTCTGACTGCTACAAGATTTTCCTCGGCTGGTATGGTAAGGAATCGGACTCCTTCCTGCCCAAATATCATATGCAATGTTTGCAACTGCGGGTACGACGACTGGTAAAGGCGATCCGAAAGAGATACCACTTCAATCATTGCAGGCGAACCCAAAATGTCTTCCATTTTGAGTGTTTCCACATTCGTCTCTTCCGAACCGGCCAACCGAAATACCTCCAGTTGAAACGGGGGAAGTTTTTCCCCTGGTGATAAATGTTCTATATCATAGCGAACGGCTGAAAGCCATTGCATTGCCATTTCATCATCACCGAAATCAGCCTCATAGTCTTGTACGCGTGATCGCGCTTCCGCAATCCGGGAGCTGTCATAAAGTGCAACAATACGGTTTTTTGCAATCTGTAAACGGGTTTCGGAAGACGTGGCATGTGTATCGAGTGAATCAATCCAGTCAATTGCCTTATCCAGGCCACCACGACGCAGTTCTGACAGGAAACCGTAACGGGAGGCCAGCAGGCGGATGTCTTCATATTCGCCATATTGACGCAGTCGCAACATGAGCAAATCGTCATTACGCTCTTCCAGCATATTTAATGATTCCCGGGCCGCTATGCCGGCTGCAACCGTTCCTGGCCAGCTTTCATACAGTTCCCAAAAAATATTGCTCCAGTTTTCGAGCACGTGTGGTATGGTATCCTGGGCTATGCCACCTAAAACTGCAATATTCAGTATGCGGTTGTACTGTCGTTCCAGGCGGTTCAACGTACGCATGGCTTCCGATTCCCTTGAAGATATGCGGGCATGGCCGGAAAAACGGGGCAGAACACCATGAACAGCTACTGTATCCTGATGTGCCAGTATCAGTGTCGTGTCGGTGATGCGTCGGTTGTTACGGTGTATCTGAAGTTCATATATCCCCTGATGGTAGAAACTTGCAATGCCGTCAAATTGTCCTTCTCTGTTGGTTTGTGCCTGAAAAAGCGTATCCGGACCTGCAGTCATATCCAGCACCATCACCCCGATACCACTGTAGTCACCTGAATCATCTAATGCTTCATCAACTGTGATGGTACCGTGAATGCGGGTCTGATCGGGCTGATTGGACTGCTCGGGCTGTGAGACCTGAGCGTCCGGGTTGCCACCGCTGCATCCGGTAACCAAAAACATCATGATAACTCCCACCATCGTCCTCATCGATGTTGTCATAAAGCCGGACATGCCGCTCTTATTCCTGGACACGTCACATATATTCCCGGACATGTCACTCATATTCTTTGATTTTAATCTGAACAAGTTCACGTACCATGCCAGGATTTGCCTTTCCTTTTGACTGCTTCATGATTTGTCCGATGAAAAACCCGATCAACCCATGTTTTCCGGCAATATAGCGTTTTACTTCTTCAGGGTTGTCACGTAAAACCTGGGCCACAATGGGTTCCAGAAACCCGGAGTCTGAAACCTGCAACAGGTTTTTTTCGCTTGCCAGGGTTTCGGCGTCCAAATCGGCGCCGGGACCGGCAGCTGCCATGGTATCAAGCAGGGTCTGCATGGCGGATGAACTGATTTTGTCCGCTTCCCGAAGTGCAACGAGACCGGCCAGGCGATCCGGCGTCACCGGGAATTTTGTGATATCTATGGCCTGATCATTCATTATCCGGCGTATTTCTGTGATAATAAGATTGGCGACAGGTTTTGCAGGCACGTTGTGTTCGAGCACCGATTCGAAAAAATCTGCCAATGGCCGATCCTCTGTCAGAGCCGTTGCATCAAACTCCGTCAGTCCATAATCGTTGACATATCGACGGCGTCGGGCCTCTGGAAGCTCCGGTATCTCACGTCGGATCTCCTCAAGCATCTGGTCTGTTACTATGACCGGCGGAATATCGGGTTCGGGGAAGTACCGGTAGTCGTGCGCCTCCTCTTTGGTACGCATCTGGCGTGTCTTCATCTCGTTCGGATCCCAAAGCAGTGTCTGCTGAATCACCTCGGCACCGGATCGTACAAGCTCCCTCTGTCGTTCTACTTCGTACACAAGCGCACGTTCAACATTGCGAAAGGAGTTGAGATTTTTGATTTCGGTGCGGGTGCTGAACTGTTTCTGTCCGACCGGTCGGATGGAGACATTCGCATCACATCTCAGACTCCCCTCCTCCATATTCCCATCACAGACACCCAGATAGCGAACAATCTGCCAGATTTTCCGCATGTAGGCTCCTGCCTCTTTGGGACTCCGGATATCAGGTTCCGATACAATTTCCAGCAACGGAGTTCCGGCGCGATTCAGGTCGATAAGCGAGTTATGAGGGTCCTGGTCGTGGATTGATTTGCCGGCGTCCTCTTCCATGTGAATACGTGTGATCCCGATCCGTTTTGTGCTGCCATCTTCAAGCGTAACATCCAGGTGCCCTTGATAACAGATCGGTGTCTCAAATTGCGATATCTGATATCCCTTTGGCATATCGGGATAAAAATAGTTTTTTCGTGCGAAAATGGACTTTGATCTGATGCGGCATCCGGTTGCCAGTCCCAGTTTTATTGCATAGCGAATCAGGTTTTCGTTGGGTACGGGAAGCGTTCCCGGATGCCCCAGACACAACGGGCTGATATTGGTATTGGGTGCTGCTCCAAACCGGTTGGATACCGGAGCAAAAGCTTTTGATTCGGTGAGAAGCTGTGCGTGTACTTCCAGTCCTATAACAGTTTCGAAATGCGTATCCACGCTCATAAAAAAGTAGCCGGTAAGAAATTCGTATTGCTTGTTGTCCGCTTGCAATAATTGCGCTTACAGTTCAGCCAGTTAAAATACGAATTTTCTGACTACTTGGGCAGGTGATTTGTCATAACCTGCTAGTCATCCAAATCTTTCCCGGTCGGATTCAGATTCTCAAATTCCTGACGAATCTGATAATGCATCCCGTCATAGTTGAAAATGCTGGTAAATCCCATTTGTGCCATTCGCCTGGAGGCGATGCTGCTGCGGTTGCCGGAGTTGCAGTAAACCAAATACGTCTTGTCTTTGTCCAGCTCACTGATAACCTGATTAAATTGAGGGTGGTTCAAATTGATTGTAAGTGCAGATTCCACTTTTCCTCTTTCCCACTCGCCAGGAGTTCGCACATCAATAATCACCGCGTCATTGTTTCCGAGAAATTCAGCCAGGTTCCCCGGTTTTATATTGACAACCTCCGCCTGCTGGGCGTTTGAACTGCAGGAAACAAGAAGCAACAGTGTGATGACAGGGATAAGTCTGAAAGCGATTGAATGCATGACTCTGGAATAGAATTAGTCTGTTTAGCAAAAAGTGAAATCAAGAACAGGTCAAGGCAACAACAAGTGAAGACGATAACAGGTTTAGATAACTGCAGTTGAAGACAATTGCAGTTGAAGACAATTGCAGTTGAAGACAATTGCAGTTGAAGACAACTGCAGTTAAAGAAAATTACAGATTTGGACATTTTCAGGAATGAATGTCCCTGTAACAATACGAATAATTACGAAATGGATGCAATTTGATTGTGCAGGAATGCGATTTTTATGACACTGGCCGGCACTGTTACATACATTAGCACTGCGAGTTTAACGGGCACTGCGACTTCCCTGCGACTGTGGCACTTCCTGTCGCGGCACCTTGTTACCAATTGGGAATTACCTATTGGGACGTCAGGAATAAGGCATCAAGACCCCGAAACGCCAATTTTCGGCACCTGCTGGGTGATACAGTGAATGGAACCCTGTCCCCATACCAGATTTTTACAGGGAATGCCCTTTATGTGACGATCAGGAAATAGTTTCCGGAAAAGTGCCAAAACCTGGTGGTCATATCGATCGTCATAAAGCGGAACCAGAACACATCCGTTGGCAATGTAAAAATTGGCATAGCTGGCAGGTACGTATTCCGATCCATCCACGGTGGTATCGTTGATTCGGGTAGCCGGCATCGGCAAATCGAAGATTTTGATCGGGACGCCTTTGCAATCCGTAACATTGGCCAGAATTTCCCTGTTTTCCCGAAGGGTTTCATAATTCGGATCAGCGGGATCCTCACTGCCCGAGACTATTATGGTGCGTGGTGCAACAAAGCGAGCCAAATCATCGATGTGACCGTCTGTATCATCCCCTTTCAATCCATTTTTCAGCCAGATGATGTTCTCAACGCCAAGATACTTCCTGAGATTTTTTTCAATTTGAAATCTGCTCATTTCCGGATTTCGGTTGGGGTTGAGAAGTACCGATTCGGTTGTCAACAAGAAACCGTTGCCATTGACATCTATTGAGCCCCCTTCCAGGATCATACCTGGAACAACGAGCGGATAATCAAGCAGTTCGGCAAGTTTTTTCGGAACGGTATTGTCGCTTTCGTAAGGTGGGTACTTCCCGCCCCACGCATTGTATCCCCAGTCGCACATAACGGGTTCTTTTTGACCCGGGACTTGTGCTTCGAACTTCCGAATTAACGTGATGGGTCCGTAATCACGCACCCAGACATCGTTGGTCGGCATTCGTACCAGTCTGACCCGGTTCCAATCAATGTTTCGATTCTGAATCATCGATGCAGCGGCCTGCTGTGCATCGTCATTGGCCACCATCAGCAATACCTTTTCGTGCGGGACCAATGCCTCAAGAATATCGGCATAGACATGTTCCGCACGATTCAAACGGTCTCCGGGCCAGGTTTCGCGGTTGTCCGGCCAGGTCATCAGGGTCATTTCGTGCGGAGCCCACTCCGGTGGCATGAAATATTTATAGGGCATGGTCATCATTAATTCAGTGTGGCAGTTATACAGCCAATATTTTCAGTTCCTTTATGGTGCAGTCTATGTTTATGATGCAGTCTATGTTTATGATGCAGTCTATGTTTATGGTAGCAATTAAGGTGATGTCTGTGTTGACCCGACATTTTCCGGGTCAATGCAACCAGGAAATACCTTACTCGGATATTTTTCATGGTTTCCCGTCCATCTCCAAAAATAGTTGTAGTTGATTAACCAGAGACGACAACTACCCTTTTTCAATAAAACATCTATTGACTATGAGTGACATTGAATTCAAGCTAAATCCCATAATAAGGCCCATATTCGACAGTTTTAACCATCACCCTATGTTAATTATAAGTAACATGAGTTTTTAATGAAATCAATTAATAAGGCCCATATTCGACAGTTTTAACCATCACCTATGTTGATTATAAGTAACTTAGCTCTCATAAGAAATCGCAAAATTGGTATTATTTCCAACATGTTCTGCAATCATCAGTGTTGTCTATAAGTATCAACGGATTTCCCAAAAAACATAGATGGCAAAGACCTTTCAGATGATTGAGCAGGAAATATACTAATCGCCTGATCATGAACCAGATATTATTGAAGCCGATTACAATACATACTACATTCTATACAAATTGCATAATGACAATTATAGGTAGTTTCCCAATTATACATTGCATTCTGACTACATTCCGTGGAAAAGCTCACACAACGTCACATCCAGGGCTTCTGCAATTTTTTGTATGTTTACAATCGAAATATTTCGTTTCCCAGATTCTACTTGAGAGATATATGCCCGATTCAGCCCACAGTTTCGGGCTAGCTGACTCTGTGTCCAACCCCGATACAACCTTTGCATCCGTAACCTGAGTCCAATCCTGTTTTTTATATTCCATCCTCTCTTGATCATTTGAATCATCATGTCTGATTTCATGGCACAAACTTGCATAGCATCGGCCAGCCTGTTAAAACCTCATCCGGAATCTGCTTTCAATAAACAGACTCGCCAAACACGTAATAATCACAGGCATACGGTACCCATGTTGTTGCAAAAAATCAGAATGACAGGTCTGAAGTGTATTGAAAATCAAGGAACATATGCCGGAAGCATACTGATGCACTGGACCCATTTATGCCGGAAATGTGCTGAAAACCGGAGAATAACAACCCTTATTTCACATACACCGTCTTGATATTCGTAAATTCACGAATTCCCAAATATGACAATTCCCGGCCATAGCCACTGGTCTTGATGCCGCCGAAGGGCAGTCGCGGATCGGATTTCACCAGTTCATTGACGAAACAGGAACCTGCTTCAAGCTCTTCTGCAGCAATGCGTCGACCCCGTTCCAGATCTCTGGTGAAGACAGCCGCGCCCAATCCGAAAACCGATCTGTTGGCCAGCTCAATGGCCTCCCTTTCATCTTTTGCCGAAACAATAGCGGCGACCGGTCCAAAGAGTTCGTCATCAAAAGCAGCCATCCCGGGCCGCACATTGACCAGCACCGTGGGTGGGTACCAGTAGCCTGCCCGGTCCGGCACCTCTCCTCCGATCAGACATGTGGCTCCCTGCCTGATCGAGTCCTGAACCTGCTCGTGCAGCTCATCTCGCAGATCCTCGCGTGCCATCGGTCCCAGCGTAGTGTCATCGCGCATCGGATCATCCATCACGGCTTCCTTCATCCCTTTCACAAACAGGTCGGTAAATTCCTGAAGTACCGGTTCAACCACAATAAAGCGTTTGGC
>SL_3KL_010_SEDDRAFT_10006555_pt1 | contig 10409 bp, 5 predicted proteins | sample SodLakKL_010_SED_2_FD_10381 | JGI IMG/M metagenome (IMG submission 10381)
ATTTCCCAGAAGGTAAACACTGGTATTGCCTGAAGGTAAGGATACCAGAGAAATATCAACTACGCTATTCTGATCAATATAAATAGTGCCTGACTGATTCACATATCCTGTTCTCCAAACAGTATAAGAGATACTTTCCTCTATAAGGCCTTCAAAAACATACACCCCGGGCTCGAAAATAGTGTTGCCATGTAGCATTATGGTAGCATCATCAACTGCATCTCCATCCTCACTGCTTATATGGAAGGTAAGTGTAAAAGTATCAATAGTAACAAACCATGCTGTAAGGTCTGTAGCTGAGTTTTCTATCACAATTTCCGCGAGTGTTTCATAGGAAATCAGTTCAGCGCCTTTTGTCCAGTATAGAAATTCGTAACCCGGATTGGCAGTTGCTTCAACAGATGCCACTGTTCCGGAAAAATAGTTTCCCTGTCCTGACACTGTTCCTGCTCCCTCGGGATAAACCGACAGGGTTAAAGCATATTGCTCAAGAGCAGAATAATGGGCAACAAGATCCCGATCGCCGGTTACAGTAAACCGGTGTTCCGGGTTTACAGATAGCTGATTTCCGGAAACAGCATCCATCCATTTAGCAAACACATAGCCTTCATGAGAGGTAGCCGAAAGTATGGCCAGGTCGCCTGCGAAAAATTCACCTTCATCCGAAATCGCAACTTCACCGGCATCATCAGGATTGGCAGCAACCTGAACTGTGAATACATCACCGGTAAAAATAGCAGTGAGATGTCTGTTTTCGCTGGCATCGAATGTATATTCAGGTCCTACAAGCTGATTGTTTTCATCAAGAATATCTTGTCCGTTTTCCTGCCACTTTAAAAATGTGATTCCCTGGTTGGGAGAAGCAGTAAGAGTTACAGTTGAGTCCTGTACATGAAAACCCTGCCCCAGAACAATGCCTGTAAACGAAGGTAGAACATCAGCCGTGATCAATGATGTTTCCGCCTTAACGCTCCACCAAATCTCTGCGAATTCTGCTACCAGAGTTCTATCAGATGTTGCAGAAAACAGGTACGGATTCAGCACACTCACCTGTGTATCGCCATCCATCCACCTGAGGAAATACCACCCTTCGGATGCAACGGCTTCGGCCTGAACAATATCACTGCGAAAATAGGTTCCGGAGCCAGTAGCAGAGCCGTTGGCAGAAGGATTAACAGTGATATCATACGTTTCGCCTCCAAATTGGGCGGTTAAATGTCGGTTTCCGGAAATAGCAAAAGTATAAGAGGATTCGTTGCTTACAATTGAACCATCTTCGTCGGCCCATCCTTCAAAGGTGAAAAAGGCGTTAGGTAATGCATTTACGGTAACCTGACTTCCGAATGGATAATTGCCTGCTCCTGTTGTACCACCTCCCAGATTATTTGGAGGAGTAGATCCCAGTGTAAGGGCATATATCTCCGGAGCAAAATATGCTGTAAGCGTTCGGTTGCGTGTTAAGGTGAAACTGAATTCTATTTCAGTGCTTACAATTAAGTCTCCTTCTTTCCAGCTTAGAAAACGATAACCAATGGCAGGATGGGCAATTGCATTTACAGTTGTATTAGGAGCAAATTGGCCTCCTCCTTCCACTGAGCCTTGCATAGGATCTGCTGAATTTAGTTCAAGGGATAGAAATTGTACCGAGGATATGGGGGCCGTAAAAAGAAAACCAACGTCAGTAGAAAAATTTCCACCACTAAGATTTCGGGCCACCGGGGCAGCAGCTCCTGTTATGGAGAAATTTTCAAAAGCTCCCCCTGCAGAAAATCCACCTCCCTGTGAACTGGTTCCTGATGGTTGTCCGGAAAGATAAACCGGCATCAGAACCAGCAGCAGGAAGAATACATTTAATATTCCCGCACCGGCTTTGCTGATATTTATTGAATTAGTCATAAGCTTAGCGGTTAAGGATGGAAATATTTTCTGAAGTTGAAGATGGAGCGTTAATTTCCTGACCGGAATTTCTGGCAATAATATCCATCATCAGTGATTTAAGAAGAGTAATCTCCTGGGTAAGTTGTTGCTGGGAAACAAGCTGAGATGCCAGTTGCTGATTTTGCTGTTCAAGTTGATTGATGCGGTTGTGTAACTCTTTAATGCTTTCAACCAGCACAGACGTCATCTGGGCATAGTTTACAGTTTTGACTCCGTCTTCGCGTGTTGACACAAATTCGGGATAAATTTCTTCTACCTGCTGTGCAACGAAGCCCATCTGCCTTTCTGATGAAAGCAGCGTATCTTTCCAGTTATATGACACACCCTGGAGTTTGATTACATTGTTAAGTGTGCTTTCCAATGGACTGATATTGGTCTTCAATTCAGCATCAGATGTCTGATTAAATGCGGTTGCAGATATTGCACCCGTAGTCTGAACTGATCCATTACCAAAAAGATAGACATAATTGCCATTCGCACCATCAAGAGCAATATGGCTGGTATTCGCTCCGTCTATATGTGAATACAATCTGACGGCTGAAGATGCATTACTATTTGATGTGTTCAGAGAACCGGCCATCAGGGTAAGTTTGTTACTTTGATTATCATCCACGTAAATCGCCCCTGTTTCTGTATTACCTGTTTCAACAGACATTGTTACTCTGTTCTGGTCATTACTTCCGAATAGAACCACAATAGGTCTTTCACTCCCATTGGCTCCTTCCCAGTGTTTTGCTCCTATCCAGAAATTATTTTTGTTATTAGGCCCTTTTAGCCGGAATTGGCCAAAATTCTCGTTGTTCTGCAGATCCACTGATATTTCAACATGACTGTTGTACCAGCCATTTCCGTTTGGTTCATTACCATACATATTCAATATGGGCAGGTTATGATTGTGCCAATGTTGAGGTTGAAGGATGAAGTTGGGTGAATCAGGGCCAAAAAGAAGCACTTCTCCCGGATGACCGTTGACAATTACACGGCTGTTGTTTTCTGTATTGACAACCTCCAGGTATCCATGATCGGGTCCTCCGAAGTTGCGGGCCTCTAATCTGCCTACATTAAGTTTATCCGGATTGTTTCCATTTACGTGCACATATCCCAGATAAGCATTTGGCTCCCACCATTTATTCCCTATAGAAGCTCCGCCATTGATATGATTCCCTTCCGCGGTAACTCCCCCTGAAAAATGTAAGTTGGCACCCCAGTAACCACCATCTGGATTCTGACTGGCAACCAAACTGCCCATGGCAGGGTGACCTACGATGTAATTCAGTGACCTGAGATTCTGGTCAAGATCAAGTGTTCCAGTTACTTTCACATCACCATCAAACCATCCGGCCCAGTTTTCACTGCCGCTATGAGCATGACCAAGAACTCCCACATTCCTTCCGGGTCCATTTGCCCGACCAATAACCCCGGTATTTGATATGGTTGTTGTTTCATCATTAACATAGCTCCAGCCTATTACACCAATGTTGTCAACACCTTTTCCTCCAAGCGTTGGATCATTGGTTGCTCTGCCGTCTACCCCGACATTTCCCCATGAATTTCCCCTGGCAACAGCCGAAACTCCTGTATTGTATGATCCGCTATGGTAGCCGGTGGCACCATTACCTTCGCCAAATGCAATAGAACGCACACCAAAGTTCAAATGTCCCAGTCCACTGGCATTACTCAAAACTCCATAATTATTGTGTGGACCGCTGCTGGAAGCAAAAAGCCCAAAATGATTGCCAGTGCCATTTCCGAAAGCTGCGGCCCTCATTCCATAATGAACACCGCTGGAATTTTCAGAAGAATTTGCCATACCAAGTACTCCTGTATTGACCCCATTTTGTGTTGATGAAAGAGCTCTGATAGAATTATATTGAAAACCATTCTGGCCCGAGCCTTCAATACTGAAATCAACTGTCGTGGTATGTCCGGATTCATCATTTACCAAACGAGCAAAATTATTTCCTGTAAAAGCAGGATAGAGCGACACCGGATCAAGAACTGTTCCGTTAACAGTGATTTTTAGCTGCCGGCTGTCAACCCCCGCAAATAGAGCAGCAGGAAGAGGAGAGGTGCTTCCCAGTACCAGGCTGTAAAGTCCTTCTGAAACCAAAACATTGTTATGGGCTTCAATCCAACTGATTTCCTCAATTTCGAAAACAATATTGACAGAACCCGTGAAAGGGTTGCCATTCTCCATCAGTCTTCCCTGGAAAGGCATCTTTTGGGCTAATGCACTTTGTGAAAAAAGATAGATGATGAGTGTAATAAACGTCAAGGTAGTTACTCTTTTCATAATTTAAAGATTTAATATTTACAATAAAAGTTCAATTCTTATTTCTGATTTTTTTTAACTTTTTGTTTGATGAGCTCAATGCCCTCTTACCCAAAGTTACTCTGTCAACCCGATGAAAAAAATACTCAATGTTGAGTATTTTTTCAAAACTTTTAGACGGGTGCCGAATGGAAAAATACTCAATGTTGAGTATTGCAGATGTGTTTTTTGGAGAGTAATTTCATATTATTAAAATCAAATCAATGAAAGAAATTCTTCAAAACAATTATTAACACGCAAAAATCTAAAGCTATGAAAAAAGCTATTACTATATTTTCTGTTTTCATTCTTTTCCATTTTGCATTACTTGCAAATGAAGAGTATCCCAACCAACGGTTTATTGGGCAGTTAAACAGTAATTTACAATATCTTACCGAGAATCCTGATACAGGATTATTCCTTTTCCTTGAGGATATAAAATCAGATCATTTTGCAAACCAAATCGATCTTTTTCCTGACTATTCACAAAACATAAAGTCAAATAAAAATTTTACTCATCGTTTGGACAGCATAATCGAATACGGGAATCAGGATTTTGGTAATCCAATTGAAAAAACTTTTTATGAATATCACCAAATAGGCGATTCCATGCGAATTACTAGTCTTAACTTACGTTGGTCTTCCGGGTCACAATTTTGGGATGGTAGATATACTGAAAGATGGTATAATGCGAATGGAAATCTGGTCGAGGATATCTCAATAACCAGTTTAGATGTTGTTAACAACGTGTGGCTGGCTGGAAGGAAAATTGATCGATCGTATGATGCGAATAACTTGTTAATAGAACAGATATTTTATGATTATTGGGATAGTTCACTGGAAAGTTGGCTTGCTAGTAGAAGGTTTGTTTGGGATCTTAATGAAAGTGGTAATGTTACCAACAGACTCTGGTACTCATGGAATATTGAAATGGATGATTGGGTTTATTTTCAAAACACTAAAGTTGAATGGGTAGATGTGAACGGAATTATTCTGATCTCAAGCGTTTTGCTTGAAAACTGGGAGCCTGAATTCAATGAATTCCGAAACTTTCAGATAGATTTATATTCATATTCTGAAGATGGTTATCGAACTTCATTTTTACAGCAGAACTGGGATAATGAATCAGATTCGTGGAGGAACACTCACAAACAAAATTATACAGTTAATTCCGAAGGGCAAAGAATCCTGACAATCGCCTATAACTGGGATAGCACAAATGCAAGTTGGTTGGCTGCTTACCGAATTGAAATGGAATATGATATTTCCGGAAATCAAACAAATTATTTTGAACAGCTGTACAATTCAGAAGCTGATACATTTATCAACCATAGACTCAGAGAATCCCAATTTAACGAAAATGGTAATCAAATACATTTCAGTAGTTACAACTGGGATTTAGAGTTTGAAATCTGGAAGGGTCAAATGCGTACAGACAGCGATTTCGTAAACGGGAAAAGAGTTAATCAATATAATTTATTATGGGATGAAGATAACCAGGATTGGATGAACAATCGCTGGGTAGAATTTATCTTTGATGATGTTTATGCGGAGAAAAGCACTGAAATACAGAGGAATGAATATAATTGGGATTCTGAAAGTTCAGGATGGAACCCATCTTACGAAGACATTTATTTATATATAACAGATATTGATCCAGAAAAAGTTTTAGCCAGTTGGACCTTCGCGTTTTACAAGCCAGAGCAAGTAATAGAAGAAGAAATAAGATATGGATTTGGTTCTACAAATTCATATCACAGGATTTATTCTTATACAGATATGGCAAGTTCAACTGTATTAGGGAACATTAATGAACACAAATATAAGGTATTTCCTAATCCTGCAAAAGATCACCTTACTATAGCCGGATTACAATCTCCAGGGCATATAATGATCTACGATATTCAGGGCAAATTACTTTTGAATCAAAAAGTTACAGGAAATGAAATCATGGATATATCAGTTTTGAGCCCAGGTTTATATTTATACCGGATTGTTGAAAAGCAAACTCAAATAAAAACAGGAAAACTGATAAAATACTAATTCCTGTTAGTAAAACCCGGAAGATTAATTGCAGACAATAAACAACTTGAAGAAAGCAAGTTTAAAAACCAAAGACGATCTGCGAAAGACCACCCATTGTGACAGAAATGAAAAATAAAAAAGTGGAGATCAGAAACCACAACAAAAACGGGGAGTATTCTGAAAAGCCTTAATAGTAGGAAAAAAAATGAAATTCCGAAAAAATTGAAAAAAGTAATGACAGTTTTCGGAGCTTTATTAGTCGGTTCAATGAAATTAAGAACATAAATAATAACAGGAGTATGCTGAAAATCCAATAAAGAGTAAGCGTTATATAAATTCGATTGATTATGAAACTTGAAAAAATTAAAACAAATTCTATTCTGGTAGTAATTTCGCTATTAGCAATTTCACTTTTCGCATCATGCGATAAAGATGATAAAGATGATAATGATGACAGTTCTCAACCAAAATGTCAAATTTCCACATTGAATATTGCATGGGAAGAGTTTTGCGAAGGAGAAACAGAGAGTGGAAATGAAATAATCAGCTTTTCCTATGACTCTAACGATAGGCTTTCGAAATGGGAATGGGATGACGGTGAATATTTACTTTTTACCTACAATAGCAGCGGAAAACTAGTAAAGATTGAAGAGCATTGGGATAATGATGTCGATTATCTGCACTTCTCCTGGGATGGCAATAAAGTTACAAGGCAATGGTATTGGGGTGATGAGCCCAGCTCATCAAAAAGGGTTATTGAATTCAATAATAATGATGAAATTGTTCGTGTAGATGGTTATTATAAATATGTAGATGAGTGGGTTCACTCTTCTTACAGCATTTACACCTGGCAGAATAGTAATCTTGTTAAGATTGAAGAGTATTACAACGATGATTGGAAGAAGAGCGCAGAGGTCGATCGTAAAGGGAAAAACCGTAAAGGCACATTTACTAAACAAAGGCTTCGTGAGTATGAAAACGTTGTTGAACTGAAACAAATAAATACAAGCAACGATTTTGTCCTTGGATACACTAAAACCTTTACTCATGACAACAAGCATAATCCTTTCAGTATACACCAGGCATTAGGATTGTGGGAATTGGGGCACTTTCTATTCCATTCCAAAAACAACGTTGTTTCATGGTTCGAAGTAGAGAACTACGAAGGAGAAGAATATACAAGTTCTGAAACATTTCAATATGAGTATAACGCTCAAAACTATCCGAGCAAATTAATTATTGAAGAGGATGAAGACGAAGATTGCAATTGGTCACAAATAATAGAATTTAATTACAAGAACTGTGACTAAAATTATTAACAACCTTATAACAATAGGCCATTAAAAAAAGACATGTTTAATGCCAGCAGGACATTTGCAGGTGGTCCGTAAGAAATAGATATAACTTAATATTGACACTTTGATTTATTTGGAATAATGCAATCAACCTATTTAGGCATGGAAATCATAACCACAGTTCCTTTGCCGGGTGCTGAATCTATTTCAAAGGAGCCACTATGTCCTTGCATGATCTGCCTGGAATGGGTAAGGCCAAATCCGTTGGAAACAGCTTGAAAATCGAACCCATTTCCATAGTCAATAATCTGAAAGTTGAAAGTAGTTTCATAATCATAGGTTTCAATAACAACCAGTTCAGATTTACTATGCTTAAGGGCATTCTGCAGGGCTTCGATTATAACCAGGTAAACATCAAAGATCCAGAGGTATTCTAACCTTTCGGGAAATCCGAAATTATATAACTCAATGGTTTTGCCCGGAAATGCTTCCCTGAAAAGTTTAAGTTGAAGCTGCAGCGCGTCCAAGAGCAAACCGTGCTCCAGGGCCAGGGGCATCAGGCTGTGAGATAAAAAGCGCATATCTTTACCAAGTTTTTTAAGGTTTTGCAGAGCCTGACATTTCTTGTCCTGCCGCAACAACATATGCGTAGCCAGTAACTGACTACTCATCTGATCATGCAAAACCGAAGCAATCTGTTTTCTTTCTCTTATGCGTCCTTTGGAAAATGCTTCCAACTCATCTTCCTTTTTCTTCAATAGATCTGCCTGTAATTTTAAATTGATCTGAAAAGTACGGTAATATTCGGCACCCAATAAAATGCCAAAAAGAACGACTTCATAAATTCCTGGAATAATTATATACTCCGGGCTGATGGGAATACGGATGATAGCATAATACTCCAGTATGAGTAAAAAAAGAAAGATAAAAACCAGGGCAAATGCAGATAGCACATAAATGCTTTTTCTTTTCTGATATCGATAACTTAGTATGGCAGTAAAAAAAACCGCGAAGATTAATGTGGCGGTTAATACGCTATTGAAAACAAATAAAGACAATACAACGGAAATGTTATCCAGAAGGAAAAAAATGGAGAAAAGGGGAATAAGCAGGATGCTTGCTAAACAAAGCATATAGGTGACTTTATAAATGATCGGCAATTCTTTCTTTGTATTCAAAAAAAGCATGATGAAAACAGCAAACACCACCGGGTTTACAATGGCAAGAAAAAGCCGGAATTCACTTATATAAATAAATGATGGGAATAAAGCATATTTAAAAAACCCGGTATTTATGAGGACAAAGGAAACCGCACCAACAACATGCAGAATATATAAAACATGAACAACTCTTGCACTCGAAATGGCCAGAAATATATTTAGCAATAGAAAGGCAATAAAGAAACCAAGAAAAAGAGAATTGTTATTTAGTTCGCGCAAAAATCTTTTTTGAAAATCAAATTCAGGTATAATATTGATTGCAAATGCCAGATATGAGAAATGCTTTTCTATCAGAAGGATAAATTCCTGTTTCTCTCCCGGGCCAACACTTACCTGGAAACTTGCTGAAAGAAGATTATGAGGATTTGATACTACCCGGTCACCTGCAACAAGTAAGGAATCACCATCAAAGAGTGTAACATAATCAAGGTGAGGGTTGCTTGCTACGATGCGGAAAATTCCAATTTCAGTGTCAGGATTATGAATGACAATTCTACACCATACTCCCCCGGTATGATTAAATCCGGAATTGATAATCTCATTCAGTTCAACAGATTGAAAATCTGCGTGATATTCAAGATTTTCTAAAGAGACCACTCCTTTTTTATCATAAAAATACTCCAATGTTACAACTTCCTGTGCAGGCACAACACCGGGTAAAATAATAACCAGGAAAAAATTTATGAGTTTTTTTTTAAACGATTCCATGATTCCGGGCAAATTGCTGCAGACTGACAAAACCAGAAATTCCAAGTTTTTTATAAATATTTCTACGATGGGTTTCGGCGGTATGTTTACTGATAAATAGAGTATTTCCTATTTCCTGATTGGTTTTTCCCTCCAGCACAAGTTTGATTATATTGATTTCTTGTTTACTCAATCTATATTTACCGGTGAATTGTGCTTCCAGATTTTCAAAAGAACTCAACTGGCTTTTTTCTCTTATGTTGGTTATAAACTTAGAGGGTTCGGCATTTTCGAGTGTCTGCAAAAGTTCATTGCTTGAAGTTGTTTTTGATAAATAGGCACAAGCTCCCATTTTCCGGGCCTTTTCAACCAGAAAGGGCTCTTCATAAGCAGTTAGAATTACAACAAGAGTTTTTAGTTTCCGGATTTTTACCTCATTTACAATTTCGAAACCATCATGCGTATCAATATTAAGATCGGTTATCAGTAAGTCAGGTTCAGAAGTATACAGATATTTAATGCAATCGGATGAGCGGGTAAAAACCTTTTCAACTAGAAATCCTCCACTTTTAACCAGAATATCCCTGATACCGGTTAAAAACAGTTCATGATCATCGCATAAAATTATTTTAGGTAAACCGGCGGTAATTCTCATATAAAGGTTACATCATTTATTACACTAACCAATACAAGGTGGATTACGTTTAAAAACAGAAAACGACCGAAAAAGTTCCCGCAATCCCTAACAAATATAGCATATAAAACAACATTTATTACTAATGTATTATCCGGAGTATGTGAGTTAAACGAAGTTAGCAAAAGAATAAAGTATACGTTAAGTGGCTGAGATGTGTGATTTATGTAACTTTTTGTCTGAAATGTGTAATGCAATCCCACACTAATAATACAATCTTTGTACTTTAAAAAACCCCT
>SL_3KL_010_SEDDRAFT_10006556_pt1 | contig 10406 bp, 7 predicted proteins | sample SodLakKL_010_SED_2_FD_10381 | JGI IMG/M metagenome (IMG submission 10381)
CGGATCCGGTAACCTGAAAATACACCGTGTGTTCACCGGCCTCCGCTACGGGATTTTTCCGCACCTCAAAACACACTTCGATCACATCCACACGGCGGGCCCTGTCCGACTCCTGCAAACGGCGGCCATGCCTGTAAGTAATAACACGGACGTTCGAAATATCCAGCTGCCGTGCCAGGTCAACCTGTTCCTCAAGGGCCTTTTTTTCTTCCTCAAGCGCCTGGTATTGTTGGCTGATCTGATTGAGTGCGGCGGCCATTTGTTTAGCCTCCATCATCAGCAACTGGTTGTCATCGACCAGTACATCCATTTCGGCACGGTATTGCTCAAGCAATTCTTCAAGTTCCCGGATGCGCGACTGGTACCTCGCTTTGTCGCGGACTGTAATACCCCTGGCCAATTCTGCCCGCAAACGCGTTATTTCATTTTGCTCCTGTTCTAACTCCTGTTGCAGCAACTCATGTTCGAGGCCAAGCCGGCGATAGGCCTCTTCCAGGTCAGACAATTGAATCAGCAACTGATCACGTTCCCGGGATAACCAATCTCTTTCGGCCACCGCTACTTCGGCCAACCGTGATTCAGACAGCGCATTGCGCAAAATCAGGCCGGCAGCCACTGCCAAAACAATGCACAAAGCCCCCAGAAACACAAGGGGTATCAAGAACGGTCTCTTTTGCATGATGCGGACGTTTTAGAATAATGTTGACAATGCACAAGTTTCCAGAAGATAAAGCTATGTATTAATTGTGCAGCGGTCAATGCTGTGCACCCCTTTTTTTCAACAAGTGATTTCCCTAAGCCTGCAAGGCGACAAAATGCATAAAAACCTAAATAACAACCACATAAAAAAATTGCATTGTCCAACGAAAAAGATTGGGCAAGGAAAATGTTAATAAATAATTGGGGACCGGCCGGTCATTCCCCGGATAAATCACCAACCAGACCTGCTACCGCAGCTCAAGAAAGGTTTCGCCAAGCAGGGAATCATCTGTAAACAGTGATATGGTATACACCCCCGCTTCGAATTCTTCTACCCGATGCCATGTTATGCATGTGTGTGTTGCCTGGTTTTCATAATAAAAGGAATCCCGGACCGAGTATTTCAGGGTATCTCCCTCTAAAACAATATTATAACCGGTAACATCACCCGGCTGCAATACCTGGCCGAAGGGATCCACAATACGCATATAGGCGTTGTAGTCTCCTGCTTCCACAATTGGGTTTTCGCCAATCTTGAAACAAACCCGGATCTGTTCAACGCGGCCTGCACGATCTGTTTCGTCTTCGCGATCTCCCCTGCCCCGCAGCCTGAATGGCGTGACCTCAATTTCATAGGCTCGCAGCGCAGATGCTTCTTCCACCTTCCATTCCAAAAGCATTTTATCCACAGTCAATTCAGAAGCCCTGCGCTGTGCAATTTCAATCTCTTCGCGCATCTGGACATTCATCGCCTTAAGCACCTGGTTTTCTTTATACAAGCTATCAATTTCCAGGACATAATTCTGTGTTATTTCGCGCAACATATTCAATTGGCGACGGATCCGGTTATAATCGGCCTGCCGGTTAATGAGGTTTTGTATCTCGCGGGCATTGGCCTCGATGACGCTGTCCTTGTCTACCAGAACGCTGTCATACTCCAGCTTAACCATTTGGTACTCATCAAGCACCAGGTTCAACTCGCTTTGCAGCTCCGTACTGCGCTGTGCCGCAATTTCGCGTTCCATGGTCATTTCATTGAGCGACTGCCGGCAGGTAACCCACAATATGGTAAGCAACAATACCAGTAGCCCCAATACCACAATGGCAATGCGGTATATGACCTCATTTCTTTTATGGTTGCCTTTGGGCTTAATTTCATTATTCTCCATGTCGATATTAATTATTGTTTTGTTGTATTTTTTTGTATATTTACACGTATTTTGCCGTACATTGTCCTGCTTAAAGCACATCCCGGCTTTCGTGATGCAAATGTATGCATTTTTTATCGATAACAACATATACACATGAGCCCGTTTGTCCTTGATCTTTTTCGGAGGTTTGCATCGCTTCTTTACCCTGAAACCTGTTGTGTTTGCACCGGAACCCTGTTTCGTGGGGAGAACCACTTTTGCACCCATTGCCGGGCAGGCTTGCCAAAAACCGATTTCAACCGTTTCAGGGAGAACCAGCTAAGCAGGATCTTTTGGGGAAAGATCCCGGTTGAAACGGGCACATCGCTCTTTTATTACCAGAAAGGAGGCAAAGTGCAGAAACTGATCCGTGCATTCAAATACCGCGGGAATATTGCCCTGGGCCGGTCCCTTGGTTATATGCTGGGAAAAAGCATGCAGGGACGCGACCTTTACCGGGGGATTGAGCTGATCCTGCCGGTCCCGTTACACCCCGAAAAAGAGCGCCGGCGTGGATTTAACCAGAGTGCCGTGATCGGCCACGGTATTTCGGAAGCATTATTGATCCCATGCCGCAACAATCTTCTGGTTCGCCGTGAGGCCACCGCCACCCAAACCAGGAAATCGCGCTACAAACGATGGGAAAATGTTTCCCTCGTATTCGACACCCCGGATGCCGGGGCCCTTCAGCATAAGAACATCCTTCTGGTAGATGATGTGGTGACCACCGGCTCCACCCTGGAGGCTTGCGGAAACGTATTGTTTCAGGCCGGAGTGTCAAAATTGTGGGTTGCCACCCTGGCCATCACAATATAACACCGGGCATCACTTGTTCAGTCCGCAGCCAGCACAGCAGCCAGCCTGTAAACCGCCACCTGCCCGTACTGGTTGAACAACAAAACATGCACCACATACATCCCGATCGATGCCTTTTGCCTGTCATTGGTCGTTCCGTCCCAGGTGAGCACCCCTGAAGTAGCCAGAAGCTTTGCGCGGGCAAGTGTTTTGACCTCCCTGCCCCGGCGGTCAAACACACGCACATGGGCCACATAACCCGGTTGGTCGAGCGAATAATAGATGTTCAGCACATCGTTCGCCCCACTTCCGTTGGGCGAAAAAACGGGGGGATCCACATAGAACTCAGCATCAAATGGATTGTGGTACGCCACAAACTGTGAGTTCCTGTAACCCGGGGTGCCATATGCGGCCGAAGAAGCTGCAGAGTGCCAGCTTGACGGCTCTTGTGCAGGCCTGTCGGGGTGTATGCGCTCAAGGGCAACCCCCCGTAAATCCGCCAGCAAAGGCAGATGCATGTCACTGGTGTATGCCAGCATATCGATGATCTGGTGGTTCCTGCCTGCCAACACCACAATACCGTCTGAAATGGTCATCCGGGGCATCGCCTGCAACTCAACAAACACATCAGGATCTGGAACCTGATAAAATTTTTTGACTGCACCGGTGTCACTGGTAAACACCACATAATCGCCGGGAAATACCAGGTGACTCTCATCACTTACGTATTGTATTGTGGTCAGAACATGTTCAATCGTGTCTTTTGAGGTGAGCAACATGTCTTTAAGGTCAAAAACATTGTCTGATCGGTTGAACACCTCAACATAACGCGCCCCGCCCGGTGGCGGATTAAATAAAATCTCATTCAGAACAACATCCCCGGCAAGGGCATGCACAGGCACAGACACCCTGGCGCTGTTTTGGTCAATCAGGTTTCCGGCACAATCCGAAAGATGGTCGCTCACCTCAATATTATATACAATGCCCTCCGTGAGGGCCTGATCCAGGGTAATTTCCGCCACCGAAAAAGCAGGCATGAATGCCTTTGCAGACAAGGGATGTCCAATGCCCTGGTCAATATAAAAATGATCGGTCAGCACCAGGGAAGCCTCATTCATGGGTTCGGAAAAATGCAACCGCACCGTGAGGGAATCAACATAACCGGCGCGGAGCAACCGCGGGCTGACGGTGTTGGGATTGTCACCGCGGACCGAGTTGGTGGCAGCCGGAGTACCTCCCTTCGGGTCTTCAGAGGCACGCCAGTTTTCAGCCCCCTGGCAAAAATTGTAGGGGTCAATTTTTTCAAGCGACCAGCCCCCCTGGGCTTTGGTTCCATCCCGGTACCAGCGGTCTGAATAATCCACAAACGAGACCAGCTCTCCCCGGTGGTCTTTCAACATCAGGCAAGTGCCCCCGATGGTCAGTGCGGTGGCCGATAAGCCCGGAACGGCCACCACATTCCCGTAAGGCGCCAGATCAGGATGGGCTGCTTCACCGGTCAGCACCAGATATCCCCCTGGAGGGATGACCGCCTCAGGGATAAGGCGCTGTGTTGTGCCGTGCTGCAGGGTCCATCCCGCCAGATCAATGGGGATGTCCGTTGTGTTATACAGCTCCAGCCAGTCGTGTGGCGGAAGGGCCACTACCGGCCTGCTGTTGGCCATGATCTCGTTAAACACCACATCAAAACGATTCGACACATAGTGCACAAACTCCCCCTGAAATGGTTCCATGATCTCCCCGTCCATGGCGCTTATTCCTGAAATTTGCACGTTATATAAGCGATTTTGCTCAAAATGGTTGAAAAACAGCAGGCGCACCATGTGTGGAAACTCCGGGTCGGCGGAGGCAATCAGTGGATGACCCACGCCCTGGTCTACCATGTAGTTCTGTGGAAGCAGTGCCGTTTCGGCAGTCACCACACGGTTAAATGTCACGTCAAGGGTGTTTGGCGATACCACCTGCAGTTTTTCAACACTGAGCGGATCTTCCGGAGTGATATCCCCCACGCGGAAATCGTCAAAATAAAAACGCCTGCTGTTGCTTACGGTATAAGTGCAGTGCACCCCAAACCAGGAAGTACTTGTGTAGGTGTGGTCAAAAACCTGACCCTGCGGGATGTACAAGGAGCCACCCCCGGGGTCGGCATAAAAAGCCCAGTGGCCAAGCCCGTCCCTGACCACCCTGATTCGCAGCAGGTTATTGGTGGTGGTGGCCAGGTTCATATTCCCGCTAAGCAATGTGGTAATTTCCGTGCCATCCTGCCGGCAAAAGAACAATCGCTTCATATCCGAACCTGTCTTGCCAATCCGGATAAAATACCCCTGCAAGGGGCCGTCGAGTGCCGGTTGATCGCTTACCAGGTATATGCGCGGATAATTGTTGTCGGAGGGTGTAAAGGCCAGGCGCACCCAAAAATCCCACTGGGTGTTGTGAATCACATGACTTTGTGTCGACAACCAGGCCACGCCGGCCTCATCATCATACAACCTCAGCATTCCCTGGTCCACAATGAATTTATCATGATCGCCCTGCCAGGCCGGATCCTCCGTAAAATTCCCGTTGGTGAAATCGTCCGAAAACTGCCCGCACACAGCAACCGGGATCATCAGGAAGATATAAATCAATTTTTTCATCTTCTGTCGAATGATCGATTGCTTTAAAAGTAAACTTTTTATCAAAGACCTTAATTCGTTTTTTTTGACGAATTTTGTTACTGGTTATAAAAAAGCATTGTATGGTAATCGCATTGGTTGGAGCCACCGGACTGGTTGGCCAGGTCATGATGCGGGTGATGGAAGAACAAAAACTGCCCGTTTCCGGATTCATTCCCTGTGCTTCGGCCCGTTCGGCAGGAAAAGAAGTGATGTTTCAGAACAAGGCGTACAAAGTATGCCCGGTGGATGAGGCCATTGCGGCCAAACCACAGGTGGCGCTTTTATCAGCAGGTTCCGCCACCTCGCTGAAATATGCCGAATCGTTTGCAAAGCAGGGTGCATATGTAATTGACAACTCATCGGCCTGGCGCAACAACAAACATGTTCCCCTGGTGGTCCCGGAAGTAAATGCCCATACCATATCGTCCGATACACGCATCATCGCCAACCCAAACTGCAGTACCATACAAATGGTGCTCCCGATAGCCCCCATTCACAAGGCCTATGGAATACGCAGGCTGGTGATCGCCACCTATCAGTCCGTTACCGGAACAGGAGTCAAAGCAGTGCAGCAACTGCATGATGAGCGCGCAGGCATTGAATCTGAAAAGGCGTACCCGCATCCCATCGACCTGAATTGTTTTCCCCACGGCGGCGACTTCCTGGAAAACGGCTATTCTTCGGAAGAGATGAAGCTGGTAAACGAAACCCGTAAGATTCTCAATGCCCCCGGCATCCGGATCACAGCCACGGTGGTGCGCATTCCTGTCATCGGCGGGCATTCCGAAGCGGTAAACCTGGAACTTGAGCATGATTTCTCAATTGCTGACATCAGAAATATGCTCCTGAAAACTGCCGGGGTAAGCCTGCAGGACGATCCCAACAACAACCTGTACCCCATGCCCAGGTTTGCCGAAGGAAAAGACATGGTGTTTGTAGGGCGCATTCGCCGCGACCATTCGGTCCCTTACGGCCTGAACATGTGGATTGTGGCAGATAACCTGCGAAAGGGTGCTGCGACCAATGCTGTTCAGATTGCGCAATATCTGCATGCAAATGCCTGGGTTTGATCAATTATGTGTATTTTTCTTATTTTTGCAGCTTGTTTTGATCAGAAAAACGCGGGGAAACCCAAGATAAACAAAAGATATCGCGTATCATGAGAGAATGGTTGGTGGTCGTAAATCCGAATGCAGGGATTGGAAAAGCAGGCAGAGACTGGGGAGAAATATCCAATATGCTCGACAAACACGGCTTTGATTATCAGGCTGTGTTTACAGAAGCTCCTTTGCATGCCATCGAATTGGTGGCCACACATATCCGGGAAGGATTCCGGAAAATCATCGTTGTTGGCGGCGACGGGACCATGAATGAGGTGGCCAACGGGATATTTAAACAAAAAGTGCTGCCCACCACAGAGATCACCGCCGGGATGATCTCGGTCGGGACAGGCAACGACTGGGTCCGCACCTATAACATCCCCATGGATTATGAAAAAGCGGTTGAGATCCTGAATCGGGGCGATACCATGCTTCAGGATGCAGGCACGGTGAGTTATTACAACAACCATGTTGAACATATGCGGTATTTTGTAAATATGGCAGGACTTGGCTTTGACGGACTGGTGGCGCAAAAAACCAACGCAGACAAGATCCGGGGCAGGGGCAACCCCCTGCTGTATTTAAAGAACCTTGTGGGATCATTATTTTCCTACAAATCATGCCGGATGACTGTCACCGTCAATGGTCAGGTGTTGCGCGAAAAGATCTTCAGCATCGGGGTTGGGATTGGTCAATACAATGGCGGTGGCATGCGGCAGGCACCCGACGCAAGGCCCGACGACGGGCTGTTTGACCTGACCGTGATCAAGGACATCACCAAGTTGTCGGTGCTGGCCAATGTGCGGCGTTTGTACAACGGGACCATCAAAAAACACAAACTGGTAGAAAGCATGGTGGGCAAGTCTGTCTGCATTGAATGCGAAACCCCGGTATTGCTCGAAGCCGACGGGGAATCACTGGGGCATTCCCCTTTTGCGTTTGAAATTATCCCCCGGAGTATCCGTGTAATAATTAACAATAAACCATTTGGCCCGCAGGCCTGAACCTGCTTATCTGATATTTGAAAGATGATAACAAATAGTGAAGATCGCTTTAAAAAAATCATTGCCCACTGCAAGGAATATGGTTTCATATTTCAATCCAGCGAGATATACGACGGCTTGAGTGCGGTATATGATTACGGGCAGAACGGGGTGGAGCTCAAAAACAACATCAGGGATTACTGGTGGAAATCGATGGTGCAATATCACGAAAACATCATCGGTCTGGATGCGGCCATTTTTATGCACCCTGATGTATGGAAAGCTTCGGGCCATGTGGATGCATTCAACGATCCGCTGATAGACAACAAGGATTCAAAAAAGAGATACCGCGCCGATGTGCTCATTGAAGACCACCTGGCAAAACTCGATGAAAAGATTGCCAAAGAGGTTGCCAGGGCAGCCGAACGCTTTGGTGACAGCTTTGATGAGCAAATGTTCTGTCAGACAAACCCGCGTGTGCAGGCAAACCGCAAAAAGATCGAAGAGATCAATGCCCGTTTTGTGCCGGCCATGGAACAGGGGCTGCTGGGCGAACTGAAAGCCCTGATCGAAGAGCTTGAGATCGCCTGCCCGGTTTCGGGATCGCGCAACTGGACCGATGTCAGACAGTTTAACCTGATGTTCAGCACGCAGATGGGTTCGGCCAGCGATGGTGCTTCACTGGTGTATCTGAGGCCCGAAACCGCCCAGGGCATCTTTGTCAATTACCTGAATGTTCAAAAAACCGGCCGTAAAAAACTTCCCTTTGGTATTGCCCAGGTTGGAAAAGCCTTCCGCAATGAGATTGTGGCGCGCCAGTTCATTTTCCGGATGCGCGAGTTTGAGCAGATGGAAATGCAATACTTTATAAGACCGGGGCAGGAAAATGAATGGTTTGATTATTGGAAAGACATGCGGATGCGATGGCATTTGTCGCTCGGCATCCCGCAAGAAATGTTCCGCATGCACGAACACGACAAGCTGGCCCATTATGCCAAGGCAGCCGTCGACATCGAATTCATGTTCCCCTTTGGCTTTAAAGAAATAGAGGGCGTACACTCCCGCACCGATTACGACCTGGGTGCCCACCAGAAGGTGAGCGGGAAAAAACTGCAGTATTTCGACCCGGACATCAACGAAAGCTATGTGCCCTATGTGGTAGAAACATCCATCGGACTGGACAGGATGTTTTTGGCCGTCATCAGCCATGCACTAAAAGAAGAAACACTGGAAGACGGCTCCCAGCGGATGGTGATGAATATATCCCCTGCACTGGCCCCGGTAAAAGTGGCTGTTTTGCCCCTGGTAAAAAAAGACGGACTTCCGGAAAAAGGGAGGGAGATCTTCGACAAACTGAAATATGATTTCCATTGCCAGTATGAAGAAAAGGATGCCATCGGCCGCCGTTACCGGCGCCAGGATGCCATCGGCACGCCCTATTGCATCACCATCGACCATGAATCACTTGAAAACGATACCGTTACCATACGCAAAAGGGATACAATGCAACAGGAACGCATTCCAACCGACAAGATCGCCAGTGTGGTCAGGAAACGTATTGAAATCAAGCCATTATGACTCTGCAAGAAATCAAAGCCCCCGTGGAGGGACACGTTACTGCTTTTGAGAAACTGTTCCGGGAAACCATGAAAAGCAAGGTTCCCCTGCTGGATAAAATAACACAGTACATCGTCAGGCGCAAAGGAAAACAGATCAGGCCGCTTTTTGTGTTTTTTTCGGCGGGGATTTTCGGGAACATTACCGACCGGACCTACCGGGCCGCATCCCTCATTGAACTTCTGCATACCGCTACCCTGATTCACGACGATGTGGTAGACGACTCCAATGAGCGCCGTGGGTTTTTTTCACTCAATGCCCTGTGGAAAAACAAGATATCCGTATTGGTAGGTGATTACTTGCTGTCGAGGGGGTTGCTGCTTTCGCTGGAACACGACGATTTTGACCTGCTGAAGATCGTGAGCAACTCCGTTAAGGAGATGAGCGAGGGCGAACTGATGCAAATTGAAAAGGCCCGCAACCTCGACATCGACGAGGCGATCTATTTTGAGATCATCCGCAAAAAAACCGCTTCGTTGATTGCAAGCTGCATGGCCTGCGGGGCGGCTTCTCTTCATGTAACAGAAAAAGACGTGGCACTGATGTACGAAGTTGGTGAAAAAGCCGGCATCGCCTTTCAGATCAAAGACGACATCCTTGATTTTGAAACCTCTGCAGACAAAGGCAAACCCTCCGGTACCGACATCAAGGAAAAGAAAATGACCCTGCCATTGATCTATGTGATCAACCAGGCTTCTTACAGAGACAGGCGCCGAATCATCAATACGGTAAAAAACCACAGCCAGGATCCTGAAAAAGTAGCCGAACTGATGGAGATGGTGCACGACCAGGGCGGCATTGAATATGCCCACGACTACATGCAGCTTTATAAAGACCAGGCCATTGAGTTGTTGTTAAGCCTCCCGGATGTGCCGGCCAGAGAGTCACTGCGAAACCTTGTGGAATACGTCGTACAAAGGAAAACTTAGGAAGAAGTAGTTAGTAATTAGATCGTATGTTTGAAAAGGCATAGGTCTTCAAAAGATGACTAAATTTAAGATAATTAATCCAATTGTCTAATTTAATCTGAAGACCTATGCAAGCACAAATTAAAGAAAATGCGTTAAAAGGAAAAAATTTTTATTGCGGAATTGATATTCACAAGAAAACCTGGGCGATAACCATGGAGACAGATGAGTTGTGTTTAAGGACGTTCACTCAACCGGCAGACAAAGGTGCCCTGGTTCGTTTTTTGGAGAAGAATTATCCTGGGGCTAAGATCATTGCTGGATACGAAGCCGGATATTTTGGATTTGAGTTATACAGGTTTTTACAGGATCGTGGCATTGAATGCCGGGTGTTGAATGCTGCGGACATTCCCACCACCCACAAGGAGAAAGATCAAAAGCGCGATCCCCTTGACAG
>SL_3KL_010_SEDDRAFT_10006557_pt1 | contig 10404 bp, 6 predicted proteins | sample SodLakKL_010_SED_2_FD_10381 | JGI IMG/M metagenome (IMG submission 10381)
CGAATACATGTAATCGGGGATAATGCCCAGGGTAACAGAAAACCTCGGAGCAGACCTGGATTCTTCCTGAACCGTTTCAGAAAAGGTGAGCTTTGACTCATCGTTCAATACCCCTATCAAATTGAATGCGTAAGAGCCGATCTCCATCAGGCCGTTGTAATTGATTTTATCCGGTGTGTCAGAGGGCCTGTGATAATCTTCATGAGTTCCTGTAAAAAAGTGAATAGCGGGAACTTCTGAGAGGTAAAAGGAGGTGTGATCCGAACCACCGATGCCGGATTGAGTAAACACCAGATTGAGATTTGCGCGATTGGCTCTTTCAAGCCTCCGCTCCCAAATGGGGGAAGTTCCCGTTCCGTTAATGGAGAGTTTTCGCTCTTCATTGAGTCGGCCAATCATATCAAAATTGAGCATGTAATTCAATTGATCTATTTCCACCGGAGTGGGATTTTTGGTCCAGTACCCCGAGCCCCAAAGGCCCTTTTCTTCTCCCGAAAAAGCAATAAATAAATAATTGTTTCCTGGATGGGCATTCGATAATCGCTCGGCCAGATAAAGTACCATAGCCACCCCACTTGCATTGTCATCTGCGCCCGGATGAATGGCCGCCGTGTCGCTTCTGTCCAGGGAAGTTCTCCCTCCCCAGCCCAAGTGATCGTAATGGGCTCCAAGGACAACGGTATAGGGTGCTTCGTTGTCGATAAACCCTATGACATTGATGCCCGTAAGTCTCGTTCCTTCCGATTCTTCTGCATGGGGGTGCGGGAGTTCAACGCCTTCAAATTGTTGATAGAAAGTTCCGTGGTCACCGGCGGGCTCTAGTCCCAACTTCTCAAAGCGTTCAGCAATATAAGCAGCAGCCAGTTGCTCTCCTTTTGTTCCGGTTTCTCGTCCCTCTAGTTCTTCTGAAGCCAGATAAGTGATGTCTGACCGGAACTGGTCTTTGGGGGATTGTGGAGATTCGCTAACGGCTGTTACTGGTGAACAGGAGTTGAGTGAAACCAACCAGGCAAATGCCAGGCCAATTGTAAAATACTTGTAAATTACATTCATTGGTTGTGCTACATTTAATTTAACACCCTAAATTTACGCAAAATTTAAATTCATGAAGCCATTACAGTTTGTTTTATTTATGTCATTTGTGTTCCTTTCCGCTCAGACCTTAAGCTCTTGTGGGGAAACGGAGAAAGGGGAATCGCTCCCATATGAACCCAATGCCAATGAACACATCCACCAAAATGAAAAACACTTTAAGAGCCTGCACCAGATGACTTTTGGCGGGTCCAATGCCGAAGCTTACTTTAGTTTTGATAATTCAAAAATGGTTTTTCAGGCCAAAAACGACCATTGGGACGTGGCCTGTGATCAAATTTTTCTGATGGATTTGTCGGAGACCTACTCCAATGAAATAATGCCACCTAAAATTAGTACCGGGAAGGGAAGGACGACCTGCTCTTATTTTCTGCCCGGTGATTCATTAATCCTCTATTCTTCAACTCACCTGGGTGGAGATCCTTGTCCACCGGAACCCACGAGATTGGGAGGGCGATACAGTTGGCCCATTTACAGGACCTTCGATATTTTCGTCGCCGACCTGGAGGGCAATACTGTCGCTCAACTCACGGACAATGTGGGATACGATGCAGAGGCCACCGTTTCACCCCAGGGAGACAAAATTGTATTTACTTCATTCAGAGAAGAGACCGGTGACCTCAATCTGTACACCATGGATTTAGATGGGGGAAACCTGAAACAAATAACCACGGAAAAGGGATACCAGGGAGGAGCTTTTTTCTCGCCCGATGGTTCTCAGATAGTTTTCAGGGGGTCGGCCTTCATGTCGGATGAAGAAATTGAGGAATACAAAGAATTGTTGGGGAAAGATATGGTACAGCCAACTCGTATGGAAATTTTTGTAGTAGATTCCGATGGAAGTAATCTGAGACAGGTTACTCAATTGGGAGGTGCCAACTGGGCTCCCTTTTTCCACCCCTCGGGAGAAAAAATTATATTCAGCTCCAACCATCATTCCGAAAGAGGCCATCCCTTTAACCTCTTTATGATCAATGTAGATGGAACAGGTTTGGAACAAATTACTTTTGGTGAAACATTTGAGTCATTTCCCATGTTTTCACATGACGGGAAGCATCTCGTTTTCTCCTCTTCGAGAAACAATGAGGAAGGCACGAGAGACATCAATGTATTTATAGCCGAATGGCAAGAAGGAGAATAGTGTTGAAAATGAATGAGAGTCCACAGATTAAGGAAAGAGAAGCGTTGAATAGTGAGCCCCCTTGTGCTCATTATGAGTCAATAAATGGTTCGTCTGCCGATAATCGGGTTTCAGATGGATCCTGCACGGCTGGTGGTTTGAAAGAGCCCCTCAGCTGGAGGCCCAAAGACCTTAAGAGGTGGGCGCTGGCCGGGGTAGGGGTTGTATCCGTTGGCCTCGGAGCCATGGGTACCGTAGTTCCCGGACTTCCCACTACCATCTTTGTCATTATTGCTGCCTGGTGCTTTTCAAAAAGTTGCCCCTGGTTGGAAGATAAACTTTTGAGGAATAAAATTTTTGGCCCGTCCATGGAGGTGATTGATGGTAAAAGACCTTTTACAAAAAGGGCCCGAGCCATCGCCTTTAGTATGATGAGTGTTTCAGGACTAACCAGTATTGGATTGTTGTATTACACCGCTGCCGTTCCGCATTATGTTCTGTGGATTATCTTTGTCGCTCTGATCATAGGCGGTATTTCCATTGTCAAGTTCAATCCCAGATCCTCTGACTCCCCTGATTGAACCTTTTTATTCAGTAGATTTTTTTCCACGATTTTATTGAGATTGTGACGTATTGACAGTTTTTTCTGACAATACCATCGTGTTGAATGTAAAAAATGTCAGAAAACACCATATGGCACAGTGGTTGATCTGTTAACTGTAAAATCGAAAAAATAAAAATAAATCATTATGAGTAAAATAATCGGAATTGACCTGGGAACCACTAACTCTTGTGTGGCCGTTATGGAGGGTAACGAACCACAAGTGATTTCCAATGAGGAGGGAAGGAGAACCACCCCTTCTGTCGTTGCATTTATGGACAACGGTGACAGGAAAATAGGCGACCCGGCAAAAAGGCAAGCCATTACCAACCCTGAGAGAACCGTTGCGTCTATAAAGCGCTTTATGGGAACCCGCTACGCGGAGGTTAAAGATGAAATTGACCATGTATCCTACAAAATAACAAAAGGTGACAACGATACCGTTCGCGTTAAAATTGACGATCGGACATATACTCCACAGGAGATTTCTGCTATGATTCTTCAAAAAATGAAAAAAGTAGCTGAAGATTTCCTGGGTCAGGGAGTGACGGAGGCAGTCGTTACGGTGCCCGCGTACTTCAATGACTCTCAAAGACAGGCCACCAAAGAAGCGGGAGAAATAGCCGGCCTGAAAGTCAGCAGGATTATCAATGAGCCAACTGCTGCTGCCCTGGCGTATGGAATGGATAAAAAAGGCCAGGACGCTACGGTTGCTGTGTATGATTTGGGTGGTGGTACATTTGATATCTCTATCCTCGAATTGGGCGATGGAGTTTTTGAGGTGAAATCTACCAACGGTGATACTCACCTCGGTGGTGACGACTTTGACCGGGTATTGATCAATTATCTTGCAGATTCCTTTAAGGAGCAGGAAAATATCGATTTGAGAAAAGACCCTATGGCTTTGCAGCGATTGAAAGACGCAGCAGAAAAGGCCAAAATTGAGTTGTCTTCTTCTACTGAGACGGAAGTGAATTTACCATATATCACCGCTGTCGATGGAGTGCCCAAACACCTCGTTTTGAAGATTACCCGCGCAAAGTTCGAACAACTCGCAGATGAGTTGGTAGAGCGCACCCTCAAGCCTTGTGAACTGGCTCTTAAAGACGCGGGCTTGTCAAAAGGTGATATTGATGAAGTTATTCTCGTAGGTGGTTCCACAAGAATTCCCAGAATTCAGGCAGCTGTTGAAGAATTTTTTGGAAAGGCTCCAAACAGAAGTGTAAATCCCGATGAAGTGGTAGCCATTGGTGCAGCCATCCAGGGAGGTGTGTTGAGTGGCGATGTGCAGGATGTACTCCTGCTCGATGTGACACCGCTGTCTCTCGGAATAGAAACCATGGGCGGAGTTTACGATGTGGTGATTGAATCCAATTCAACCATTCCAACCAAAAAATCCAAACTTTACAGCACCGCCGCGGACAATCAACCCAGTGTGGAAATACATATATTGCAGGGTGAACGCCCAATGGCGAAAGACAATCGCACCGTCGGAAGATTTATTCTAGATGGGATCCCACCTGCCCCGCGCGGTGTGCCTCAGGTCGAAGTGACTTTTGATATGGACGCCAACGGTATTTTGAATGTTAGTGCCAAGGACAAAGGAACCAATAAAGAGCAAAATATCCGCATAGAAGCCTCTACCGGACTGAGTAAGGAAGAAGTCCAAAAGATGAAGGCAGAGGCGGAGGCCAATGCAGAATCGGACAAAGCAGCCAGAGAGAAAATTGACAAACTCAATGCTGCAGATACGTTGGTTTTCCAGACCGAAAAGCAGCTCAAAGAAATCGGAGATAAAATTCCCGCAGACAAAAAGACGGCCATTGAAACTGCAGTAAAAGACTTGAAAGAAGCCCATAAGGCTGAAGATCTGGAAAAAATTGACTCGGCTTCAGAAACACTGAACGCCGCATGGCAGGCCGCCAGCCAGGATATTTATCAGGCTCAGCAACAGGATCAATCTCAGGCTGGACAGGATAGTGGAAACGGTGCTGCCGGTGGAGGAGATGCTCAGAGTGGGGAGCAATCCGGAGACGACGATGTTACTGATGTGGAGTTCGAAGAAGTCGACGATAAAAAGGACGACAAGTAATTGTCGCAATTTTTCACGATGTAAAAGAGGGGTGCAGTGCAAACTGTGCCCTTTTTTTATTTGTACCTGGGATCCGGAATGAAAGGCATCTTTTTCATTTCCGATACTTCCAGATTGTGTACTCCGAAGTCAGTTACAACTTTTCCCCGAATGAGGTAGCACCCTTTACCCCGGATTTTGTACCTCTCCCAAATATTTGGAAAGTGAATACTGTCAAAAAAGTCCCCCTCCTGGTCTATCCAACTTACAAAAGCCATTCGTTTTTTATTGACCGTGCGAACCGGTTTGTAAGTGATCAAGTAACCACACATAGCAATCGACTTTCCCGGATAATTTTTCATGTGCCGGCTCATGACCACCCGATCCGGTTTGTTTTTTAACAATTGAAACGGAGAACACAGTGGAAAGCCCAGTAGCTCCATTTCGTCGAAGGCTTGCTCTTCGGTGTTTTTAGAAAAAGAAGGCATTGTTAGGGTCGCTCCGGCCTCTGTTGCAAACAACCGCTGCTGACAAGGGTCAAACTGCTGGGTGCTCTTCCACTTGCACTTCTCCCACATGAGTTCGTATTTGTTCATTCCTGTAAATCGAAAAGCGCCGATTCTTATGAGAATCTGGAGCTGTTCTCCCGGGGGATTGATGCGTAGAATAAAATTTTCCAGATCGGTGAAAGGCCCGTTTTGTTCGCGCTCCTGATCGATCTTTAAGGCCAGTTGCCTCTCCAGGTTTTTCAGGTGAACAAAACCGAGGTAAATGACCTTTTCTTTGATGCAACTCATCAACTCGCTGTGATTGACACAGGGTGCTTTAATCTGTGCTCCGCTCATTCTCGCTTCGTGAAGGTAAAACTCAGTTTGGTAAAACCCGCCAAAGTTATTGATTACAGCCACCATAAATTCGAGCGGATAGTGGGCTTTGAGGTAGAGTGACTGAAAAGATTCCACCGCAAAACTGGCGGAATGGGCTTTGCAAAATGAATATCCGCTGAAACTCTCAATCATTCTCCACACCTCTTTAGCTAGTGCATCGCTGTGTCCCCTTTTTTTGCAATTCGAAAAGTATTTGTTGCGCAATCGCTCAAAGGTGTCTCCGCTCTTTTTCTTTCCGGTCATAATGCGCCGTAGTACATCGGATTCGTCCATTTCCAATCCCGCAAAATGATGTACGACCTTCATCACGTCTTCCTGGTACACCATGATTCCAAAAGTTTCCGAAAGGTGTTGCTTGAAAACCGGATGGAGGTAGTCGGCCTCTGAGGGGTGGTGAAATCGCTTGATGTACTCGCGCATCATTCCCGATTGAGCCACTCCGGGCCTGATGATGGAGCTGGCAGCGACCAGGTGGATGTAGTTGTCGCACCGGAGTTTTTGCAGCAAGCCGCGCATGGCCGGAGACTCAATGTAAAAGCAGCCCATGCATTTACCCGATTTTAACTGTTGTCGCACTTTTTTGTCATTCTTTAGAGATGCTATATTCCGTATATCTACGCTGACTTTTTTGTTCCGGTAGATGATGTCAACCGCATTTTTAATGTGCCCCAATCCCCGCTGACTCAAGATGTCGAACTTGTGAAATCCCATGTCCTCGCCGTCGTGCATGTCAAAATGAGTAATGGGAAAGCCCTTGGGCATCAACTTTAGTCCGGTGTGGTAAAAAAGGGGTCGCTCAGTAATTAAAATACCTCCCGCATGAATGGACAAATAATTGGGCATTCCGTCCATAAGGCGCGCGTAGTGAAGTATCTGTTTCCCGTAATCGTGATGTTTGCTTTTCTCCTCCGGCTGCTCGAGTAGCAGCTCTATATCGTTTGGAGGTAGGCCAAATACTTTGCCCAGCTCCCGGACCACAGACCGAAAAGCAAAAGTATTGTAAGTGGCGAGCAAAGCCGTGTATTTCCTTCCATATCTTTTAAAAACATAATCGGTGACCCGGTCGCGCTCGTCCCAGGAAAAATCAATGTCAAAATCCGGGGGAGAACTTCTGTGTGGATTGATGAAACGCTCGAAATACAGGTCGAGTTCCAGCGGGTCGACATCGGTAATATACAAACAATAAGCGGCAATTGAGTTGGCACCACTGCCGCGTCCCACATGATAAAAACCCGCTGATTTGGCATAGCGCACGATGTCCCATGTGATGAGAAAATAGGTCGCAAAGCCGAGCCGGTCAATCATGTGGAGCTCTTTTTCAAGGCGTTCTTTGGCGCGGGTGTTATGGAGTGAGTACCGCTGAGACAAACCCTCTTTACAGAGTTTGTATAATAGCCCCCGGTCGTCAGCTCTGCAGCCGGTGAATGATTGTCTGTTGTTGTGGCTGCCCGTTGACAGTCGAAAACTGCAGTCGCTCAGCAGTTTTTCCGTTTTTTGAAATACTTTAGTTTTAAATCCCGGGGATATATGAAAAATATCTTTTTTGGACAGAGGTCGGTTCCGGTCGGAAGCCAGATCTGCTTTGCCTAAACGGCTCCCTACAATATTGAGATCTATGCATCTCAGTAGTTTGTGCAACCGGAACCCCTCTTCATCGATGAAGGTGAGTGGTTGGACGACCATAAATTGACTATCCGGAACTGCAGCCCGGGCAAAAAATGGAGTCTCGGTCAGTGTGGGCCGGAGCATCAGGTATTCATTTTCTCCCAGTGCTCTGTCGGGTTGGGTGTGGTAGAGGATGTAAGTGTCTTTGAGCTGATCGGCAATGTCGGTAACTTCCTTTTTGTTCTGCACCCACTCTGTGAGCAGACTGCATATTTGAGAAAAACCCTCTTCATTTTTGGCCAGTGCAGTAAAACAGTGCCGACTGCCTTTTCTAAAATCAACCCCGACGATGGGCTGTATGGAGTACTTGATACAGGCTCGTATGAAACGGTAAATGCCTGAAGTGTTGTTAATGTCTGCCAGAGCCAATTGTGAAATACCTGATTCCGAGGCCCACTGAACCAGGGCTTCAGGAGAAAGAGTGCCGTATCGCATGCTGAAGTAAGAGTGACAACTGTAAATCATTCGCTCAGTTTTTGTATGCAAATGTATTAAAAGATTAAAAAACAAACACAATATGATTAAAAATTAATCACAAAATAAATTCAGCTTAGCCGGGTCCTGGCTTTGGGAGGAATTGTAAACTTTCAAGAGGAAAAGTTGTATATATGACGTTATTATTTATTGTAAAAAAAAATGCGATATGGAGTCTTTTAGACAATTTTTGATTAAGCGCCCTTCTAAAGTTGCCTACGACATTACTTTGCTAATTGCCCGATTGAGTTTAGGCGGAATGATGCTGACTCATGGATGGCCCAAGTTGGTCAATTACTCAGAGCGATCCTCCTCTTTTCCCGATCCACTTGGAATTGGAAATGAATTTTCATTGATCTCAGCTATTTTTGCGGAATTTGTTTGCGCTCTTTTGTTGATGGTGGGCCTCATGAGTCGACTTGCTTTAATACCCTTGATGTTTACCATGTTTGTCGCAGGTTTTATCCATCATTTTGACGATCCTTTTTCGAGTAAGGAAAAGGCCTTGTTGTTTCTGGTGGCTTTTTTGGTGTTGTTCGTCACCGGTCCCGGTAAATTCTCAGCCGATCACTTTTTCTTTAAAAAGGGGAAAAAATAAGCCGGTTGGTTTTGTAATCCACCACTAAAAATGGTGGCTGACTGTATTGCATAAAGCACCTTTCTTTTTTGTTGACACACCATTGCGCCTCCTCTAATTTGAGGTAAGTTAAAGATTCGAAGCCCTTTCCTTTGAGTAAGTGCTGCCTGCGATTCCCCACTTCTTATATTGTACAAGGATAATTGTAATTCCCACTGCTCCACAAAGGCAAAGGAGCTTGTAGAATCCGTGTATTTAGATCCGGTAGCCATTGAATCCTCAATATGGTAGAATTGAATCACCAAATTAAATATTGTATATTTACACAAAAGTTATTCCTGTAATATTCAGTATTACAGTATCTTATATATTACAAGACATTCGAAAAGTTTTTTCATCAATTCTGTGATAAGATCAATTGAAAATGTATGGGTTAAACATTAGATAAAAAGACCATCTAATTTTTACCCTTATCGGCAGATACAAGCTATAATGAATTGGGGTTATTTTTGCTGATCAATCTATGAATACCCTATTACAACTTATAGATAGAGCATGTAGTGATTTTTATTTCAACCGTATTTCAGCAGTGATTTTGAGGTTGAATTAAAGTGAAAAAAAGACCAGATCGAACGACCTCTCACTCAATCGATCTGCTGATTTTCTAAGCAGCATTTTAAGGAAATACAGAAAGTTGTCTCATTTATACAATAGGCCGTAAGCCTTGATATGATTGAGATATGTAGACTTGGATCAACTGTGGTTAAATTCAATTTGGCACAGTTGTTGAAGCGGTCTATTTTAAATTAGTTTTAATTTTTGAAAACCAAATTATTTTTTTGCGTAAAATTTTTAAACCAATAAATCATAATCTCATGAAAATTTTTAAACACAAACTGCACCCGGGAGTGCTTTCCAGAGGAAAGCTTATCCTGCCTATGGTGTTGGCTTTTGCATTTTGGTGTGTAAACACCGAAGTCGAAGCCCAGACTTACTCAGAATTAGACGGCAGTACCATTGAAATGCTTGAACAAGCATTTGAAGTGGAAAAAGCTAAATTAATGGCGGAGATTAATGACCCTCCTCAAGGGTTATCCCTTGAAGCCAATCGGAATTTGTACTTTTATTATAAGGGTGTAATAGATTTATTTGTTCAAGATGGAGTGGAGTTGCGAGAGGCCTTTATTGATAATTTAGGAGTATTGCAGCAGGGGCAGGTTTTAAACCTCGATCTAACACGGGCTCTATTTACAGGCAAAATTTATGATTACCATTTAAATGTGGAAGTATTTTTGGCTGGAGAAGCACCTGTTACCAATCCCTTTGAGCAAAAGTTGTTCGATTTGCAAATAACAACTGGAGACATTTCTAAAGTGACGAATTTGTTCAACTTTATGGAAGTGAACAAATAATATACCTAAATATACAAAATACCATAATCTCATGAAAAAAACAATAACAAATTCATTTTTGAGTAGTTTGTTTGTATTGATGGCAATAGCATTGATGAATGTCGATGTGGTTGCTCAATGCACGGCAACTACTTCCTGGGGTTCGGCAACAGCCCCTGTAGTTGAAAATGTGCCGACCACAATTACAACCTGTGCATTCACAGGTGATTATAGTACGATTACCAACGCCCAATCCGGGTCGACCTATGAATTTACGGGTACTAGTAGTAGTGCCGATGCATACCTCACTGTGAGACAAGGCACCCCTACGGGTACTGCTTTGGGCCATGGATTCAGTCCGGTCACAGTGACCGCTACGGCTACTGGATCACTGTATTTGCATTATCACAGCAGTGCCGCATGTGGCACTACTGGTATAGGTTGTATTACCGGAACGGTTACACTCTTACCAACTGCGGCCTGTTCATACGATGTTCCTTCGGACATTGTAGTGAATAATACCCCC
>SL_3KL_010_SEDDRAFT_10006558_pt1 | contig 10403 bp, 8 predicted proteins | sample SodLakKL_010_SED_2_FD_10381 | JGI IMG/M metagenome (IMG submission 10381)
TAGAATTGCTACAACTAAAAAATATATGATAGTTCGAGTCATTTGATATAATGAATTTATCCATCAGGTGTCAGGGTATATTTCGAGGTAATCTGTAGAGTAAAACGTCTATTTAATGTCGGATCATTCTCTTCTCTTGCCAATCCAAAATATCCACTTCCAGCAATTATTACTTCACATCTTTCACCAAAATCATAGAAGTTTAAACCTCTTTCTTTCCAAAAATTAAATAAAGCTAATGCTCTTCGATAACTGTTTGTATAGCCAAATTCGATTTCGTCTAAATAATTATCTGGTCTCTGATTATTTCCTTCTATTACTAATAGTAAATGGGCTCTTTCATTATATGTTATCAATGAATCAATTGTCTGATAAAGAATATTACCAGCATTGTATAGTGAGTCTAATATTTCGTTTGGCATAACGTAAATGTTCGCCTCTCTCGGATTAAACCTGACATCAATATTCAATCTATACCTCTTATTTTCTTCAATGAAATGAAAATAATTAGCATCGAGTGTTCTTAGTGCTTCTTCAATTGCCTCAACTTCTTCCTTTTGTTTTTCAAGAATTTCAACTGTTCCAGCTTCAGCCCTAAAGAAAGCATAGGAAACAACAAATAAGACCAACATTACAAAGAACAGACTCGTCATGATATCTGAGTAACTAATCCAAAAAAGGTTACTTTTTTTCATAAAATCACCTGCCAAACAATGATTTTACCCACTCCATAAAATCTCTTAAAGCCTTCGACATGCCGCTTCTCTCTGTTACCTTAATATTTTTAAGATTTTTTGTATTCTTCTTTACGGAGTTTAGTAAGGTACTCATTTGTGCAAGTCGCTTATTTGCGAGCTCTAACTGATTCATTTTTTCATTGATTTCAGGTATAGAGGTGACAGTTCCATTACTCGCTTTTTCGAGGTGTGCATTAATCTGTTCCAGGTGGCTTAAATGATCCAAAGATTCAAATCTTGGTACGGCATCACTATAAACAGTTGTCAACTCATCAATGTATAATTTGGTTACTTCATCAAGCTTCTTAAACAGATTTTCATAAATTTCATTGAACTTAATTTCAATTTGATCTGAAATTGAGCCGATTTGTTCTATGTTATTCTCAGAGGTTTCTGATAATTTTTCTATTGCGTCTTTAAAACCTTTTTCAGCCATATCTACTGAATATAGAGCACCATCTCCGATTTTTTCAATCTTTTGAAGATGAGCAGTAAGGAATTGAGTTAATTCTCTGGATTCTTTAACATTACTATTTATCTCACTCGCAATATCATCAATACTTTTAGCCTTCATTGAGAAAGAACGAAGGTTTTCTGAAATGATCTCCATCCTATCAAGGAACTCAGAAAACTTCAAAAACGAATCCATATTTTTATCAAGACGGTCAAAAAGCTCAAGATTAACTTTAGAAATTTTCGTGACATTTAGTCTTTCTATCCTGTCAAGGGTCTCCTGTTGTGATATAATATTCTCTTTTGAATTTATTGTTGCAGATTGCAATTCTTTCACAATATCTGATGTAAGCCTCGAGAAATGATCAATACTTGATTTCAAACCAATTACCCCGGCATCTTCCGCCTTAAAAAGCTCAGGCAAGAGAATTTCCTGCAGATAATTTAGCTGCTGGTTTTTTTGTTCAGATACTTTTTTTAAACCTCTGCTATAAATAAAAGATGACAGTAGGATTGTCCAAAACAATCCCGAAAAAGTTGCAAACATTGCAATTTTAACTCCAACAATTAAAGGTTCTATGCCTGATATATCTGCATTTTCTGATAAATTCGGCATCGCAAATAAGCCAAATATAATACCGATAATAGTAGCTGATAATCCCAGGTAGAGAGGAATCGGTATGTATTGAGCTATCTCTTCATTTTTTGTGTCAATTTCTCTCTCGATTATATCTTTAATAATACTATAGTTGACAGTTGCACCAAAATTGTGAAGAAGATAATTGTTAATCGAGTCTTTTATTCTTAGATGAATAGGATTTTTACTTGTTGAACTTAATTGCGTTAGATTTAATGAATTATTTTGGCTGTTATCATCTTCCAATTCGTATTCTGAATGAGGGCTTAACTCTCTTTGTTTTGTTGTTACTTTTAGCTTTTCAGAAAATGTATTCTTAAAGACAGAAATGTCTTTTTTAGTTTTAAGAAAGAACATAATCTGAATTAGAAATACAAAACCAATTAGGATAATTTCTGCCAGTAAAATAGGGTTAAAAGTTGCGATCGTCATTATTGAAATTCGATTTGAATTTTTTCTCTAACTTTCCAAAAGCCGTCAGATAACTCTGCTTTGCCTGGTTTTATCTGATGAATTTTGGTTGGTTTTGCTATTTCAGGGTTTTGAATATTACACACCGGCTTTAAAATAGAATCTCTCTGATCTATAGCAGAATTATCCATTTTCCCTTGATTGTAGTGCAAATCTCCGACATTACTGTCTTCACTATAAATTATACTATAATAAATTCTCTTGCCCTGAAGAGTATCGGAAGCTCTTCTGTGTTCAAATCTTCCATTGTTATCTGGTACTGAAAAATATTTTTTATTTTGAGCCGTCTTGTCTTTCTCTACAGATAGTTCATCTAAGTAATTCATACTTTCAGAATAATCTTTATTATCCCGTTTAATATCATTTGATTCCTCAATACTCAGATAAGAAGACGTATCTGAATTGTTATGTTCTCTCAACCTTAATTTCAGATGTCTAATTTCTTTTTTCAAATCTGAAATTTCGTCTTTATGATTTGCAAGTATTTTGATTTGTTTTCGATTTTTTTTGTCGCTGATTTCACTCCAAGTCTCAAGATTTCTAAGCTTTCTATTAATATTATCAATTCCATTACGATAATTTCGATAAACAAAAAATAAAATCATTGAAATTATAAGAACTATAATCGCTGATAGAATCCACCTAAAGAATCCAATAATAAAATTTAATACTCCTGATTTTTCATCACTCTCTACGTTATTGCTTGATTGTGATATATCTTCTTGGTTATCAGTAATTACTGCAACACTATTTTCCCCGTTATCATCAGTATTATGGCTGGTTTCTATACTACAGCCTGAAATCATCAATAAGGCAATTAAAAAGTATTTTATCATTTTGATTTTGATAACTTCGACAGCTTAAAAGCCAATCGATTAATTTCACCAATTAATGGGTAAAAGAATAATGACTGATCTATGGGTTCATTTTTACTCTCATTTTGTTCTTTCATCATTTGTAAAATTCCCCGGCCTAAATCATCGGTAATTTCCTGTCCCCTGATATTTTTAAAAGTTTGAAAAGCGTTTCTGCCTATTCCAAATTCGTTTTCTAAATCAATTTTTTCGATATATCTATCGAATATGTCATAAAAATTTATGATTGAACTTTTTATGCTATTTTTATTTCGCACATCAATTTCTTCATACTTCGGAATATTAGTTAAATCAGATAGATCGGCATTTTTATTCAATTCATCTACACCTCCAAGCCAGAAAATTTGTTTATAACCATCAAAACTCACATTCTCACTCAATAAACCTCCTTTACATGTTATCTCTTTAGGTATCGGTGATAATTTGCATTTTAAGTTATTTTCTGAACTTTCATTCAAACTATTGATTATATAACTGTAAAAACCCGCTATACTTTTAAGCGAGGTGCTTGAATCCAAAAATGACACAGTTTTAGCGGCAGTACCACTAAATAATATCTGTTTTGGATTTTTATAGTTTGCGAGATTAAGCATTTTACCAATGTAATAAGCAAGTGCCCCGTGAAATAGTAGAATTACAAATTTTACATTTGGATCGTTTTTAATGATCGATGGATAATCAAATGTGTTATCAGAAGTATCAGTTAGTGAAAATAAATAGCTGCTGAAATCATTTGACATCCTTCTTACAGAAAGAATATTGTCGAGAATAGCCTTATTAATATCATTACTCTCTATGTAGGCATAAACTTGATCTTTTGCCAAATTCACAAAACCATTTTTATTTGGATTTGCTCCATAACCATCTCCGAATATTGCGTCTCCAGCAAATCTAATTGATGATATAATCTTTGTTTCATTTTGGTCATAAATAGATATATCAGTGGAACCACCACCAATATCAATTGACACACTTTGACCTGTAATACCATCTATCTCATAATAATAGATATAAGGACCAATACTTTCCGGAATTGATTTGATGTTTTCATTGGTAAAATCTATACCAAAAATCTTTTTTAAATTTTCCTTCCAAGCATCTTCCATTAATCCCCTTTGGAATTTCCCCATACTGGTTGGGTAGAACCAGACAATTTTGATGCTTGAAAGATCAACATTAAGTGAAAGTGCTTTATAGTAGATAAGCCACGCTAAATTTTCTAAGTATGATTTTAATCTAATCCTGTTTCTTGGATTGTCTAAATTATCCCATTTAAGTGTTGTATTTAAATTTAGGTAACTCGGTTCAGATATTTTCTCATACAATAAATAATTATTCAAATGCTTGAATATTTCAACAGATTTATTAAAATCGATATTATTCTCTACCATTGCAGTCCGCAATGGAAATTTACAGGTGCTTTTATTGTCACCAAATGTATGTGGGAATATTTCTGTTTCAAATGTTCTCTCATTTAATAGATATATTGGTTCTACATCAGTGTTTCGATCCATCAATGTGGCATAGAAAGGCTCAGATAATAAGTTGTCTAAATCCTTTTCAGCATTTTCCCCAATTTTGTATTCGATGTGGGTATTCGTAGTGCCAAAATCTACTGCAAATTTACATTTTTCATAACCAGGTTGGAATTCATTCATCTGAGGAATTAGAAATCCATTAACAATATTATTAAATGAGATTTTTATTGAGTCAAAACATTTATTTGTACTCAAATAAAATGATTTAATCGTATTCTGTTTTCCAGGCGCTCGAACAACTGGTGATGAAGTTTCAACAATTTTTCCTTTTTTAAGACATGACGTAGAAATCTTATTTTTCTGGTTATTAAAAACATCCCCATCAATTATTCCAATATTATATTTAACAGGAATTTCTTCGTTTACCTTTATGAATGGAAGAATAGCTAAATGTAAGTCAAGTGTAATTTTTAAATCTCTCTTGTAATGCTTCTCAAACTTGATTAGACCATTTTTAGTTTTAATACTAAGTTTCACAATTACAGTACCCTGCCCGAGTTCTTCAATATGAAGCATATCAGATACGCTTTCAACATCAAAATACTTGAAGAACGTCTCTTTTAATGGAAGTAAGAAACGACTTCCGCTGATACCATTACCTGTGACAAATTTAGTAGGGTCAATATCATAAGGCAGTTCTATAATTTTTTCCTCAAAAAAATTACCGGCAGATAACCATGGGTAATGATCCCCAGTGATAGGTAATCTTGAATCAGTTAGTTCAGAATCGTTTCTATAGGGAATTTTGCCATTGTATTCATTTGGGTTCCATTTCACATCAGATGTGGTATAAACCCATTCTTCCGAAAAAGTGTCGGTTGGAAGAATCAATGGTTTTTTCCCCTCAATAGGATGATCACTATCAATTACAAAATCACTTGAACTTTCAATATCAGAAACTCTTTCTTTAGCAAGATGTAATGACAAACCTACTACTTTACAATAGTTAGTTGCTTCACCTGTAACGTTACACCTCTCGTACTCTGAAATTGAACTTTGAGTTAGTTCATTTATTTTGCGCCTCTTTTCTGTATCAAATGCACCCTTAACTTTTTCCAGATATTCAAAAACATCCGGAAATCGATCCGCAAATATATTTTGCTTGGCCAAAGAATACAGATACTCAATATAGTCCCACTCTCTCTCTCCTAAGCTAACAGGCACATTGTCAAAATATTTACCACTCGCTCTGGACAGGTTAATCTCTTGTTTTAATTTTTTTGGGATTGGTGCAGATAAAAAAACAGAAGCAGGAGAAGTTGCCCCTATTAACTCTTTATTGAACAGAACAAAGTAAATTCGGTCTGATTTATTGAAGTTATAAACTTCACCATCCTCACTCCAGTAAACTTGCAATGTTGATGCAAGGTCCTTATGTCTTCTACTGATATTATCAAAATTATTCTCAATTCTAAATTGGGGCTTATATTCTACAATATCAATAAAGTCTTTGTAGAGATTGGAGTAAAACATAAGCTGGCCTACGTCCAATGCCTCTGAGACCAGTTTATGTTGAGCAGTTTTCCCTTCAATTCCGTTTAATGATACCCATCTAAATGCTTCTTTTACCAAATCAATCCTTGCAAAGGGGCTTGGAATAGAATTAGAGACTTCTTTACCATCAGTTAGAATTGTTTTGAGGTCATCATCATTAAAAATTTTGCTGTTAAACCACCCTGTTCCATCTTGCCCTTTATGTAATCGAAAAACTTTAGCCATAACTATTAAATGATGTTATTCTTTTCCAATACTTCCTTTGTGGATAATTGAAATAGTTTTACAAGCTGAGTTACTGCATTAGAAGATTCAATTTTATCAATCGTATAAGCATTATGTTTGTCAAGTTCTTTGAAACCGTCTTTTGATTTAATCTCAGTTGAAGCCAATAAATCAAGCGAATTGCCAATTGAAACAAACCTTTTAAATGGTGCAAAAGATGGTTGATTATTGGATAATTCTTCTATCCACTCATCAAAGTAATCACAAAATTTCACGATGTAATTACGATAAACAGTTTCTTTAAAAAATTCATTATCCAGAAGTGTTCTATCATACTTGATTAACAATTTGCCATTTTTTGTCCAGCTTGCAGCATCTATTGCACGGTTTAGACCTTTTGACAAATAGAGAGAGAAGAACCTAAATCGAGTTAGATTCTTTTTCATCATGCTTTGGTGAGAACTATACAATTCATTAAAGGTTATAACATCCTTATCTCTTTCAATTCCAAATTCCTTTATTGTTGTGCCATTCACAGCTTTACCAGCTTCTACCATGAGATGATTTAAGTCTTTACAATAATCAAAAACTGCAAGAGCTCCGGCAACTTCTAAAAAATGGGCTTTATTCTTTTGTTTGTTTTTACCTTCATGATTTTCATAAATATTTGGTGCTCCACTCTGGCCCAAAAAGTAAAGAGAGTTCAATTTTCCTTCCTTGATGATGGTTCTGTTATAGTAATTCAAAGCCATTTTAGCTTTCTCCTCAAAAGCATCAGATTTAATTTCACTCTCTTCATCATTTTCAACCTTGAAGTACGGTAAAAATGTAACACCACCAATAGGTGCGTTTCTATATTGGATGCTGTTTTGGATTTTTGAATTTTTATGCCTTAAAGTATTTAGAAGTAATGGAAAGCCAGCAGCACCTGTACCTCCAAATATTGAATTCACGATAAATATTCCATCACCTTGGGTAAAAATTTGAGCAAACTTCTTGAAATCATCAGATTCAGTGAATTGATTTAGCACCATAGAACCCATATGTGGATTTCCTTTGAAACCAACATCAAGGTCTGAGTCTAAATTAACGTCAGAATAAAGAAGATTTAAAAAGTATTTGTCAGTTTCACTTAAACTGTTAAACCCAATAAAATCTTTAAATTTACTATCATGAGTATCTTTTAGTTCAAATTGAAAGTATTCGGGATTAATCTCAGCCCCTTCTTTCGTGAGCTCATTAATAGTCTTTACATCTTGTCTGAAGAAATCATTGGGATTATCAATATTAGCCCTTATGCTCTGATATAACCTAAGTATATCTTTGGTTCTATTTAGATCGCCGTTAGATGTATCTGGATCAATTAATATGGGAACAACTGTACCTATTTCAGGCAATTTGCAACCACTTGCAAACATTAGTATGAGTGACTTTATTACTCTTGCACCTGTACCACCAATTCCAAATAAAAATAATCGTTTCGCCATAGTAATTCGTATTAGATAGGTATATGTCCGTGAAGCTTACTGAATTGTTTAAAAATCCAACTGAATAGAAGAAATACAATTAGTCCGAAAAGAATATTCAGTATCCCGTAAAGGAATGGAAGTAATGATGCAAATTCATAGTATGAATGGCCGGTATCTGACAAAGCATGTATTAGTGCATCATTATCAGATGCAAAAATCTCAACATTTGCAACTCCAAAAGTGATTCCAAACACAAAAATTAAGCAGACGAGCAACCAAATCAGCCAGTGCCACCATTTGCTATAAGGATTCCAAAAGTATAAAAAGTAAAATAAAGCTGAAAATATAAGCGGTATTACAATGAAAATTAGACCAAAATAAACATACCCCCAATCTTGGAACAAGTGCATGAATATTGTGTCATATGCTGCATCATAAATAACCGATTCATAAATTCCAGCAAAAAATTCTCTGATCATTATCTCTCCAATCTTATACTCATTGTTACTAAGTGTTCAGTTTCAGATACATGCTTATAGGCCTCAATTATTCCATCAGTCAAATATTTGAAACCAAATGTTTTATCAGTGTTGTTAAGAATATCACTGTCATCATCTAAATGAGATTCTTCAATCCATGTTGGTACTTGATTAATCAGGCTAATTGTAATATCACCTGAAGGTCTGTCATTTGTTCGCAAAGTAATTAAATGGGTTGGATTTATATTAGAAGCTGTTCCAAGATTCATTGACTGATTAATTGGACTAACATCAACAACATTAAAATTGTTAGAAACGGAATAATTTTCAGGACTTATCAAGTAATCTTCTGTAACTGGTATTGAGGAGAAATCTACAGCTACTGAGAATTGGAAAGTGTTGTTTCTGTCTCGTGTATGTGTCAAAGTTCGAGAATCCTGTCGTGAAAAACGAAAACTACCAATCATATCATGGGGTGTTGGCCTGTATTGTACATCAGCTTCTTTTGGAATATAAAACCTCACATGATTTTCATAACCTGGTAAACGATTAGTGATGTACTCGTTATCGAAGTAGTCATTCAATAATTCTGAGCTGCCGAAAACAAAAATGTAATATGGCCGCTCTTGATTTATTTGTTGCCCTCCAAAAGAATCTGCGTAGTAGTAAGTTCCACTAAAATTAGAGCTCAACTTCATGAGTAGTGTTTGGATGTTAGACTCTGTGTGTAACCGTTCAATAAATTGTCTTCGAGTTTCCCGACCCTCTACAATCAGTGCTTGTAATGTTTCTTCTCTTGTATTCTGCCGTTGAATATCAAAAATTGCATCGCTAATAAATATAGAAATACTATCATTACCAGCTTTTTCGAGAGCAAGCTGAAACATCGCATTTAAATCATTTCCACTTATATCACCAACATTAATGTCCCTTGTATTAAGCTTCGATGTAAAATCTGCCGGATGGTTACCAAGTGGTGTAACAACCAATTGCCTTGTCCCATTAATAAAATTGAAATCAAATTCAGGGTTGGATGTCACGAACCGTGGTTTTTGAGCTATTTCAGAAACAACTCTGATAAAGTCATTTAATTCAGAAACGTAACCATGCATACCCCCAGAATTTTCGAGATAAAATGTTACATGATTTAGTTCAGGTGTGGCTACAATATTAACAGGTGAGGAAGTAACTGGTGAAATATCCTGTTGTTGGGGTCTTTCACACGCAATAATCAGAAATGAAATAAAAGACAAAAATAAAAATGTGAATCTGACTNTAAACATAGATGAGTTGAATTGTTAATTCAAGTTTACATACTCAAGCAACCAAATAATATTGATGAATCATCCCCATACATATGGTAATTTTATGAAGTGCATTTACTTACAACATGCAGATAAAGTAAATAAAACTCAAATTACTCTTACAAAATAACAACATATAAAAATTTGAATAATAATTCTGGACAAAAAATGATTTTCTGTTTTCTCCGTTTTTTAGCTGAAATAAGTACTGCAATTCATTAATCTCTTATAAAAAGGATCGTAACTTGGGGATGGAGTAATACAAATATTTTCGAATTTTACTGTTCTAACAATCCCGATCACTACAAACAGCAAATAAAAAGATATCTAAATCAATAAGAAGAATTATGCAGGTAATTTTTTTGAGCTGCTAATACCAATTCAATCGAATTAAAACTATTCAGCATTCTTCTTAAAAAGGCCTATCAAATCGAGCAATTCAGATTCAATATTTCTCCAACTTTTATTTAAGTTTACTGTTTTAAATCTTAAATGTTGATCGTTCCAACTGTAAGTTGCATGAATTGTATCACCGACGTCCGGATATAGCAAAATCCCTTCCACCTTTTTATTTCCCGGGTTGGGAATATGCTGCATATATGCAAAAATTTATAAAATTGAAGTCTTTTGATTTGTGCTATGCAAACCTCCTGGCTCACATATAAAATCACCACGAAAATATCAGAAACAGAGTTTCAGGAATCCGGTGTGGAGTGGAATT
>SL_3KL_010_SEDDRAFT_10006559_pt1 | contig 10403 bp, 7 predicted proteins | sample SodLakKL_010_SED_2_FD_10381 | JGI IMG/M metagenome (IMG submission 10381)
GGCCGTAGCTACGGCTACTGTCACTCGCGTCGCACCACACGATCTGCGGCTTCTCCGACAAAACGCGCTCCGCGCAGAGTTATTCAGAGGCTCCCTAGCTGGCATTGGCCAGAAGTCGGGAGGGCTTCGAAGGAGGCGCGGGACGTCACGAGCGAAAACCCTCCCGACTTCTGACCAATGTCAGCTTCAGGCGCCACCAAACTGGTAGCCTGCCGGCGCCGTTTTCCCCGTTTTTTCATGTGCGCCGGCAAACACTGAGGCGCCCATCCCCTATTCGATCCTGCATCTTGACAGGGCTCACTCAACTTTTCCTCTCTGACAACATCTGCCATATATTTTCTGAACAAGTTCACTGACAGACTATTGCCACCGATCAATTGAAGGGGCAATTCTCAGTGAGTGAATTTTGATGAAAACATCTTCCGGTCAGCATTTTCACGTACAAGCAACGTTCTTCGTTGTGCTGTTTTCCATCGTCGTTTTCGAAGCCTCGGCTTCAACCTATTTCGTGCGTAGCGATGGTGGCAGCGCCAGCCAGTGCAATGGCCAGGCTGATCTTGCCTATCCAGGCAGCGGCACCAATCAGGACTGCGCCTGGAATCACCCTTTCGTTGCCCTCCCACCCGGCGCACCGGCACGCATCCAGGGTGGGGATACTCTTCATATTGAATCAGCCAGCTTCATGATGGGTTACGGCGCACCTGCTTCCGAGAACTGTCACCAGAGCTGGTCCTGGGAATGTCACATGGCAAAAGTCCCCAGCGGTCCCTCGCCTGATCAACCAACCCGCATACTCGGAGAGGGTCATGACGAGGGCTGCGAACACCCCCCTGAATTGTGGGGCACGGAAAGGTCCTGGATGGTGGTCAACCTCGAAGGCAGCTCGAACGTCGAAATGGCCTGCCTGGAGATCACCGACCGTGGCAGCTGCATCGAGTCACATTGCCATAACGGCCAGTGCGAAGGCGAAATTGCCGCGTGCAATCGCAGTGCTCCACCATTTGGCCCGTGGGCCTCGACGGGAATCTCGGCACGAGACTCCAGCAACGTTATCTTGCGTGACTTGAATATTCATGGGCTGGCCAACCGTGGCGTTTTCGCGGGCCGTCTGGCTGACTGGTCCATTGAACGGGTTCGGATCAATGCCAACGGGTGGAGCGGTTGGGATGGTGATCTCGGAGGCAACAGTTCCAACAGCGGCACACTGCATTTCAGTGAAGTGGAGATTGGCTGGAATGGATGTGCCGAACGTTGGCCAGATGGAGAAATCTTCGGTTGCTGGGCGCAGGGCGGTGGTGGCTACGGTGACGGCCTGGGCCTGGCCGAGTCCGGCGGTCACTGGATCTTCGAGGACAGCACCATCCACCACAATACTTCCGATGGCCTCGACCTGCTCTACCTGAACGATGACGGTCGGGTCACGGTTAGACGCACACTGGTTCAAGCCAACGCCGGAAATCAGATCAAGGTATCACGCGAGGCACTGATCGAGAACTCGGTAATTGTCGGTCATTGTGCCTATTTTGATGACTTTCCCAACATGCATGCCAGCGATCAATGTCGGGCCATGGGCGATGCCGTCTACGTCGGTTTAAGCAACAACGCCCAAACCGACCTGATCAACAACACGATTGTCGGCCAGGGCAACTGTGTAGTCAGCGGGGGTGGCGGCAGCAACGAGGCCCGTCTGCGCATGATCAACAACCTCATCATGGGCAAGCCCTACTGGCATGATCCCACGAAGCAAAGCTGCCTGTACTACTCCGGCAGCAATGAGTCAGTGGAATGGACCAACAATTACATCGATGAGGTACGTCACGGTGCCTGNCCCGGCAACAGCATTTGCCTGGGCTCACCGATGANCGTCGAGCCGATGCTGGCCGGTTTCGATGCCGAGCCACTGGAGGGCAGTCCGTTGATTGCAGCAGCCAATAGCGAGCTTGCCCCCACCCGTGATTTCTTCAACCACCTCCGCGGTGTGGCCGGCGGACCGGACATCGGTGCCATCGAATGGAGGGACGAGCCCGACCCGGTCGATCCCCCCGAAGATCCGCCCGAAGATCCGCCCGAGGCCGACTTCACCTTCCAATGTAACGACCTTGACTGCGATTTCGACGGCAGCGACAGCACCGGCGAGGGAATCAGTTTCGCCTGGACCCTCGGTGACGGTGCCACAGCCGGCACCAGCGAAGTCAGCCACAACTATACAGTCGCTGGCAGCTATTCCGTCACCCTGACGGTCACAGATGTTACCGGCGACAGTGATTCGATCAGCCAGACCGTGACGGTCACCGAACCCGACAACGGGACGCCGGCACTGACGCTGAACGCAACCGGCTTCCGCCATCGCGGGCGCTGGTTTGCGCACCTGAACTGGTCAGGCGCCGGCACCGAAGCTGTGGACATCTATCGCAACGGAGAGTGGTTGACCACGGTGCTTTATCTGGACTCATACACAGATAACACCGTGCCCCGGGGAACGAATTCCGCGATCTACCAGGTCTGCGAATCATCCAGCGAGCACTGTTCCGATAGCGTCACCACTTTTTTCAAATGACCACAGCCGTGCCCCGAGCCCCCTTGGCGGGGCACGGCTTGGGGCTTGTATGCCGCAAAACATAGTGACTCGCAGCACATCTTGTGCCCTGCTCTGAGGGATTGACCACACTGATTCAACGCTGTACCAACAGGCACAACATGCTTTTTGAACAAACGCGCTGACATACTTTTTCAGGGGGAAGCAAGCCAATACATCGCCCGCAGCACACCAGCTGTGAACAACTTTGTCCACGAATCAAGAATCAGAGTGTATCGATCAATGTGTCATTCAAAGCATAGTCAATCTCCCGTGGCTTTCTTGCCAAAAATCGTCTTGCTCGTCTTTCTCTCGATAACTGCCTCTGCAGTCTCGGCAGCAACCTATTACGTTCGTGCCGACGGCGGCAGTGCCAGCCAATGTAACGGCCTGGCCAACAGCGCCTATCCGGGCAGTGGCAGCAACCAGGACTGTGCCTGGAATCATCCCTTCGTCGCCCTGCCACCGGGGGGCACGCCGCGTATCCAGGGCGGCGACACCCTGCACATCGGGTCGGGCGACTTCATGATGGGTTATGGTGCGCCCAACTCCAGCAACTGCAACCAGAACTGGTCCTGGGAATGTCACATGGCCAGAATTCCCAGCGGGCCCTCGCCGAGTCAACCAACCCGCATTCTCGGTGCCGGCCACGACCAGGATTGCAGCCAACCGCCACAGTTGTGGGGTACGGAGCGCTCCTGGATGGTCGTCAACATGGAAGGCAGCTCCAATGTCGAGCTGGCTTGCCTGGAAATTACCGACCGCGGCAGCTGCATCGTCTCGCATTGTCACAACGGCCAATGCGGGGGGGAGGTTGCTGCCTGCAATCGTGGATCGCCACCTTTCGGCCACTGGGCGTCGACCGGGATCTCGGCACGCGACTCCAGCAATGTCGTTCTGCGTGATCTCAATATCCACGGGCTGGCCAATCGCGGCGTCCATGCCGGGCGCCTGACCGACTGGACACTCGAACGGGTCAGAATCAACGCCAATGGCTGGGCCGGATGGGATGGAGACCTTGGCGGAAACAGCTCGAACAGCGGCACCATCCACTTCAAGGAGACCGAGATCGCGTTCAATGGATGCGCCGAACGCTGGCCTGAGGGCGAGATCTTCGGCTGCTGGGCTCAGGGAGGCGGTGGCTACGGCGATGGAATAGGTCTGGCCCAGTCCGGAGGTCACTGGATCTTCGAAGACAGCAGTGTCCACCGCAACACGTCCGACGGCATTGACCTGCTCTATCTCAATGACGACGGGCACGTCACGATTCGGCGAACACTGGTCGAATCCAATGCCGGCAACCAGATCAAGGTCTCCCGCACGGCTTTGATCCAGAATTCGGTGGTGGTCGGCAATTGCAGCTACTTCGCCGATGAGCCCAATATGCTGTCGGGCGACCATTGCAGAGCCCTTGGCGACGCCATCTACGTCGGCTTGAGCAATGCTTCGCAGACCGACCTGATCAACAATACGATTATCGGTCAAGGCAACTGCGTCATCAGCGGCGGTGGCGGCAGCAGCGCTTCGCGGCTGCGCCTGATCAACAACGTGGTCATCGGCAAACCCTACTTCCTCGATCCTGGCAAGCTCAGTTGCTTGTACTACTCCGGTACAAGCGAGGAAATTGTCTGGGACAACAACCACGTCACCAACGTCCGTCATGGCGCCTGCCCCGGCAACACCCTGTGCAACGGCTCGCCGCAGATCACCGATGCCACGCTGGCGAACTTCGACCCTCATCCGACGCCAGACAGTCCACTGATCGATATCGCCAATCCCGGTTTCGCACCGCCGCTGGATTTTCGCCGTCTGCCACGCCATGTCGGCGACGGACCGGACATCGGCGCCATAGAATTCGGTGCCGACGACAGCCTCGTTGATCCGGAAGACAGCATCTTCCGGGACGGGTTTGCCTGGCTGATGTGGTGAGACTCGAGATGGCCGGCCTGGAATCATGGGAGCATTGTCCCCGGGGTTGCAGCGGTCATCCGTGCGGAATCCCACATAGGAATGAGATCGCTGCGGCGGTCTCATTCCTGCCCGCTTTCGCGGGAACGACCTGGAAGCCACCTCTTGATGCTCCCCTTCGCCTTGCGCAGCAGACCATCCCCCCATACCGCCCTGGCACCGAGACCATTCCGGTGGAACAGTCGATGACTCACCAACCGCCGCCCGCCATCAACCCAGTCCGCCTTGTAGGCCTCCTCGCCACGCAGAAAGTCATAGCGAGTGAACCCGGAGCGGATCGCGTCGGCAAAGGTCTCGCCGATCAGCACCAGGCCGACGCTGCGCGAGCGCCAGGCCGGGTCCATGCCCGACTGGTAGTAATAGAAGGTCTTGCCACGGGTCAGCGCATAAACACTGGCCACCGCACTGCCCTGCACCCACAGGGTATACAGGCGAACATGGCCCGAGGCCGCCAGGCCGATCAGTGCCTCGCGATGAAAGGCCTCGACTATCGCACTTTCAATGCCCGATGACCCCCCGGCTTGCTCCCAACGCAGGCGGTGCAGGCGAAAGAACTCGCTCAAGGCCGGTGCCAATGTGTTCGGATCCCGACACAGTTCAATCCGGAAATCGGTTTGACTTGCCAGCCATTTCCGACGCCTGCGATAGTTTTCACCCCGACGGCTTTGCCGAAGAAACGCCTCGGGCGACTGTTCCGGATCGAGATCCCTGGCCGGGCACAGCAGCCCCGGGGTCGAGTGCAGTTCGTATTCGCCGCCCATTGCCCGGCAAAGTTGCTGTGCCGTGCTCGAGTGCTCATCCATGTCACGAAATTCCAGCAGGTCCCAGCTTTGCTTCCGAGCCGACAATGCCTGAGCAAAGCTTGCGATCACTGCTCTTTCCCAGCCGGGCTCGATCAAGGCATCGAGATAATCACTGCCAACCTCCTCATCGCCAACGAACCGCAGTCTACGCACGCGCCGCAGGCCAACCCGGGCAGAGTCCAGGCTCAGCGCCAGCAGACCACGTGCATTGCCACGGGTGTCGCGGGCAACAAGCACGCGCAACTTCCTGGACCCGCCCAGGTGCCGCCACCAGGCCAGTTGCCAGTCCCGAGCCATGAAAATGTCGGCGCCGGCAGCTTCATGCAGTTGCTGCCATTCAGGGCCCAGGCCGATCAATGAAGTCGTGTCAGTGACCGAATCGACCGTCAGTGCCGGTTTGTGGGCTGAATCAGCCATGGGCAACAGCTGCCGGATGCGATCTGGATTCGCTGGCCCGCAATGCCAGTTCCACTTCATCGGCGATCCAGCCCATGGTGGCCGGTGACAGATCCTGATGACAGGGAATCTCCAGAATGTGGCGACGAGCACGCATGGCTTCGGAAAACCGCGCCGGATCACAGGACGGATGATGCTCACCCCAGAAATCGATCGCACGAATTCCGCGCGCTTGCAGTCGCTCCAGCATGGCCGGCTTGTCATTGACCCAGAGCGGATAGAACAGTGGACAGACGCCGGGATCAAGGCGATCGAACAACGGCGGGGCAAGGCTCTCGAGCCGTTCGAGTAGTATCAGGTAGTTCCTTCTTCGGGTCGCGACGACCCGGCTCATCGATTGACTCGCAGCAATGGACAGCGCCAACGGCGATACTCCCAGGTCGGCATGCTCGGGATTGAAGTGCATGGTCCCGACTGCAACCCGTTCAACACGTGTGACATCAGCCACGCCATGGGCCAGGCCTCGGATGGCGGCACGCAGCAAACTACCCACCGCGCCGGCCCGCATCTCCAGGTTCAACAGCAACGACGAGAGGGTCAGATTGAGAACCGTCGCCAACGGCGGAGAACGCGTCGGTCTGCATGTCCCGTGCCGGGGCTTGTTGAACTTCAACGCACCGCCATTGGGCACCGGGAGCGACTTGTAGAGACAGAAAATACTGACATCCCCACGAGCGCCCAGATCAAAGACCCCATCTGTCGACAGCAAGGACAGGGCACAATCTTCAATCAGACTCAACCCGTGTTGATTGGCAAGTTGGCGCATTCGCAGTGCCGGCCCCGGAAAGCCAGCATAGTGAATCAGATACAAGGCCCGGGTATTCGGGCTTATGCGTCGCTCAAGGTCGGCCAGATCAACCTGCCAGTGTGCATCCACCTGGTAGAACACCGGACGTGCTCCGGCCGCGGCGACGGCCTCGACTTCGACCCCATGATGGTAAGCGGGCATCAGCACTTCACCATCTTCGAGCTCCAGCAAGCGGCAGGCCTCCACGATGGCGTTGCGAGCCAGGAAGTACCAGTGCACATCGCCGCCGGCAAACGGTGGCAAGCGTTGAGGCCTTTCCCGTCGCAGTAACATGGACGGATAGAGGGTGGGTGTGTCGGGAATCAGGCGAGCTCTAGTCATGACCGGGACCTCCCGCTCCATCGGCGTACTTCTGGTACGAGTTGAAATTTGAGTGTTCGCAACAGCTTTCCGTAGGGCGTGTTGCGAAAAATGAACAGCCAGTCCTGCGCACAGACAATCGGCTTCCAGTCCTGTTTCCAGGGCATGTTTTCACCGAGAAAGTCAATGCGCTCGAGCTTGCGCTCGACACCATCGCGCAGCACCTCGGCCATCAGCAACTGACCGGGGCTGTAACGGGAATAGGATTCATCATAGGCCGGCTTGAGCAAGGCATAGCAACCCATGTGCTCGATACCGTATTGAAAGGCGATCAAGTGCTCATCCAGATACAGCGCCCAAAGCGCAAGCTGGCCCTGCGCGGCCAGAACACGGGCCAGGTCGGTGTAGAAACCCAATGTGGCAGCATCCTGGGCAATGGCGGTTCCGGCACTGCCCTTCCAGCCGCTGAGCTCCAGGGCGATCCCCGCGGCAACCAGCGCGTCCGACTCCGAGCAGCGCTCGACCCGCACCTCGCCCAACGCTTCGAGACCATTTCGGCGGCGACGGAGGTTGGCCCTGAATCGACTCGTCAGCTGACTTTCCAGCTCAGACCATGTAGGCGGAAGCAGCCGACATGGTGACTGCGTCCCGGGCCATCGACCAGTGAAGAAGCCTTTTTTGCTGGCCACCTGCTCCAGCGCGCGAGCTCGCCCGGTTCGCGGCAGGTCGGTCAGGATCAACACATCCCAATCCTGCTGTTCAGCCAGAAAGTCCAGAAACATCGCACTGGCATGTTCCGGCTGATCGGCGATCAGATCGAATCGTGCCGAGTGCAGGTTGGCCGTGCTGCGCAACTGGCGCAATGGCAAACCGTGCAGAAGGCTCCAGCGGCGTAGCAACGGCAGGACCGCAACCAGGCAATCGGCCTCATCACGCAAGACAAGCACACAAAGGCTGCCCTGGGAAAAGTGATCGAGCCAGGTGCTGATGAATTCATGACGGTGAAAGACCTGATCGTCCGTACGGCTGACCAGCGCATTCCACTCACTGCGCAATGAAGCAAATTCGCTGTGTTCAGAGACAACGTCAACCTGGAAGGCAGGCGACTGGACCGTTTCCTCCCTCAGCAGCATAGCCCGGCCTCAGTGCGCCAACGCACGAATACTGGTATGGATTTGTGCCAGAGTCGTAGTAGTACGAGATTCCACTTGCCCTGGCCATACAAACGATCATCATGCCCAAACTGCCATTGTTTCCTCTGTTTCCACTTCTTGTTGTGCTGAGCTTTCCAGCCAATGCAGCCGATATCTGGTATGTGCGCACCGACGGCGGCAACGCCAGTGAGTGCAACGGCGAGGCGGACCGACCCTACGACGGCAGCGGTGACAATCAGTCCTGCGCCTGGTCGCATCCCTTCATCGCCCTGCCTCCCGGCGGGCCGGCACGCATTGGCGGCGGCGACACGCTTCACATCGGCCCTGGCAGTTACCGGATGGGGCTGGACGCGCCGGCCACTGAAAACTGTGTAGCCAGCTACAGTTGGGAATGCCATATGGCACTCATACCCAGCGGGCCGACGCCGGACCAGCCGACCCGAATACTCGGTCACGGACACGATAAGGGATGCACGGATGCACCGGAACTGTGGGGTACCGAGCGGTCCTGGATGGTCATCAACCTGGAAGGCAGTGATCACGTCGAGCTGGCCTGTCTCGAAATAACCGACCGCGGCAACTGTATCGAAGCGCATTGCCACAATGGCCAGTGTGACGGCGAGGTTGCTGCCTGTCAGAGGGACCAGGCACCATTTGGCGACTGGTCGCCGACCGGTATTTCGGCACGCGATTCCAGCCACGTGCTGTTGCGCGACCTGAATATTCACGGCATGGCCAATCGCGGCATATATGCCGGACGCTTGAGCAACTGGACACTGGAGCGTGTCATCATTCGAGCCAACGGCTGGGCAGGCTGGGATGGCGACATCGGCCCCGACAGCGCCAATAGCGGGACGCTGGTATTCCGTCAGGTCGAGATCGCCTTCAACGGCTGTGCCGAACGGTGGCCGGATGGGGAAATATTCGGCTGCTGGGCCCAGGGCGGCGGCGGCTACGGTGATGGTCTCGGTACCGCCGAAACCGGTGGGCACTGGATCTTTGAAGACAGTCGGGTCAGCCACAACACTTCCGATGGCATCGACCTGCTCTATCTGACCGATGACGGCCAGGTCACGATCAACCGTTCCCGTGTGGAAGGCAATGCCGGCAATCAGATCAAGGTCTCGCGCAGCAGCCAGATCAGCGACAGCGTGGTCATCGGCAACTGCGGATTCTTCGCCGATCATGCCAACATGCATGACTCGGATCACTGTCGCGGACTGGGCGATGCCATCTACCTTGGACTGTCCAGCAGCTCGCAGACAATACTGTCCGACAACATCATTACCGGCCAGGGCAATTGCCTGATCAGCACTGGCGGTAGCGACAGTCATTCGGACCTGACCATGACCGGCAACTTCCTGCTGGGCATGCCCTACTGGCATGATAACCAGACCAGAAGCTGCCTGTTTTATGCCGATTCGCGTCGAGGTGCGGTGAACTGGGAGGACAACGTCGTCGAAGGGGTACGCCACGGTTACTGTCCCGGAGACAGCCGCTGCGACCACTGCTGCGGTCGACAAGAGCGGTGACATTGAAAAACCGGAAACAGTCGAGACCGAAAGCGCTGCAACGGAATGCAAGTCGGGAAACTCGCCGACGCGGGGACACCTGGGACAACTGCTTCCGTTCATATGATCACCAGCCTGACGACATGGATCGAATTCCTCTGTTCGCTAGCGTACAGAGCGTGAGCGGCCGGTACGCCATGATGCGGGCGTTGACGCCGGGCGCTGGGTGGTCATGCGCGGCGGCAGAATCCGTGCCGCCGCGCTGACTACCCGGCATCCATCGGGTACATCGGTCACTACAACCGTGTTGGCGCCGACGATTACGTCGTCGCCAATCACGACACCACCAATCACCATCGCGCCTGCACCGACATAGACGCGGTCCCCGAGCACGGGATAGCCATCCGAACGGCCGGCACCGCGCGAGCCAATCGTCACCCCCTGTCCGATGGAACATCCGGCACCCAGGTTGCCGTGAAGAACAATCCCGCCAAAGTGACCGATGTAGAAGCCGGGGCCAATTCTGCAGTTGCTTGAGATACTGATGCCGAACAGAACCTGAACCGGAAAATCGAGCAACCGGTAAATCAGCTTGACCGGAAAGGCGAGCAAGCGCGGGCGGATGAGGCGACTCCAGCGGCCCAGTCGAAAGACGGCAATGGCCAGAAAACCGAACTCGGTCGCGGCCGCCAGGCGGGCACGCCAGGGGCCATGAATACCAATCATGGTCACCAGATATCGATGATAGTCTGCTCGCAAATCAGTGGCTGGCCTCTCCCTGTTTTTCATCGGCGTTGTACAGCTCAGACTGCTTGGCATGGTGCTTGA
>SL_3KL_010_SEDDRAFT_10006560_pt1 | contig 10403 bp, 9 predicted proteins | sample SodLakKL_010_SED_2_FD_10381 | JGI IMG/M metagenome (IMG submission 10381)
GAAAAGAATTTGCGGAACTTATTAGAGCGATTTGGTTCAGTTGCAAGAACACAAATTACGGGAAGCTCTGTTTCGGATTACATGGTTGACAGCCCGAATGCAGTCGGTAGAAACGAAAATAAGGGAATAGGAACCTTAAGGCGAATTACAGGCGCTTTATCGCGTACATTATTGGATTTAAGAAACCCTGAATCTGTTTACGAAGTGAATTTTTCAGGGAATAGTGTTAAAATAACCATAGGTAGTGAGAAGGTGTACGCTGCCATACATGAATTTGGATTTACAGGGCAAGTATCTATCCCTGCACACACCCGAACAATCACGCAAGCGTTTGGTAGAGAAATAGCACCCACACAAGTAAATGTGAGTTCGTATATGAGAGATATGAACATCCCTGCAAGACCTTATTTAGCACCTGCTATTGATGCAAAATCAGAATGGATGTTTAGGTGGCTGGAAGAAAACGGAGCAACCCTATTAACGGATTTAGATGAAGAATAAACGAATAGCATTACGGGATTGGATTAAATCTATCTTAGATGAGTTCGGTACTATCCGAATCACAGACAGGCTACGCAGAGCAACGTTTGATAGTGTAAGCAGGCAGGAACGCATTCGTATAATGGGAGAGCCTACGTTTTATTGTGAAGTGTTATGGGTAGGGATTGGAGACGGTACGCAAATTGACAGCGTAGGGAATAGCGTTTTAGACGGGCATTTGTTTAGAGTGAATTTGTGGTACAAGTACAATGACAACGACAATTACGAAGCAAGCTCACAATCTACTTGGGATGATATGCTTGAAGGCGAAAACGGTCTGTTAAAAACGATCAGAGATGCCGATATAATACCCGATCAAAGCGAATTGATGTATTTGTACCAACCAGCGGAAGTAAGCGTTTCTGAAGTAAGTTTAGACGCTTCAGGAGATGAATTAGCTCACTTCTTAACCTTTACACTATCGATCAGATGAACTTTGCCGGACTTCAGCGGATAGGATATAAAACTACTTTGGGAGGTAGTTATACCTATTTGACAGGCAAGATCGGTGCAAACTCATTTCTTCAGCAGGAAAGCGTAGAAGAAAGAACCGCTTCAGATTCATTAGACAAAGAGCTTCGATTTAATGCAGAATTAGTATTATACGATAGATCAAACTACGATCAGTTATACGTCCTGATGGATAACGATACGGAAGTTTATTTTATCTTTGAGTTCCCAAACAGGCAAGTTGAGACGTTAAGCACCAAGATTATAGTAGAAGATCGTATTAATTTAAGCGCTCGAAGTCGGTCTTATCTGTTGTTAAGATTCAGGTTTTGGATTTATGTTGGTGCGGGTGGATTTAATACAGGAACAGAGCCTTTTAGCCCGCCACCATTTGTTGACCCCGACCCATTTGATGATTTTGATGATGGGTTGTTTTATTGGATTAACGATTTAGGGGATGATGATAAATATGTCGTTGCTTCAGATATAGATACCATAAATGGAATCGTAAATAATCATTCATGGAAATTTCCAACAGATTCGGAATTATCTGGTATTAATGATGTAGTTGGGGTAATGTCTTCTGTTAATAAGTTAGGTAATGGAAATGTGTTAGCTCATGCTTCTGGTTCGACAGCAGGGGCATATTGGACTGGTTTATGGTTATTTGATAAAGATCTTCAGTTAATTCGGTTTAAGAAATTAGATAAATCAGGGGAAACATCGACAATGGATATCCCAAAGGTGTTCATTGATTATGATGATTCTATTTATGTTGGGCATAAAACAAGTGAGAAAGCACTACACATTATTAAAATAAGCTCTGATCTTTTTATTGAAGAATGGGAAACAACAACTGCACCTGATCAGAATCATATTTTTGCAGGGGGTAATGTAACAAAGAATTTTGTTGTGATTGGATACCATGATACAGTTGGTGGTAGTGGCTTTATGAGATTTTATAATAAGGGTACAGGTGAATTATTTGATGAGATTGATTCCGGTGACGGGTATCAGACATTAAACAAAGTTAATTTTTTAGTTGTTGAAAATTTATTTGATGGAAAGTTTGTAATTGGGGAAAGGGAAAGGCTAAGTTTTTGGACTTCTCAGGGTAGTTTCATTGAAAAACTTGATATAGTTGATTTTGATCTTGCTGAGATTAGGCATATTAGTGCAAATCAGGATTTGACATTTTTACTTACCGGATCACCAGATAGAGCATTTACGTTATTTGGTTATGGAAGTGGGGGTGGTTTTACTGTGTCTGGAAATGTTGAGTTTTATTGGGAAATTCAAGATACCGATGTTACTGCGGCATTAAGAACTGGGGAATATATATCAAAATTTGGTTGGACAACAGATACAAACAGGCTATTGTTTATGGGGAGAAATCCAAACGATGATACTGCCAGTATTTATGAAGTTATTCTCGATCAACAAGAAATTAATGAAATAGGTAATTTTGGGGAAGATGTAGGTGGGAGTGTTCCTTCATATTTAGCATTTGGGATGAAATCAGAAAACTGGCAGGTTCAAGCGCCTGCGGAGTTTCCACCAATCATAGGCCCCCCACCCGGCCCTGAGCCGCCGCCTGAGCCGCCGCCTGAGCCGGAAACGCCTGAATATTTCGGAAGTATCGAAATTACTTCACCAAGTGCAAGTGCAACGCCTGCAATACGACCAAGCGCTGTAACGACCTTGCAAAACAATCCTTCGTCAAGTAGTGATGATTGTGGTGGCGCAGGTGCAAATAAAACAGAGGTAAGTTATAAAGGTTCGGATTACTGTTGGCAGATGTTAGCAACTGTAAATAAATCTGTAAATGCTACGATACTTGTAAATCATATTAATTCAAACGTTCCCGGACTAAGGGCTACAAATCAGGGCGGGTTTAATCCGCGTATTCTACTTGAAGGAAATCCCGGAGTAGCTGATAACAATGAATCTGTTGTATTTTTAGTTCCTGTTGCGATTGAAGGTAACGGGGCTATTTTTTCACCAACAACGGTTAATTTAACAGGTGGTAAGGATAGTGAGAGCGTAAATGAACCCGTACAGATTTTTATAGGTGGGCTTTTGTTCGCAACGTCTGCAAATGTAACTGATGAAGAACCCGCAGAAGATATTGCAATCAAAATATTTAACGCCTTAGACGGGGTTTCACAAAGTAATTACACCTTCACAAGAAACGGTGCTAAGATTACAGTAGAATCCAATCGAGGGCAAGCGGAAACTATTAACCTTGTGAGCAATGCAGGGTTTTCATTTTTGACAGAAAATATCGATATTGTAGCATGATTAAAGTAATCAAGAAAAAACATAATAAAATACACGGACACTCTGGAGTTACAGGGATTCGTATAAATGGCAAGTTTTTTTCCTACAATAAGATATATGAAGTAGGCAAAGACATCACAGAAATTGAGTACGAAGAAAACAAAGAACTTTTCCGCAACCTAACCACAGACAAATGAAAGCATATTCAGGATTAACAAGAGTCGGCTACAGCGACACGAAAGAAAGCACCATTACTTATCTATCAGGTAAGTTTGGAGCAGATTCAACCATAAACCCCGAAGTAGTAGAGTCAGAAACTACCGTAGGTGTATTGCATGGTGGTGATTCTGCAAGCCCCGAAATACAGATGTTTGACAGAACCGATTACGATACACTCGAAGGATTCATGACCGCAGATACAGAAAAATTCTGGCATCTCGAATATCAGGACGGCAGAGAGTACGTAACCAAAGTGGCTACAAACATTATGATTACCGAGCAACTGAATCCAAATGCGCGGGATGGTGTAAGCCCGATGACATTGCGATTTGTACGTTTTTATACAGAGCCTTTGTTTGAACTTAAAGCGGAGTAAATTATGATTGGTGGCATTAAACAATTTGCCGTTATCAATCCCGAAACAGATGAAGTTGTTGTTCTAAAGAACATCTCTGCTGAATCTACCTACGACCCACAAATCATTGAAACCGAAGACACGACGGGTGCAATGGAAGGTGGTAAAGAGACGAATTTGGAGATTATCTTCTATGATGCTGATTCGGCAAAGATTAGCCTGCTAAATACGTGGATGACCCAAAACACGCCTGTTCAATGCTCAGGATGGGGTTATCAGGGTGCGGTTATGTGGCATGAAGCTGTTACGATTCATAACACATCAGAGCTAAACCCAAACGCAAGAGACGGGTTGCAGGCATCTACACTTCGATTTTATTCTGTTAATCCGTTTCAAGATATTAAAGTCGGAAGGAACCTGTTCAAAACGGCAGCATGGCAACCAACAGAAGGCAGGCAGTCGGGCGGAGAGTATGAGGCAAAAAGAGCCATCGAGAGTTCGGTTTTTGATAGCTTAGGAACTACCTTTGATTCATCTGCTACGTATTCAGGCATAGAGTTTCTGTTTCCGTTTGAGGGCGTGCCGATTACGTTTGCAGTAACTCCAGAGGCAGGCAGGCAAGCAACCCCCCGTATTATCGCTAAGAGCAGTACAGCCACTTTAGAGACCGAAACAGGCGCTCAAAGCAATGCAGGAGAGCGTACAGCCCCTATCAGTATAACAACGCCTGCAAATACCTATAAAATAGAGTTATTGGTAGCTTTAGACGCGGCAGGAGAGGCAAACCAAGCAACTGCAAGACTTGACAACAAATCAGACTTTATAAATGAATAATGGCGTTCAAAGATTTCAAATTTATACAATACATTCGTTTCAAGAATGCGAATGCAGCAGATAATGAAGATTTCGTTACGTATGATTTTGAAATTCAGAACGTTCGTGTTTCGTTTCAGGAAACAAACCGACAAGCAGAGCTAATTGATGGTACATTACGTCAATTTACCTTGTGGTACAGGCCTGTTTTTCAATTCAGTTCACCTTATCTAAGACGAGCCGGGGAGGGTAGCTATGATGCTACCGACCTGTTTCAAGCCCTATCAAATCCCGATAGAGATGTTTGGGTTTCTCTGCCTACAATAAGCACCGGAGATTACAGAGTATTAAAAGCAGAAGATTCCTTTACGGTCAATACAGAGAGGCAATTTATATCCCCGCGATTTGATTTAACTTTAAGGGGTGTGAATGTTGTTTCAGAAATTCCCGCTTGGTTTAAGTTTACCAAAAATTCACCTAATTATTTTCTATGAGAACCTATAAGCTGTTTGATAATTCAGAAGAAGAATTTAACATCGTTTCGCGTAGTTTCTATAACATACAAGAAGTATGCAAACTGATGTGTGAATGCACGTTTTTGAGCGATCAGGATGTATATCACTACGTTCAAATCGGTGGCTTGCCCCACGAAATTATAAAAGATCAGGCTGTATTGTTTTTTGAAAAGAAATGGGATAAGCATAACTATCTAATGGGGCTTGCACCTGTATTATTCAAAGATGCACCTTCGATCTATGAAGTATCAAGCGATGGAGAGCCTAAGTTAAAATCAAAGGTAACTATCGGAGATAAAGACTATACAGGCAAAGAAGCGAGAGGTATGTTTAATGCGGAAGAGTGCTATTCGGCGTTTGGTTTTTTTTTGAGTTGCATCGGCGAGACGTTGCACGATCACAGGCTATTTTTGAACAGCTTGACGGCTATCCAACAAATGGGGATAAATCTCGAAGAGATTACAGAAGATGGAGGGGCTTAGTTTTAGAGTCTCGAAATCAGTTTGATGGATTGTGCAAGGTTGCATCAGGTGGTAATTTAAGGGAATATGAATATTTAACAACATGTAAAAATTTTTACGAAATCGCTGATTATTTATTAACGCAGAATGTAAATGGCTAAAGAACTAAGATACAATATCACAGTTGATTCATCCGGGGCTGTTTCAGGCGTTAATAGAGCTACGAATGAGTTTAGAGGAGCGGAAAAAGCCATGAAGGGGCTTCAGTCGGAAGCTAAGAAAGTTCAAACGGCTAAAGCGAATATGGGTAAGGCTTCTGCTGCCGCATCTCAAAAGATTACAAAAGCCACAAATCAAAGCGGTGGCGCTGTTCAGGGGTTTACCAACTCAATCAGAGGGGCGGCACAAGGTATAGCCGCTATTGAAGGACCGTTTGGAGGGCTGTCTGGCAGAATGAATGCTTTTGCTGCGCTTGCAAATACAGCTACTACGAATGTAAGAACGCTCACAACGTCAACACATGCCTTCAGAACAGCTTTAATGGCTACGGGTATTGGTGCTATTGTTGTTGCGTTAGGTTCTCTCATAGCCGCGTTTAAAAGCACACAGGAAGGTACAGACAGATTAAATAGAATATTGGTTCCGCTTCGTTCTGTATTGGCGGCTGTTTGGGGTGTGGTACAGGATTTATCTATCGCTTTGGCTGATAATTTAGTAGCTGCTATTCGGGATCCGCGCCAAGCCTTGCAGGATTTGGTTGCCTTCATGGTATCTCAGGTACAAGTTCGAGTTCGAGCGCTTGGGGATTCGTGGTTAAATTTCGGAAGAGTGTTAAGTCGGGCTGTACGCGGTGATATTCAAGGTGCGAGAGAAGCGTTTGGGGATTTCACAAACTCCATGTTAGAACTTGGTACGGGTATTGAGGATGCAGGCGATAAATTGCGAAATTTCGCACGTAACACGGTAGAAGCAGGGCGCGCGGGGTATGAAGCAGGTTTGCAGATTCAAGCGTTGAGAGAGGAAATAGAGCGCTTACAGATTGAACAGGCGGTTCCTTTGGCTCGAATGAAACGCGAATATCAAGAGTTAAGAACAATCGCGGGCGATACGCAAAAAACAGAAGAGGAAAGACTTAAAGCTATTGAAGAGGCAGAGCAATTATTAAGACGTATTCAGGCAGAAGAACAGAAAGTATTAGACCTTCAGATTGAAAAATTAGAATTACAGCAATCTTTAAATGATACATCGAGAGAAGAGGAACTGGAACTGCAAAAATTGATTGCAAGGCGTGAGGAACTTGAAGCGCAAACATTGCGACAATTCAGGAGTTTTGAGAGAAGAAGGGCTTCGATATTAAAGGGAATTGAAGATGAAATCAGAGCCGAGGAGGAAAGAAGGATAGTATTTATCGCAGGGCTTGAAGAACGTGCCGATAAGTTCAGAGAGATACTAATGACTGAAGAAGAGCTTTTAAAAAAGTCTCACGATGCGCAAATGATGGCTTTAAATGAACTGTTGGAAAATGATATTCTTTCACGTGAAGAGTATTATGATTTGAGATTTGAGCTTGAGGCAAGTTTAAACGACAGGCTTTTAGAATTAACATCAGCCCGTATAGAATCCGAAGAGGATATGGAAGAACAGAAGCTTGAATCCATGAAGTTGCTTTACTTGGATTTTGCAGATACTATCGCGGGTGTGTTTGGTGATATATTCGGTCAAAGTAAAGCGATAGCGATTGCGCAGGCTTTGATTAACTCCTATCAAGCCTATACACGAACAATAGCACAAGGCGGTGCGTTTGCGGTTCCCGTTGCGGCAGCTACTCTTTTGAAAGGATTTGCTCAAGTAGCCAAAATGAGAAGCACACAACCGCAAGGATTTCAAACAGGTGGCTTAGTCGGTGGTGGTAGGCGATTAATAGAAGTGAATGAATCTAATCGACCTGAATTTGTGATGAATGACCGTTCCACTTCGGCAGCACTTCCGCTTTTACAGAGTATGAATCAAAGCCCTTCACTTGCCAGAGCGTTAAATAATTCTGTCAGAGGGTTTCAGTCGGGCGGTGCGACGGGTTCTGTTAGATTGGATAGTTCGGACTTCCAGAAGTCTTTCGATAAAATGGCATCCAACTTACAAAACGTTGAGGTTATATTGAGTTCTTTTGATGTTACTGAGAAAATCGGAGATCAACAGCGTACAAATTCACGTAGAATTGTAACAACGAAATGACCCAAATAAGGCAAATAGAATTTGTAAACGCCAAAGGCAATACAGTACGTATTATCTTGGAGTCAGAAACGGGCGCTTTATCCAACCAGAAGTTTGAGGTTACAGGTATTCGTTTCCGGTGGGAGCTGTCAGAGTTTGGGTTTGGTGGATTAAATCAAATTGTTACGCTTGATATATTTGACGATGGAATTGTTTTTGATTTACTGGCAGCAGGCAGACGGCAGGATGTACGAATAAGAATCTTCATAAACGACAAAGAAATATTCAGAGGGTTCCCGGACTATGAACAGTTAAAAAGATTCCCTAAGAGACAGGAAAAAAGAGAGTTTCAAGCGGTGTTTTATAACGTTGTTGGATTTAAGAATGAAATGTCTTATAGCGATCAAATACAACGAACATTTTCAGATGGTGGCTTTATAAGAGACTTTTCAATTAACTTTTTTGGAAACTCGTCAAGAATAGCAACCATATTTAATTCTTTGTTTCAGGAGTACAATAAAAACCTGTTAGTTAATCACGATTGGGAAAGTCAACAATCCGATTTTGTATTAACCGGGCAAGCGTATAACGTATTAAACCAAACGTATCTAAACACGAATTTTGCCTTTCCCCAGTTTGATGATTTAACCTTTACAGAATTATGTAATATTGTTTCGCGTAGCTTCTTTTTCAGGTATGGATACTCTTACAAACATCAAGCGCCTTTATTGTCAAAAATCACAATGGGATTTGACGGTTCTTATCAGATTATAGAGCTTGGCGATGAGATTATGGTAGGCATAGGAGAGGAAGGCACAGATGGGTTTTTTCTTGATACAAATATTTTTCTGAATGATACGATTGTTCACACTCCCGATTATAGCGTTGAGGTTTTGGATGATTTTAAAATCAACTTTCTAAATGAAGATGTTGAACAAAGTGAAGTTGAGCCGTACATGGCCATTACCTACGAAAGAAACGGAGAGGAACACGAAAACAGACCGATTGTATTTACACAGCCAAACCCCGATGATACGATTTTAGCAGACTCTTTCAGGTATGATCTTATAAACCATGATGCAAATGATGATAGTTTTGCAGGTCTTTCAGGTGGTGGATTGTATAGGATGTTTGTGCTTACTGAAAGTGGGGGGTTTTTGTTAGTACAACCACCTTTAGGATTTCGAGACATTGAAATCGGTGAATTCATGGATCTAACCGAAATCATGGCTAAATCACACATGACACTTAGAAGTGAGACGAATAAAAACAGATCGTTTGTCTATAAAGAAATATTAGACCCCATGATTCCGTATATTTGGGATAACCGTATCTGGCATTTGTGGCGCGGTGAATATGATTTATTTTCAGAAGAAACGATTGTAAAAGACTCCATAGGCTATAACTATAACGACTCCTAATATGATTCCTTCAAAAAACAGCCTTGTATTTTATCGCGGTGCATCTGCTCAATTTATTATTGATTACGTTCAGGACGGAGATCCTTTTGATATTTCGGGATATGATGTAAAGATGAAAATATACGATCTTAACGCGCCTGAACCGTATGAAACAATAGAAATGACTCAGCCTGAAATCAATCGTATTGAGTATTTCTTTACGGTTGCAGAAGTAAAAGAGTTAAGAAAAAACAGCCGGTATGAAATACTCTTTACCCTGAAATCCGACTCTACTACGGTAATTCCCGTTCATAGGGATTCGTTAGTAGTGAGTGATGTTCAGCAGGAAGGAACCGTAATGACCATCACAGAGGCAACGGTAGGCGGTTCGGTTGAGAACATTGTAGAAGTGAAGTTTGGCACTATTCCGCTCAAAGGTGATAAAGGCGACCCCTTCCAAGTTGACGCTTTCGGGCTTCTTAGCGAGCGCTCACAATATGATGATGAAGCAGCTGGATTCTCATTTCTCGCAACCGATACAGGCGAACTGTATTTCAAAGAAGAGGTGGGTTGGAGTGATGGAGTGCCGTTTCGTGGCGACCCCGGAGACACGCCCGAAATCGGTCAAAACGGAAATTGGTTCATTGATGGAACAGACACAGGCGTTCAGGCAGAAGGTTCCGATGGTGTAGGCATTCAGTCTATTGCATTGATCGACACGACAGGGCTTGTCAAGACGTATCGAATTACCTTCACCAACGCTTCTACCTTTGATTATACGGTTAGTGATGGTGAACAGGGTGAACAGGGGGTTCAGGGAGAGCAGGGTATTCAAGGACTTAAAGGTGAGCAAGGTGAGCAAGGTGAGCAAGGGATTCAGGGCGAACAAGGGATTCAGGGAGAGCAGGGTGAACAAGGCGTTCAGGGAGAAACAGGTAACATAGACGATGCTTCCCTGTACACCGAAAAAACCACCCCTATTAGTGCAGATAAGATTTGGGGAGTAGACAGTGAAGATGCTGATACAACTAAATTATTCCCTGCAAGTTCGTTTTTAGGTGGCGGAGGTGGAATTGATCTTATCACACAATGGAGGCATAGAGACTTACTTAGTACCGATTTTACAACATCTGTATCCGGCTCAGGATCTGCTGATTAT
>SL_3KL_010_SEDDRAFT_10006561_pt1 | contig 10402 bp, 8 predicted proteins | sample SodLakKL_010_SED_2_FD_10381 | JGI IMG/M metagenome (IMG submission 10381)
GGACCGGCTCGGCTGAACTCCACCCGGGGCAAGCCTCAGAACGCGCCGCCGGTGACGTCGGTCCAGGCCCGGGACGCCAGGGGGAAGGCCCAGTTCAGCCCCTGTGCGTGGGTCATGACCTCATTGATGACGCAGGACGAGAAGGTGATCTGGGAACTACCCACGTAGCTCTGTTCACTGTCCTCACCATCGTCGAGCGAAGGGGGATTCCGGGAAATGGCCCCCCCAAAGATCCGAGGGCCATTCGCTCCACCGCCCTGGGTCTCCAAAGATCCCTGTGTGATGACAATCCCGTAGAAATGGAAGTTTCCGCGGAGATCCGCATCGCCGTCGACAAGGAGAATCCCCTGCCCCACGCCCCCGGACTGGATCCGCGCATTCCCGGCCACGTAGATGATGGGGAAGTAATCGTGACAGGCAGCGAACGGCGCGTCTGGATTATCCCGGGTCTCGGGTGCTCCCCAATTCAAGATGTCTCCGGATCCGGAGTGCCGGTTGTAGATGTTGCAGTTACCGTCTGCGTCCAGTGAGGGAGCCATGGTGTTCAGGTTGTGAGTTCCACCCGAAGATCCGTCGGAAGGGATGATGATGGTGGCCATGGATACCAGATCGTCCCAACTGACATCTCCGAACTGGGTGAAGGTTTCATCGGTGATCTCATCGTCAGCATAGATCGGGGGGTCCCCCATGGCATCACCTTGACCGTTGCGCCGGACTTGAGATGCATCCGGCAGACGCACCCCCGGTCGTGCGGGTCCCGTGAGGGGACAATGGGTCCAGGATGAAGGACTACGGTCACGCCCGTCAATGAGAGCAGACCCCGAGATGGTCACCCGCCCCTGCGTGGTAAGCGCCGCGTCCACCGGGAAGTCGGCGGAGTGCTGCCGGACCATGAGGCCCAGGGTGCGCTGCGCACCCTGGCTCAGCGCGCCCCCCTCGTCCACCACGGCGCTGCTTTCCAGATAGTAGAGGCGGTCGTCGACCCGCATGACCTGGACCGAGGCGGACCCGCGGGGGTCCGCTTGGACCACCGGTGCTCCGAACTCCCACAGGCCTGACCCGGCGAGTCCGGGACTCCAGTTGTTCAGAACCTGACCCATGGCTGATTCGGCCAGGTAGAAGGCGTGGGTGGAGCGCTCCGAGGAAATCCCCACCTGCTGCTCCTGGTTCGCCAGGTGGAAGCCACCTGCAATGAGGATGGCCACCACCGCCAGCACCAGGATCGCGGCGGGAAGAGCGAACCCGGCGCGATCCTCGACCGAAGCGGGTCCCGGGCCCGAGGGCCACAGCGTCTCGTTGTCCATGGGATCCACTCCTTGCAGATCAATTTCTGAGGAAGATATCGGCGGTGAGGGCATCGGCGATGGCCCCGCCCTGGGCGTCCTGTGCGTCGGAGCGGGTCTCCAGCGTCACCCGAATCCGGCGCACGGCCGAAGCCGTCGTCGTGGCCGCCCCCGAGGCATCCAGATACTGGAAGCGGACCCCGTCCCGGCCATCCAGAGGGCCCACCAGCGGGGTTANGGCGCCGGTGCCCACNCGTCGTCCCAGATACCAGTCGCCGGAGATCTCGAAGACGCCGTAGGTGAAGGTCTGGAAGGACCGGATGGGAGCCCCGGGGCGCAGGCCGTCCCAGTCGTCGCTGGCGAGTCCCGAGGTAGTGAGGGTCTGGAGGGGTCCGCTCTGAGCGCAGGACGATGCCCCGGACGACGCATTCTGGACGGACGCCTCGGCCCACTCGTCGTCAGAGGCGAGTTCGGGATCGTTCTCCACGAACACCGCGATCCCCTGACCGACCGCGAACCGGTCGCTCCGCACCACAACGGAGAGGCGGGACTGGGAAGGGTTCACATGACACACGAGTCCGAAGGCCCGCTGGGCCCGGATGGTCACCGAGCCTTCCTGCATGGCCACCAGATCGCCCTCTCCAGGGCTAACCTCCCGGAGTTCGGAGAATAGGATCTCAGAGCCGGCCCGGATCGTCTGATGCCCCACCACGTTCTCTCTCTGGACCGTGTACAGGCGCTGGTTGGTAAGGAGGAGCTGATAGGCTGCCGCCACCACCATCCCCGCCGCCACCATGGCAATGAGGAGCTCGATGAGGGTCAGTCCCCTGCGCCCGCCAAGGCGGAGTGAGGACCCTTTGGCAGGCTCCGCCGAGCCCATACGCCCCCTGGTCTTCCGCCCCTTCCGATGCACGTTCATCTCAAGTCCTCCCGCCTCCGCAGGGCGAATGTCGCCTCAGCCGGCGTAGGCCGGCTCAGTCCCGTCTGAGGATGGTGTAGGTGAAGGTGTCTGCTACGGACTGGCCCACCGAGGGCATGCCGCCCCCAGCGGCGGGACTCCGCCCCGGTCCCACCACCACGAACTGGATGGTGCGGCTGTTCGGTGTGGTGGTGATGGGATCCCAGCTCACGGTGAACTCACCGAAGTCCTGGGAGTCGGTGGCGATCTGGTCGAAGGGCTGGGCCCGAACACTCTCCACCGCCGACTGCAGTGCGGTACTCCGCCGGGTCTCCAGTTCCCCGTAGTGGGCCACCCGGACCATCCACCCGGCGCCCGCCGCCATCCCCAGGATCCCGATGCTCAGGACCATGAGGGCGACGATGACCTCGATGAGGGAGAATCCGCCCCGGAGAGGGGGGCCGACACGACGGGGAGCGCTGGGGTCGGCCATGGGGGTCGGGGTCTTCATCACTCCTCCACCAGTTGGCCCAGGGGAAGGAGGGCCACAGTCCGGGCCCGGTTCCCCAGGGTGAAGGTGATCTCGGTCCGATCGTCCACATTCCCGCAGCGGGGGTCGGCGAAGCCCCGGGGCACCATGCAGAGGTCCACCACCCCGTTGGGTGTGCCGATGGTCACGTCGTAGGAGGTGCCGAAATCCCGGGACCTCAGGACATCCCCCGAGAGGTTGCGGATGCTCACCACACCGCTCTGTGGGTCGACCCTGAGAAGGATGGGAACCCCCTGTTCCACCGAGATGGCCCGAGCCTGGGCGTGCATCCCGGTGAAGGTGGACTGGGCGGTCCGGGCCCCCAGGGACCCGTGGACCTGACTGAAGCTCCGGACAGCGACCATGCTCATGATCCCCCCCACCACCAGGACGAGGATCAGTTCGATGAGCGTGATTCCGGAGCAGGTGCGAAGGCGCCCCATGGCGACATCTCCCGAACGAGGGATCGGATAACGCCCACTCTAGGAGGAAGACCCGTGCCGAAACCGCAACGCCATCACCTACCAGGATTTACGAAATCGACCCAGCCACGGGACCCAGGCACCTTCGACACAGAGTTCGGAAGACCGGAACTCTTTTCCGATTCGGAGGGGAGACCAGGGGAGCCTACTCCTCCGGCTCCAACCCGTATTCCCGGATCTTGTACCGGAGAGCCCGGTCGCTGAGCTCCAGAAGCTCCGCCGCTCGTCCCCGATGCCCGCCGGTGCGCCGGAGCGCCTCCTGGATGAGGCTTCGCTCCAGCTCGGCCGTCCGCCGCTTCACAGACAGCCGCTCCGCACCTTCACGGCGAAGCTCTTCCGGGGCGGCGGGCTCGCCCGTAACCACCGGGCGTCCCAGCTCGGAGGGAAGATCCACCGCCTCGATCCGGTCCCCGGAGGCCAGGATCAGGGCCCGCTCCAGGACGTTCTCCAGCTCTCGAACATTCCCGGGCCACAGGTGCGCGCTCAGGCGGTCCATGGTCTCCGCCGTCACCCCGCGGACCTCCTTCCCGAGCCGTCGTCCGAGACGGAGGAGGAGCCGGTCCACCAGCGGTGGGATGTCTTCGGGCCGCTCCGCCAGACCGGGGATGTGGAGGGTGACCACCGCCAGACGGAAGTAGAGGTCTTCCCGGAAGCGGCCGGCGGCCACCTCGTCGGTGAGCGTGCGGTTCGTGGCGGCCAGGAGGCGGAAGTCCACCGGTCGGGAGCGGGTCTCGCCCAGGCGACGGATCTCCCTCTCCTGCAGGACCCGGAGAAGCTTCACCTGTAGCGACTCCGGGAGCTCGGCCACCTCATCCAGGAAGAGGGTGCCCCCGTGCGCCGCCTCCAGAAGACCCGGCCGGTCCTGCTCCGCGCCGGAAAAGGCACCCCGGACGTACCCGAAGAACTCGGACTCCAGGAGGTTTTCCGGCACAGCCCCACAGTTCACGGCCACGAAGGGTCCCGGGGCGTGGGGACTCTCCCGGTGGAGGATGCGGGCCAGAAGCTCCTTTCCGGTACCGGTGGGGCCGGTGAGGAGAACCGAGGTGGGGTGGGGCGCCACCTTGGACGCCATCTCGAGAACCCGGACCATGACCGGCGATCGGGCCACGAATTCCCCGTACCGCTCCGAGGCAGGAAGGTGCGAGCGGAGGCGGGTCACCTCCCTGCGGAGACTCTCCCGCTCCTCTGCCTTCCGTAGCGTGAGGAGGAGCTCGTCCCGGCCGAAGGGCTTCGGCAGGTAGTCATAGGCTCCGGCCTTGAGGGCATCCACCGCCGTCTCCATGCTCCCGTAGGCAGTGGTCACGATGACGGGTGCCTCTCCTCCCGACTCCCGGTACGCTGCCAGGAACGCCATCCCGTCCATGACCGGCATGCGGATATCCGCCAGGATGATGTCCGGACGGAAGGTGGGGATCCGTTCGAGCCCCTCCCGACCGTGAGCGGCCGCTTCGACCCGGTACCCCTCCTCGCCCAGGAGGAGACCGGTGGATCGGCGGAGCCCCGGGTCGTCATCCACCAACAGGATCCGGAGGGGTTCGGAGGTACTCACAGGTTCGAATCCGGTTGTAGAGCGGCGGTTCTAGGGCGGCGTTTCCAGGGCGGCGGGAAGGGTCAGGAGGAAGGCCGCTCCGCCACCGTCCCGGTCCTCGATCCGGAGGGTTCCACCCAATTCGTCCACGATGCGGGCGGTGATGGCGAGCCCCATTCCCGTGCCCGCACCCGGGTCACGGGTGGTGAAGAAGGGGTCGAAGATTCGCTCGCGGAGCTCGGCCGGCACACCGTGACCCCGGTCGAGGACTTCCACCACGGCGTCGGGCACCCCCTCTCCGGTATCGTCCGGAGGCCGACGGATCGAGAGGGGATTTCGTCCCGCCCGGAGGAGCGCCATGCGTCGTCGGTGGGAGAAATCGGCGTCGGCGGGATCCCCGGCCCGACGCGGGAGAGGCCTGGAACGGGCGGAGGGGGGGGCCACCCCCAATCGAACCAGAACCCCGTCCCCACCCACTCCCGGCCCCCGAGCAGGCTCCCCCTCACCACTGGAAGGCTGACCCGCGGCTCCGGAAATCTGGCCCTCGCCCTGCGAGGCCTGCACGGCGTTCATGATCAGGTTCACGAACACCTGCTCCAGAAGCTGCGGCCGTGCTCTGACGGGAGGTGGCGAAGCCGCTACCTCGATCCGGACCGGAACCTCCCCGAGGGCACCCCGCCCCTCCAGGAGCGCCAGAGCCGCACGGGCCGAGGCGGCAAGGTCCACCGACACCATCTCCGATTCCTCCCCACTGGAGCGGGCGAAGGCCATGATGCTCCGGATGATGGCGTCGATCCGGACTGCCTCTTCCCGGGCCATCTCCAGCGCCTCTTCCACGTCCCCGCCGCGACGGCTCCGGCGGAACGCCACATCCAGCGAGGTGCGGAGTGCCCCCAGGGGGTTGCCCAGTTCGTGGGCGATCCCGGCGGCCAGGGTGCCCACCGAGGCCATGCGGGCGGTCCGAACCAACTGGTCCCCGGTCTCCACCAGCTCCCGGTTCGCCTCATCCAGGGAGCGTACATTCTCCGCCAGGAGGCGCTGATCCCGGATGAGGGTCTGGGCCAGAGTGTTCACCGCCTCCACGACCCGGTCCAGTTCCCGGCGTCCGGTCGCGGTGACCCGGTGCTCGTAGTCCCCGTCCGCGATCTGCTCGGCCTCGCCNCCGATGACCTCCAGTGGTTCAAAGACGCTTCGGCGGAGGAGGTGACGTAGGAAGATGTAGAGGATGGCCAGGTCCGCCAGGAGGATGAGCCCCAGGAAGAGGGCGATGGAGCCCGGTGAATCCAGGATGGGGAAGAGGGTGGCCGCCGCCAGAATGGCCACGAGCAGCGCCGCTCCGAAGAGAAGGGCGATGGAGAAGAGGAGTTCCGCCGCCACAGAGGGGGCGCTCAGGGTCCCGGATTCAGACATACCCTGAACCTGCAACGGGCACCCCCTCCGCGCGAGGGTCTGGCGAGCGCAGTGTGGGGCGACGGCTCGGCTCAGGTCTCAGGGGGTGGGTCGGGACGCCGATCCCGGGCGTTGGAATCAACGCCGCCCCGGCGACCCCAGGTTGTAGGAGAAGCTCACCACCGCCGAGCGGCGGCTTTCGTTGGTGCCGCCCAACTCCACGAAGGACGGATCCCGGCTCTGGAAGGTGGAGTCGTAGAGATCGAATGGATCCCGAATCATGACGTTCACCGACGCACGCCGATCGAGGAAGCGGTGCCGCACCCCCACCTGGGTCATGACGCTGGACGAGATCCGCCCCTGGGGAACCTCCCTGGCCGGGTTGTAGGTGACCCGCATCTGCGCCCCCAGCGCCGAGGTGAGCTGGGACGAGGCATTCCCCCTGACGGACCAGCGGAAGGAGCCGGAGGGCATGGCCAGATCCAGGGGGCCGGCATCCCGCACCTCCCGGCGACCGCTCACACGGATCCGGCCCCGAATCCCCGCCATCTCCCGGAACGACGCGGTCACGGAAGCACCCATCTGGCGGCTGGAGGCCAGATTCTCCCACGTCTCGGTGGCGATGCCGGCGGCGTCGACCCTGCGGATGCCTGCCCACTCATTGGTGGTATAGCGGAAGAAGGGAGCGAAGCTGAGGGTGCCGAGCCCTCCTCTCCAACGCCCTTCGATGCGGGCGTGGTGGGTGTACTGGGGCTCCAGGTCGGGGTTGCCCACCTCCCGCACCAGGGGGTCGTCGGAGCGATCGATGGGGTTCAGTCGGCCGGGCCAGGGACGACGGATTCGCTGACCGTAGGAGAGGCGCACCTGGCGACCGCCATCGAACCGCCAGTTCAGGTTCACGGTGGGAAAGAGGCTGAAATAATCGTTGTCGAAACTCTCTCCGGTGGGGAGTTCGAACCGTGTATCGGTGCGCTCGGCCCGGACTCCGAGTTGGGCACCCAGATCCCCGAAGGACCGGGAAAGGGTGAGATAGCCGGAGTGGAAACTCCGGGTGTAGGTGTATCCAGTGTCGGTGCGATCATCCAACTCATCCCCCATGAGGAGCCGTCTGAGCTGGTTGGAATCCCGGTCCCGGAGCTGGCTCCGGAGTCCCACCTCCACCTGCGCCTCCTCACCCACCGGACGGGTGTAGTCGGTCCGGAGGGTCAGGCGACTCCGCTCTTCCCCTAGACGATCCTCCAGCCCCCGGGCCAGGGCCGGATCGGCGGCTACCAGATCATCTTCCAGCGCCAACGTCTCCGAGAGGGAGTACCGGTCATCCTGGCGACGATTCCACCGCGCCTCCGCGCTCCACTCGTGGTCGCCCCGGTCCGATTCCATCTCCACGTTCAGGCCTATCCGTCCATCCAAGGTGGTCCGATCCCGGTCGGTGGTGGACAGGCGACGGAACTCGGAGGTCATCTGCCGCTCGGCGTCCAGTCTGCGGTCGAGGGTAGAGGTCTCGGCGTCCCGATCCTCGTCGTTCACCCGCGCCGTCCCCCAGAGCCGGAGACCGTCGCGAACCTCCGTCTCCACCGATATGTCCAGGCCTGCGGTGACGTTGTCCCGCTCCGCCGTGCGCTCCCGTTCCAGAAAGTTCAGGGGGTCCGCCAGAAGGTTCTCCCGAAAGCGGGTGCTGAGGGTCTCTCGGCGACTCTGTCGGAGGAAGCCGCCCACCTGCAGCGAGAGCTCATCCCGCATCAGGTTCACCCGGGCACCCGTACCCAGATCACCCCGGGAGCCCATGTTGCCGAAGACGTTCCCCGTCACCCCCAGGTCGACCCCCTCCTTCAGGACGATGTTCACGATCCCGCCGCTCCCCTCGGCGTCGTAGCGGGCCGAGGGGTTGGGGATCACCTCCACCCGGTCAATCATGTCGGCGGGAAACTGCTCCAGGAAGGCCGTGAGGGCATCTCCGTCCATGGGAGCCGGCCGGCCGTTCAGATAGATCTCCGGCGTGTTCCCCTCGAAGCTCACCGACCCGTCGATGTCCACATCCAGCTCGGGAACATTGGCCAGGGCGTCGGTGGCCGCGCCGCCTCCCACCGCCGGGAGGCCGTCCACCCGATAGATGGTCCGATCCGTCTCGAAGGAGACGTCGGGCCGGTCCGCCTCCACTTCAATCCCCTCCACCTGGATGGCCTGCACCCGGAGGACGATGGGGTCCAGGAACACCTCCCCCCCATCCGCTCCTACCTCCACCGTCTCCGACTCTCCCTGTGCAAAACCGATGAAGGAGGCCCGCACCTGGTATCGGCCTGGACCGACTCCCTCCAGGCGGAATTCGCCGCGCGCATTGGTGGAGCCGCCGGTGACCGATTCGCCGGACTCGGCCCTGACCACCTCCACCTGCACCGCCTCCATGGGCTCGCCTGTTTCTCCGTCGATGACGGACCCCACCAGTACAGTGGGGACGTCGGGCGTCTGGGCCGCCAGCCCGGATGGCACTCCGACCAGTAAGAGCACTGTGGCGAGGAAGAGAACCGGACCGACAAGGGAGTGGACGTTCAGCAGGAAGCGGGCGGGCATGGCTCCGGGGGTTCGAGTCGAGGCATCTGAGATTGCAGAGGAAGTCAACCTTTCAAGCAGCAAGCATAAGGGCAGACCCGAAAGCGGAGTCAGGGTTCCGGGTTCTCTGGTCGCAGCATGGCGGCTGGCGATCACAGGAGACTTTCAGGTTTGGTGGGTCAGGCCGTACTCTTAGGCGGAAGCTGAGAGNAATTCTCAGACTTGCCAGGTGGAACCTTCCCCAAAAGCGAGGAGCCGTCATGATCAAGGAAGTGGCGCTTGCCGATGTGCGAGCTGAACTGACCGGAACGCGGAAGACGCTGGAGCGAGTACCTGATGACCGCTTCGGATGGTCTCCCCACGCTCGCTCCTTCAGCCTGGGCGAGTTGTCCACGCACCTGGTCAACATCCTCCACTGGGCCGAGGCCGTGCTCAAGCACGACGAGTTCGACATGGCCGAGTCGCCCCTCCCAAGGGAACCCCTCAAGACCCGGGCGGCCCTCCTGAACGAATTCGATCGCCGTGAAACCCGGGTCCTGGAATCCCTGGACGAGATCTCCGACAAGGAACTCCGGGCCGACTGGGTCCTGCGAAACGGGAGTCAGGTGGTTTCCCGTCTCCCGCGGGTCGCAGCTCTGCGACTCTTCGTCATCAGCCACATGATCCACCATCGAGCCCAACTCGGCATCTACCTGCGTCTACTGGGCCAGCCGGTTCCCGGGGTATACGGTCCTTCGGCCGATGAGACGGGGGCCGAAGATTAGGGTAGGGTCACCAGGGTCAGTTCCGCAGAATTCGCCGCCGCGTCACGGTCCGGGTTCGTTTGTGGAAATCCCAGTTGAAGCGGGCCGGGGCGGCTCTTCCACCCGCCCTTGGATCGATCTTTCGGGAGGCAACTGTCCTCCGGTGCTTTGTCCGAAGGACCCCGTCTCCAGATCCAGTCGAATGGTCTGACCGAACTCGACCTCGACCACACCGCTCACTCCATCCGAGGAACTCTCAATGGCGAAGGTCCAGGGCCCCTGATCTTCCTCATTGGGGAGGTTCCCGGCGTAGAACCGGTCACTCCAGGTGAAGAAGCCCTCCGAATCGGTCGTCTCTCCGAAGATGAAGGGGGCCTCCTCATCGATTCGTTGAATGCTGAGGAAGACCCCTGGTGCCGGGTTTCCATTCTGATCCGTGACGAATCCCCAGATGGCGGTTCGGGGGACCCAGGTGGAGTCCGGTGCGGAGTAGGGGGAGCAGGACGCCTGCCGGCAGGCCCTGACCCGGTAGGCCCAGGTCTCGGCCCCTGGCTCGGGGTTGTCTGTGAACTGCAAGCCTGACGTACTCCCAGCAGGCTCCCAGACCGGGATCTCGAAATCCACGATGAGTCCTCGCTCAACCTGGAAGGTGGTTCCCGCAGCCGAGCCCGATCCGGCCTGCCAGGAAGCCTCCACGCTCCCGCGCCATCGGACGCCCAGGGATTGGGGTTCCGGCGGCGGCGACACCCCGTCGAAATTCACGGTAATGGTTTCGCCGAAGCCGAAGACGGTGATCTCGACCCGGCGGCTGGGGAACCACTCTTCCTCCAAGTCCGCCGACGAGGGGATCACCTCCACCACATACCGACCCGCCTCCACTTCCTCAAAGGCATAGCTCCCACCGGGGAGGGTGAGGGTGGTACGAGGCTCGTCCAGAGCCCCCTCGGACAAGCGGACCTGAACCGAGGCCACCGGCTCCCCATCCAGACGGATGGTCCCCGCC
>SL_3KL_010_SEDDRAFT_10006563_pt1 | contig 10401 bp, 10 predicted proteins | sample SodLakKL_010_SED_2_FD_10381 | JGI IMG/M metagenome (IMG submission 10381)
TTTTTTTTTGCATGTTCCTGAGGTGTCTGGCAGTAATGGTGACCTTAACCATGGGGTGGCGGTTTCCGGACCTGTTTCTGTTTTGTCACCGCAGGATGCTGACAAAAAATCCGAAAACTCAAGAAAATAAAAGAGCAAAAGGCGAATTCAGGAGGAAACATTATGCTCATTGTCATGCACCAGAAAGCGACCCGTGACCAGATCGACAGAGTCGTCAAAGAGATAGAAAGCAGGGGTTACAAGGCCCTTCCTATTCCGGGAGGAGACCGGGTATCCATAGGTGTTCTTTACAACAAAGGAGCGGTAGATTCCGCTTTTTTTATTTCCTTGCCCGGAGTGAAAGAGGCAATACCGATCACCCGCCCGTATAAACAGGTGAGTCGCGAATTTCATGGGGAAGATACCCTGATTCAAGTGGGGGATGTAACCATCGGGGAAGGCCACATGGTCATTATGGCGGGGCCTTGTGCACTGGAAAGTGAAAAGCAGGCAATGACCATAGCCGAAAAGGTTAAAAAAAGCGGTGCCCACATGTTCAGAGGAGGGGCTTTCAAACCGAGAACATCTCCTTACACGTTCCAGGGAATGGGAGAGGAAGGCCTGAAAATTTTGGAAAAAATCCGTATGGAATTGGGGCTTCCGGTGGTTACCGAGGTCATGGACCATGACACTTTTGACCTGGTGGAGCATTATGCGGATGTCATTCAGATCGGAACCCGCAACATGCAAAATTTCAGCCTTCTCAAACGGGCGGGTAAGGCCGGAAAACCCATTTTGTTAAAACGCGGTATGTGTGCAACCATAGATGAATGGTTTATGGCTGCAGAGTACATTATAGAGGGCGGAAACAGTGAGGTGATCTTATGTGAGCGGGGCGTAAGAACATTTGTGCGGCATAGCAGAAACACACTGGATATTTCAGCGATTCCATATGTCAGAAGGGAAAGTCATCTTCCCATTATCATTGATCCAAGTCATGCTGCAGGCCGCCGTGAACAGGTCATTCCCCTGAGTCGCGCGGCTATTGCCGCCGAAGCCCACGGGTTGATGGTGGAAGTTCATCATGAGCCGGAAAATGCCTTAAGTGACGGCGCTCAGAGTCTGTATCCTGAACAGTTCGATTTGCTTTGCAGCCAGGTGCAGGCTATTTTCGGCATCTTTAACAAGTAGGAGCACACCCGGACTGGGAAGTGATCTGCAGGAGTGCAAAACCTGTGCTTTTGCGTTTTTTTCCCAAAAGCCATTATCTGCCGGGAATTTTCGCAAAAGCACAGCTTTTGCACTCCGGATTGGGGAGGTAAGAGTTCCATGAGAATGTTTAAGATTAAGGGAAGCACGGGTGAGTCAACGATTTATACCGGGGAAAAACTCAAAAACGTTTCCAGCTATATTCCTGTGGATAAAACCGTCATCATAACCGATTCCAATGTAGCGGCAATTTACAGGAAAGATTTTCCACCCTGTCCTGTGATTACCATTGGTATGGGAGAAAAAATTAAAACGCTGGAAACAGTCAAATATATTTATGGGGAACTTGTAAAATTGGAGGCTCAACGTTCCTGTTTTCTTCTGGGAATTGGGGGTGGTATTGTTTGCGATATCACAGGATTTGTGGCTTCCACATATCTTCGGGGGGTAAGGTTCGGCTTTGTTTCCACTACCCTTTTGTCCCAGGTAGATGCCAGTGTGGGAGGCAAAAATGGTGTAAATTTCGAGGGATATAAGAATATGGTTGGGGTCTTCAACCAACCGGAATTTGTCATTTGTGACATGGAACTGTTAAAGACGCTTTCTGAAAATGAGCTGGTCAATGGTTTTGGTGAAATTGTCAAGCACGCAGCCATTGGGGACAGCCATATGTTTTCTTATCTTGAAACGCATTATGATAAAGCACTGTCTTTAGATCACCAGGTTATCGAAAAGCTGGTTTATGATTCTGTTGTGATCAAATCAGGGGTGGTTAACCGTGATGAAAAAGAAACCGGCGAGAGAAGGAAATTAAATTTTGGCCACACATTCGGGCACGCAATTGAAAAAACCCAACGCACTGCCCATGGAAAAGCCATAAGTGTCGGTATGGTGGTGGCAACTGCTTTGTCGGTCAACCGGGGATTGATTTCAAAAGAAAAAGCAGACCGCATCAGCTCCCTTCTTGTAAATTTAAAACTTCCTGTCCGATGCGAACTCGACAGAAATAATGTGATGGATGCCCTCAAAAAAGATAAGAAAAGGGAAGGGGACTTGATTCATTTTATTCTTCTTGAAGATATCGGAAAGGCTGTGATAAAAGAAATTTCAATAGATGAGCTTAAAACCGCAGTGGATAATATGTGAGACGTTAAACATGGTAAAAAAAATCATATCAGGAGGACAGACCGGGGTTGATCGTGCAGCGCTGGATTTTGCAATCAAATTTGATATTCCCCATGGCGGATGGATTGTCAAAGGGCGCTTGGCTGAAGATGGTGTTTTGGATGAGCGTTATATGCTTCAGGAGATTCAAGAGTTCAGTTATCCCAAAAGAACATTGAAAAATGTCCTGGATTCTGACGGAACCCTCATTATTTCCCATGGGCCACTGACCGGCGGATCGGATTATACCAGCAAAATGGCTGTTTCCCGCAACCAACCTTGCCTTCACATCGATCTTTCGCAGATGGGACCGTTTCAGGCTGCGGAAAAAATACGTACCTGGATTTTTGAAAACCGGATTGAAGTTTTGAATGTGGGTGGTCCCCGGCACAGCAAGGATCCCAAAATGTATGAACATGTGATGGGTATTCTTGAAACCGCTTTTTTTATCGATATCATCAATACACATATGCCAATGTCAGCCGGTGCGTCCGGCCCGAGCCCGAAAAATGAGTTGGCCTTACAGCTTCCGCAAACCATAGATCAGGCAGCTGATGCCCTGATATTCGATATGTCTTTTGCCGACAGAACCAAGGTTGCCAATCTTTCATCTTTCAGACTCAAAAGCCTGGCTCAATCCATGAGTGAAGATATCATTTCCCGCTTTTTGATCGGAGAAAAGAATTCTCAATTAATGTCGGCCTGTCGGGAAGTTGCCGGAAGTGATGAATATGACGAAAATGCTGCGGTGCAAATCATCCTGAAACGTGTTTGGGAAAAACTGCGTCAAAAAAGAAACGTGCTGAAAGTGGTTAAATCCTAAGGAGTGCAAAAGCTTTGCTTTTGCGTTGGTTGCGGAAATGAAGCTATTTTCAGCTTAATGATTTGGCTTTACATAAAAACCATCTGTTTTTCAGGTGGTCCGGCTGAAAGCCCCGCCTGACCAATTCTGATCAATCGATTTCCATATGCAGCGAAATCCAAGTTCAGCATACCTTTTTAAAACTTCCATGAATTCATCCTGGCGAACACCCGAAAACACTGCATACCCCCCTGTGGCACATAACCTGTCGATCTGGCCGGAAAGATTCATGAGAGTGGGAAATCTTAGATTGGCACATATCAGGTCCACTGGTGGATTCAAATCGGCAAGTTGACCCTCATAGATTGCAAAACGACTGTTCAAATCATTTAAAAACGCATTTTTGCGGGCTTCATCCCTTGCACAGGGGTCGATATCGGTGCCAATCCCATGGGATACTCCAAATTTCAGTGCTGTCAGGGCCAGCACACCAGAGCCGGTTCCAATGTCGAGCACAAGACTGTCTTTTTTGGATAAAAGCGATGTTGTTTTTGACATTAAAAATTCCACGGCACGGATTGCCAGGCGGGTGGTGGGGTGCTGGCCGGTTCCGAATGATACGCCATGATCAAGAAAGACAACCACGTCGTCTTGGGTGGGTTCAAAAAACAGGTGGGCCGGTTTTAAGACAACACGGTTGGATACCCGAACGGGTCTGTTGAAAGATTTTTCCAGATAGGAATTCCCGAAATGATAGGTGTAAACCACTTCACCTTCATCAAGAAGACTTTGCACCGTTTTTCGCACATAATATCGTTTTACTTTAAACAGGCGGATCAAACGGTTTTCCAGGGATACGGGAGAAATTTTTTCAGCCTCTGTTTCGATAATTTTTAAAACAGCCTGTTTTAGTTTTGACATGTCAATTTCCATAAGGGTGAGAGAAGCTCTTTTTGGCTTTTTATGCAAAAGCACAGCTTTTGCACTCCAAGGCCAGCTGTGCTAAGAGTTTTTTTAAAAGAGCTGAAGGCGATTACGGTAGGCTTCGATAACCTTTTCCGGGCTGTTTGTGGCCACGATGTTGTTGATAATCCATGGAGGAGCCCGGTGATAACGAATCATTTCATGAATCTGGCGGGTGATGTTTTTCCAGAAAGTCCCGTCACCTTCCGTGTCAAATAAAATCACCGGAACCGGTTCCAGGATTGACAATTTCATGTTGCACAACGTAATGCCCAGTTCTTCCAGTGATCCCAGGCCGCCAACGTTGAAAATGGGAAATGAGGCAATTTCGAACCATTTTTGACGGCTGTGCCTGCAGGTGTCCTGAAAGACCTGGCAAAAATCGACCTCACGGGTCATAGACTGATCAGTGATATCCAAAAAGTTGGCCCCTGAGAGAATACCGCGCTGCCGGGCAAATTGATTGACCTCTTCCATAACACCACTTCCACCTCCCGTAACAATCCCGATACTTTTTCCCCAAAAATCCACCAAGGCATCCAGTAATTCTCCCAACCTTTGGCTACCTACAGCTGAAAGAGATTTGTTGGAACCATAAAAAGCAAAAAGCATGGATTTGTGAAAATCAGCAAACCGTTGAGGATCGACAAAATAGCCTTTCCCATCGCGAATGGTATGTACCATCAAACAATCATTCAACGATGACGCCCAAAAAACATCGAGCCCGAAAGCATGATATTCAAGCAGTCGTGTGTGGTCCAGCTGGGATAAAAAAGGCCCGTGTTCGCAAGAGGGTTCAATAAAGTAAAGGGCACAGATTTTTCCCTCACAGGCAAGGTTGATAATATCCCGGTGCTCCATCATGCTGGGAAAATATTTTAATACCAGCATCGAGGACGGGTCATGGATTTTTTCCGATATTTTTGAGGTCGCATAAACATGGGGGCACAAGCTTGACGGTGAAAAATCCCGGCGGCCCGCAGTACACGATGCCCCTGGCGTTTCACAGGCATATTGGGGACCGTTTGTGAAAACAGATATATTTTCCATCCCGTTTTTTTGCCCGCAAGGGATAATGGCAACAGGACGATGAACAAAACGGCAGGTGGGATCATCCGGGTGGTGCATCACTTTACCAATTTCGCGGACTTGCTCCAGGGTGTAAGGTTTTCTATCTTTGGAAGGATAAAACCACTGCTTGCTCTTTTTATGATTGGGTGTTCGATACACTTTTGCAGCAACCAATGGGTTGACAATTGGATGGTTGCTGCTGTTGACAATCTCCAGGTAAATGCGGATGCCACGGGTTTTTATGGGATCCAGAATGGTTGCCGACAGATGCTCCCCCAGCTCCGAACCGCTTTGCAAGGCCACATAATGATCGTTGAGATACATGGAGCATGTGGAAATCACACCTTCCCCCGCCGGTATTTTCAAGGCTTGCACATGGTTTCTTATCTGAAACCGGTTAAGAATTTCACGACCTTCCTTACGGATTAGAATTCTACCAAGTGTTTTTAAATCCAGGTCATCTCTTAATGTACAAACCACCCGGTGTGGAGCGATAACAATGCTTCCGTCACTGGAAATGGTCGTGGATGCCGGAAGCTTTAATTCAGCCCTGTCAATTGCCTCCAGCACCTGGTCGGAACTGAGAAGTGCTTCCGGATCACAGAAAACCAACCGGCCTACAGGAAGACCGTCTGTGAAAAAACGTTTCAGCATTTCCATAGGGGGATATCCCTTAATGGCCTGCCAGGCTTTAAGCTTAAGGGTTATGCCTCCTTTTTCCAATGCTTCAGCTGTGGGTTTTTTACTTGTGATCTGCACCCCTAACCGGGCGATCCGGGACCTTTCGCTGAACACAAGATGTTCCGGATAGGCTTTCAGTTTATCGGCAAGCCGTGATGAGAGCTTGAAAAATGCATTAAATGACAGGTATTTGTCATTGGATTCCAGAATTTGGGTAATAGCTCCATCAGAGGTCTGCAAAAGACCCCGGAATAACTGATTGTTTTCCATATCACACGCCACAATTATGAATGCTTGAGTTTTTCAAATTTTTTTATTTTGGGACTTATCCCTGAAGAAAAATTACAATACTTTAAGCATCAGGGGTACAGCCACCATTGATCCTATCATACTGCCCATATTGGTAAATACAACCACCAGCAATATCCTGGTGACATTGTTTTTCCAAAAGCCCCTGATGGTCAGTAAATCATCATGAAGGCTTTCCAGGTCCTTGACCTTGGGCTTGCGGGAAAAAGCCTCCACCAGCCCGGATACCCATCCAGCCGCTATCATGGGATTTAGCGAAGTCAAAGGAGCCGCCAGGACTGAAGACATAATGGTGTAAGGATGTGCCATGGCTAAGGTTGCCCCAAGTCCCGCAAAAATCCCGTTTGCCAATATCCATAAAAACACCATGCTTGTCCCTGTTTCGGTTCCGCCATGGTAAAAACCATATATTAACAAGGCGATAATTGCACACGGGATTATCCACTTAATGACCCCGATAAACTTTCTTTTTGGAGGAATTTTTTCCAACTCTGTAAGATCAGTCTCTTGTTCCCAATTTTTTTTTATCCCCGGCACATGTCCCGCACCCACCACCGCTATGATTTTTTGACCCGGGGCCTGACGGATTTTTTGAGCAAGATACAAATCCCGTTCATCAATCAAAATCCTTTTTAATTCCGGATGAAACTTCCCCACCTCCGCTAAAAGTGATTCCAGGATATCTTCCTGCTTCATCCGCTCAACGTCTTCTTCTTTGATATCCTGCACCTGACCCAGTGAGAGAATGAGATTAAAAATAAGCTTCAATTTGCTCCAAAAACCCATGGCTTGCCAGGTTCGGGATAAGGTTACACCAATATCACGATCGACAAGTGCAATTTTCGCGCCGGCCTCATTCGCCGATTTAATGGCCTGAATCATCTCCTCTCCGGGATTGATGTCAAGTTTTTGAGCAATTCGTCTTTGAAATGAAGTCAAAAGAAGATTGGTCAACAGTAAAAACGCTTTTTTCTCTTTGATGATTTTGACAATATCCGTATCCAGCCATCGATCTTTGCTCATAATGGATTGATAGCGAGATTGGCAAAGCTCAACACAAACCGTATCCGGTTTTTCTTCTTCAATGAGGGAGGCAACTTTCAGGGCGCTTTCTTTTGATACGTGGGCCGTTCCCAAAAGGGTAAATTCTTTGTTGTCAAAGGTGAGATGATAAACCATATTGGGGTTGTTTGTGTTTTCCATTCAGTATATATTCTCCATTAAATTATCAAAAAGACTTCAATTTATACTTTTTATGGACCATTCGCAACACCAAAAAATTGATAAACAACCTTATTACCTGGAAACCGGTAATGAGGTAAGGTTATTTGAGGCCGCCTACCATGGGAAGATGCCTGTTATGCTCAAAGGGCCGACAGGATGCGGAAAGACGCGATTTGTGGAATATATGGCTTATCGGCTCCGTCGCCCGCTGGTCACGGTAGCATGCCACGAAGATCTGTTTGCATCGGACCTTATCGGACGCTATCTTCTCAAAAATGATGAAACCGTTTGGAATGACGGGCCTCTGACGCGGGCGGTTCGGACAGGAGCCATTTGCTATCTGGATGAAATCGTGGAGGCCAGAAAAGATACCACCGTGATTATCCACCCATTGAGTGATACCCGGCGAACCCTGGTGATTGAAAAAAAAGGCGAGGTCATCTCCGCACACCCTGATTTTACAATTGTAATCTCCTACAATCCCGGATACCAGTCCGTGCTGAAAGATCTGAAACAAAGCACACGCCAACGTTTTGTTTCTTTCGAATTCGGCTATCCGGAAAAGCAACAGGAATCGGAAATTGTCGCCCATGAGGGAAATATCGATATGGATACCGCCATTCGTTTGGTTACATTGGGAAACAAAATCAGAAATATTCGGGAGCATGGGCTTACCGAAGGCGCTAGTACCCGGCTTTTAATCTATGCGGCAAAGCTGATCCGCAAAGGTATTGATCCTGTAACTGCTTGCAAGGCCGCAGTCTGCCTTCCCCTGACCGATGACAAAAGACTTCAGGATACCTTGTTTGATCTGGTCCAGGATCTTTTTTAGCAGTGCCTTTCCGAAGTTACCCCCCCTTGCTCATGCCGCGATATTGACACTGACATGCATACCAGCTCTTGTTGCAAGAATGATAAGCATTTCGAGACTAAATTTTTCCCATTTACCTCTCACAAGGTCTGATATCCGAAATAGATTACACTTGTACGCATATTGGACATGATCAGTGCCCAGGACAACACAATGACCACCACACTGCTGCCTATTTGGATTGAGGTAGACGATTTCGACGATTTCCCCGCTACCATCCACTCGATGTTCAAGTTTTTTTTCGCCGAACAGCTTTAAATGCCCGTCATTCCGGGCGCAGCAGAGCGGAGACCCGGAATCCAGGAAGATCGAAGCAACCCCTGGATTCCCGTTTTCACGGGGATGACGAAAAAAACTTGAACATCGAGATCCAGCCATTCAATTGCAACATCAGTTTTATTCATGCTAATTCTTTTTCCCAACGCTAAGCATTACAAATGTTGCGCCAACTTCGAAAGTGACAAATTTCTACAAACCGTGACAAAGGAAATGTCAGGTTGAAGCAGTTGTTAGCTGAGTCTTTTTCAAGAAAGATCTAATCTGGATTTTAAATATTTCCTGGCTGTATTGAATTTTCTTTTCCTTTTCCTTAAACTTCTTGTCAAACTCTATGACTTTCTCATGTTTAAAATTAAATACATCACTTTGTTTTGCCTTCCATTTTGTACATCCGAAGAATCCAGCCTGAAGCTCTAAAACAAGCAACCCTAAAGGATATTCTCCTTCCATATTGCTTACTTGGTAACCTACACCTTCGGTGACGATTTCTGGTTAGGTCTCATCGTCCAGGCTCTCCAATAACTCACGGGGATCCACTTCACCGGTTTGGCATGCGTGCAGAAAAGCATCCACCTCATTTACAACCTCGCGAAATTCCGATACGGTCTCTGGTTTGTTACTTATTATCAGAGCCGCGCTGGCCTTTAGGGAAACTCTCATTTGCTCGATCATATCCGGATTATCAGCAGCCATTCTGGCATATTCCTTGATCATTTTCTTGTATTCTTGGAGGTATCTGGCGTCATGTTCTTCTGGTGGCATTGTGTGTCCCCTATTAGTTAGGACTCTTGTTCTCGTATCTCTACACCGAACGCATTGCTCACTGGTGAGTGCCGCTTTTTGGCCCGAATCCAGTGAAGCAAAATGTTAGCAGATTCTCTTCATCTGCATTCCCGGTGCATCCTCAGGCCGGGCTTCGAAGCCATTCTTAAAATAGAAGTTGGTTCATCCTGATGCTTCAAACAGCCAGACTCTTTGAATATTGTGCTCCGTACATTTTTCCCTGAGCATCTTGAGAATCGAGCCTCCAATGCCACGATTCTGGTATTCTGGAAGGACGATCATATCGCACACAAACTCATAGAGGGCCCCATCAGATATCAAACGCCCAACGCCAATAAGCCTGTTGTCATCACATACTGAAACCCACTGCCGGGAATTGTCGATTGCCAATCGAAGCGCTTCTTTCGACAATGCCATGACCGATGTCCGCCCGACGGTTTCGAGCAGTTGCCAATATTGATTGGGCGTTGGTTTCATCCCTTTGTATTCAAACACTAACATGTCTCCTGTTAACGTTCAGCGGTTTGCCTGGAGCAAAGCGGAGGCCAATCTCCCTGCAGGTGTGTTTATGTTATTTGTCCACCTGGACGATGCGGAAGTCCGAGACACTCTTGTAGCCCTCGTGCCGCAAAGACAAGGCAAACTCCTGGGGACTTCCTCCGACATCTATTCGAGCCTGCCTTGCAGCAGGAAGGTGCCCCTCGGCAGTGGAAGTGGCAGCTTCATGATCTTCGAATACCGCTTCTGGCTTTACCAGACAGAGATGTTTGACCCATGAATTTGGCCCGACCTCCTTGTACCCGAGAATGGACGGCACGTAACCACGCCCCGAACCACCATAGCTTCCAGCTTCGTACCGAAAACGCCCTGGCGGAAGCTGGCTTGTCTTCATTTCGGCTTCCTTCTTCTCACAACACCTTTTGTATTTCTTCCCACTGCCGCAAGGACACGGAGAATTCCGACCGATTTTACCCATGACTCCTCCTCCATGGTTGAAAATGGGTTCGCCAACGTTATATGGGCCTTGCTCTTTCCTACCTACCTACCTACCTACCTACCTACCTAC
>SL_3KL_010_SEDDRAFT_10006564_pt1 | contig 10401 bp, 9 predicted proteins | sample SodLakKL_010_SED_2_FD_10381 | JGI IMG/M metagenome (IMG submission 10381)
CTTATTAGAGCGACTTGGCATTGATGCCGTAAACGATGGCACCTGGATTGGAACAAAAAGCTACGGATGGGAACACCGGGAGCGTATCAAAAGCGTCTCCCCTATTGACGATAGCGTAATCGCGGAAGTGAGCTGGACCTCGGAAGATCAGTATGAGGATGTAGTCCAGGCAGCACAAAAAGCGTTTCACGAGTGGCGGCAGGTGCCGGCACCCAAACGCGGGGAGATCGTCCGTCAGATCGGCGAGGCGCTGAGAGAACACAAAGAGGACCTGGGCCGGCTTGTGACCCTGGAAAACGGCAAGATCCTCCAGGAGGGACTCGGCGAAGTGCAGGAGATGATCGATATTTGTGATTTTGCAGTGGGCCTGTCCCGTCAGCTTTATGGCTTCACCATGCAATCGGAAAGGCCGCAGCACCGGCTTTTCGATCAGTACCATCCGCTTGGNATCGTNGGTGTGATCTCGTCTTTCAATTTCCCGGTAGCCGTCTGGAGCTGGAATGCCATGATCGCTGCNGTCTGTGGTGACGTCATTGTCTGGAAATCTTCCAGCAAGACCCCGCTCACCGCACTTGCCTGCCAGAAACTTGCGGCCGAAGTGATGCACAAGAACGACATGCCTGAAGCGGTCTTCAACCTGATCACAACCGATCGTGTGATCGGCGAAAAAATGGCCCTTGACAAGCGGATTCCTCTTATATCCGCTACAGGTTCCACAGGGATGGGCCAGAAAGTGGGACCGCAGGTCTCCGCACGCCTGGGCAAATCCATCCTGGAACTCGGTGGCAACAACGCCATCATCATCTCCGAGCATGCTGATATCGAAATGGCCGTTCGTGCCACCGTTTTCGGTGCTGTTGGCACAGCCGGACAGCGTTGCACCTCCACCCGCCGTCTTATCGTGCAGTCTTCCATCTTCGACCAGGTAAAAGAACGGCTCATTGAGGTGTACAAGAAAATCACCATCGGCGACCCGTTCGACGAAAATGTATTGGTTGGACCGATGATCGACTACGGAGCGGTGGAAGACATGCAAAAAGCACTCAAAGCACTGAAAGACCAGGGCGGTGAAGTCCTGTTCGGCGGGGAACCGATCACAGAGGGCGTACCCGGACGCAACTATGTGAGGCCTGCGCTTTGCCTTGCCAAAAACGAATACCCGATCGTCCAGGAGGAAACGTTCGCGCCGATTCTGTACCTGATCCGCTACGAGACCTTCGATGAGGCGATCGAAATGCACAACGGCGTTCCACAGGGCCTCAGCTCATCCATTTTCACGCTCAACATGCGCGAAGCGGAGCAGTTTATCAGTGCTGTGGGATCCGATTGCGGTATTGCCAACGTCAATATCGGAACCAGCGGTGCCGAGATCGGCGGAGCGTTCGGCGGGGAGAAAGAAACCGGAGGCGGCCGCGAATCAGGCTCCGATGCATGGAAGTTCTACATGCGTCAGCAAACCAACACCATCAACTGGAGTAATGAAATGCCCCTGGCCCAGGGCATCAAGTTCGATATCTGATACCGGTTCCTGCGTCGCATCCAGAATCAGGCCGCGGGATCATATCCTGCGGCCTTTTTTTATGCCCGCACATCTCTGTTCGCAACTGCCTCTGACTGTGCCGGGTTCACTCATTATTCCGGGTTCGCTCATTGTGGATGGGCATCGAAACGGTGTAACGGCAAAAAACCCATCCACCCCGGTGGAAAAATGTTATGTCATCCGGGTGGGACAGCATTTTCACTCCCGGGCTCGGTTTTTTCAAATGCAGATGAGTGTTGTCAATGGGAGACAATCTGGCGATGCAGCTGGTTGAGCCGGCGCATCAGATCCGGAATGGCCTCCAGATGCTCCGGTTTCATAAGTACACTGCGCAATATCCGGACCCGATCGGTGTCGGCCCTGAGCTCCGGCAGCCACCGCGCTGCTTCTTCCCTGCTCAATGCAAGCGTACTCAGATAGAGTTTGTCTGTGTCCGGGTCCGCATCCATACCCCTTTTCAGGATTTCTTCCGAAATCCGGCTTACTGAGGAAAAAGCGGCCTCTCCGGTTACCGGGACGTACGTGACGATATCCAGTTCGGGTTTCATGACCGGCTGGAAACAATCCGATTGCTTCAGTTCATCATACAGTCGCAGCGCGGCATTCCTGCAGTCGGCAAGTATCTGTGGAAGTCCGGGTTCAGCAACGGAGCCATGGCTGGCAGGGGTTTCAGCATGATCGGGACTGTCAGATCTTCCAAAGGCCCCCGGATTGACGGAGGGCTTCTGGCTGTCGTGGTCTTCCGGCAGCAGCAGCTTCAGTGTGAACCAGAGAGCAACGGCTGCAGCACCGGCCCTCGAGCATTCCAGGCTGATCTCGCCCAGGTGAAGTTCCTCGGAAGTGAAGTAGGTATAAGGGGAGTCGTGGCGGTACAGTTTCCCGACGGCCGCGTCACGGAAAAGGACGGCTCCGCATCCATAGGGCTGCAATCCGTGCTTATGCGGATCAATGACGATACTGTCCACATCCGAGAGTACCTCCCAGGGTCCGGGATCCAGCAGGCCGGATCCACGCAGGAGATGAAAAAAACCGCCGTAAGCCGCATCTACATGAATGCGCACGCCGTTTTTCCTGGCCCACGGTAACATCCGGTGCAACGGTTCCACACGCCCTGTCCCCGTAGTTCCCATGGTAACCACCACGGTACCTGGCAGCGGCTTCTCTGATGGCAGGCGTAACGGGTCGGGAAGTCCATCCTCATCCTCTGGCAATACCATGATCGGATGACGCAGCACCTGAGCCATGCGCTGATGAGTATAATGTGCTTGTGACGAGACGGCAAGTGGCCGGTCCGGATGTAACTCGCGCGCCACCCAGAGGGCTTCCAGGTTGGCAATAGTGCCGCTGCTGGTCAGATGGCCAATTCCCTGCTCCCTAAAACCAACCATGCGCATCAGCCGGCGAATCACTTCCTTTTCCATGAATGACGCTTCCGGTCCGCCGTCCAGCGCATGATTATTGGGATTTATGGTCATCGCCAGAGTGTAGGCAAGCCATGCCGCAGGGTGCGGTGGCTTGAGCATCTGTCCGGCATAGAAGGGCTGATGGAACGGATAGTGGCGGGAAAGGCGGTCGACAAGCTCCTGAAGCGCCTCTTCTGGCAGGACCGCTATGCCCCCTCCTGAGTTCGGTAATTCACCGGAACCGGGCATTTTTTTTTCAAGTTGCTTCACCAGTTGCGGCAACTGTCGCAGATATTCTTCAGGGATCATGAGATGCCAGTGTTCATCGATGGATGCCAGTGTTCATCTGAAGTTGAATCGCAGTCCAACCGAAAGGANCTGTTTGACCTGCAGTGCTTTGGTAATGTCGTCGTTGTACTGCAGTGCGAATTCGAAATTGGTGGTCAGGTAGTCGTTGATGCGTCCGATCAATTCGTTTGTTAAAACGATATCCGTGCTGAGCAGGCTTTTCTGGAGATTGCTAAACGTTTCCAGGTATCCGGTATAGGTGACATTGGTCCAGATCTCCCGCTCATAATTAACGATGAGGGTAAATCCAGCCTCATTGCGGAACCAATCACCCTCATCCAGGCCATAACGCTCCGAAAGTGACGTATCGCTGATAAAGGTCTGTCTCAGAGAAACACCAAACGTTGCTCGAAAGTACTTGTCCGGGTCGTAAGAGAGACCGATTGTTTCGGTCAGAGTGCCCGGAGCCATGAACCGGGATTGCACATTTTCGAAGCTCCGGTCATATCCTTTGTCGAACTGCGTCTCGAAATTCACGTTTGCGGTAAGACTGAGGCGTTCATCACTGAACCGGCGCCGGAACTGGTTTCGAAGGCGGATCACATCCTCACTTTTGCGAAAATCGCCGCGATCAATACGGGTTTGTCCATAGCGCAAGTCGAGCCGGAACCCGTACTGATACGGCCCGTCCGTGTAGACGCCTGAAAACATGGTGTTTGCAACCACGGCGATCCGGTCGACCCCGCCCTGTGCCCATTCCCTGTAGTAGGCCTGGGACCCGTTCAGGCCGAAACGGAACCGGATATCCCAGTCCCCTTCTTCCGGAGTAGTCCTGAGCAGATCATCGGTGGGCATGGGCAGTTTTTGGGCAGTGGCAGGGCGCAACCCTGTCAGTGTCAAAAAAAAAGCAATTATGAAAGCATGCCAGCAACGCATGAACCGAAAGATTACCAGTTGCAGATGATCTCCTAAAGCACATTTGGATATTCTGATCCTTGATCATGGGAGCAACGGATCCGGCAGCAGACCGGTAATACTGGAAGTGGATTGCTGCGGAGTTGTCGATTCCAGGGTCAGACAATTATTCCAATAATGGCGCTATCCAAAAAGAAAGCGCAATATAATGATTCTCTGATCGATTTGTGAGAAGAATTATAGCCCTTCCTTATTGAGGCCGGCATGTTTACAGACAGCCGCGGGAGGTACCGGTCAGTCGCTGAAAAACGAGTAGCTCAAGCCCAGGGAGATAATCTGCTTGACCTGCATTTCCCGTTCGATTTCACGGTCATAAGCCAGCACAAATTCCACGTTGGCACTGATATACCGGTTGATCTGTCCGGTGATCTCGTTGACGAAAAGAACATCGGTGTAGTTGAGACTCCGGTTCACGTTGGTAAATGTTTCCACATAACCGGAATAGAAGATATTCTCCATGACCCTGCGCTCATAGCCAATGAGCAGTGAAAGACCGGCTTCATTTCTGAAGTTTTGATCTTCATTTCCTTCACCGAAGTAGCGGCGTGACAGGTTTTCATCGGTTACCGCGACAATGGTCTGTTTCATGGCAAGACCACCTTCCATTCTCAGGCTTTCCACGGGTTTGTAGCTGAGGCCGAGCACCTGGGTGATATAAGCCGGTGCCATGAACCGGGAAATGAGCTCACGTTGCTCGCCTTCCTCGGGAACAGGATTTTTATACCCCTTGTCGAATTGGGACTCAAAATTCAGGTTGAAGATTGCGCTGAGCCGCTCATCTCGGAATTTGCGGCTGGCCTGGTTCCGGATGCGTATCCGGTCATCGCTCTTGATAAAATCACCGTCGCCGACACGCGTCTGTCCGTACCTGAGATTTATATCCAGTTTATATCCGTATCTGTCCCTGGAGTACTCCGAGGTATAAGCCGTAGTGCCGAGGATCGCGAGATTGTCGGTACCTCCCTGGCTCCAGTTACGGTAGGTGGCCTGGGTGCCGGTGAGCGAGGCGCGCAGGCTGCGCTCCCAGTTGGATGCGGCCACATCTTCTGTTTCAGGCCCGCCAGTATCCGGGGGAGGGGCAGGTTCTGTCTGGGCATGGACCGAAGACGCGGCAAGGAGGAGAGCTGTTAATGCTATGAAAAGGGCTGGCGTTTTCATATGTATCGGGTATTTAATGTTTTTGGGTAATGAATATGGAAATTGAGTGATAATTGTAATCAAAAGGGCTGGATCGTCGGCAAACAGGCCATCCAAAATCAATAAGGATACCGTGAACGACAGCAAATTGTCATGTGGTATCCGGCAGGGATGCCATAAGCCAGACACCATCCGGTTTCCCCTCATTGGTAAAACGGCAATGCACGTGTTCCTTAAGCTTGGTCGGACTGTAAAGGCCCAGGTACCTTAGCTCGACCGGATACAGGCGATGGCCCCGGTCGATCAGGGCAGCGAGCCGAATTTCCTCCGGTTTTCCATCTGTGGCAATCTTCCGAATCGCCTCAAACATGGTCCGTCCGCTGTACATTACATCATCGACAATAACCACCTTGCTGCCGCGCGCCGCTTCGGACACATCCTGGTCCTCCGGTACGGAGTCCGCTCCATGTTTCTTTACCCGGACAGGGCACACCTTGATTTTCGTATGGTATATTTCCGACAGTTTATCGGCCAGCATTATCGCAAGAAGGTATCCTCTTTCATGGATTCCGAGGATCAGCAGCTGGTCGGATCCCCTGGTATCTTCAAATATCTGGAAGGCAATTCGGTTGATGGTCCGTTCGATGCGGGCCGGGCTCATCAAAAGGTGCCTTTTTGCATCGTTCTCGGACACAGTCACTTATTGAAACATGGATTTGATACTGCCCCAGGTACGCCGGACGGCATTTGTTGTATAGCTGATATTATCCGCTGTGAAATAGAGGTGTGAGGAACCGTCCCTATGCGTAACCCATAGCCTGTATGAAACACTGCCTGTTGCCGCAGTCTGATCTGTTGATCCTTTGTAAAGATCCCTGTCCTCGCAACGAAAGCTGTTGCCTGTCTGGGTACAGCTATTCCTGTTCAAGTTTTGATAACCTGATGAATTATCAGATATGCTCCGCTCCAGGGAATAGTCGGCAATCAAATCATTATTCTCGACAGTCCAAAGAATGACGATAACGGTCTCCCCCTCCTCGGCTTTAATGTCAACTTCCTGGACATTGTCATGATCGATGCGGACCTGGCCCATTGCAGAGGTGGCTGTAAGCAGCACTGCAACAAAAAGGAGTGAAAATTTTTGAAATGATTTCATTCGTCACAAATCCAGTATATACCGGAATCATAGCAGATTCTTTACCAACTCCAATGTACACATAACTGATGTAATATAACAAGTAAGAATATCTGATGGATATTATTCGAGAGGATTTTTTCCATTTTCTGTGGCAAAACCTTCATTTTGCCCAGAAAGGCCTGCAGACCACCTGTGGCAAACCGGTCCGTGTTATCCATCCCGGTTACCGCAACGATGGAGATGGAGCCGATTATCGTTTCTCCCGGATCCGGGTGGACGGTATCCTGTTTTGCGGCGATGTGGAACTTCACAAATCGGCATCAGAGTGGTATCGGCATGGGCATCAGCGGGATTCCCGATACGAGCGGGTCATTCTTCATGTGGTGGTTCATGATGATCTGCACAAACGCAATGTCAACGCCTCCGACGGTCACCGGGTACCGACTGTTGAGNTGCGTTCCTGTTTGCCTCCATCGCTTTCCCGACTCTGGCGCAACTGGCACCGACCTGTATCTCTTCCCTGTTCCGGCCTTGTTCCGGAATTGCCCGCGCGAACATTCGGCAACATCATGCTACAATGGGACAAAAACTACCTGCGCCACCGGCTGAACCGGATGCACGATTTTTTCCCTGCTGAAACCCCGATTTCTGCCGGTTGGCGGATAATGGTGACCAGGGGTATTTTCCAGGGCTTGGGCTACCATAAAAATCAGGAGCCCATGCTTCGCCTTTCCGAAACATTTCTGCAAAAGATGCAATATCAGCAGACAAGGCTGGCATTACAGTCCCATTCTCCGGAGCGCATCCAGAAGAAGATCCGGGACATAAGCCGCCAGCTTCTTGTGAATGCGGGCCTTGTTTCCGGTCGCCCCGGCGCCATGAAGCGCACGGACTGGGACTTCAGTGCATCACGACCCGCAAACCGGCCTGATGTCCGGATACCGCAGGCAGTCGAACTGGCCATCCGCCTGTACCGCCATCCCGTATCCGCATGGTGGGAAAACCCGGCAGCAACCCTCTGGGAAACAGTCTGTGCCGCGAACATTTATCCTGCCCCGGGAAAGCAGCGAAGGGATATCCTGTTTCACAATGTAATTATTCCATCAGTATACCTGCTGGGTCGCATGCTCCATCACAGGCATCTGATCCGGCAGGCTTTGCTCCTTTGGAGGAAGCAGCGCGTCCCACTGCCTTCCAATGTCAAAAAAGTCCTTCAAAACGGTGGATTCCCTCCCGGAAATCACTACAACCGGCTGGCGATATTATATCATTTTAAATATTTTTGCAGGACAAAAAAGTGCTGCAAATGTAATATCATGAAGTACTTCGTTCAGACTTGACTAAAAACCCAACATTCCATAAATTTAGAGTCTGTTGAAAAACAGAAAAATTTGCCCGGTCGTCTAAGGGTAGGACAGCAGGTTTTGGTCCTGTATGTGGGGGTTCGAATCCTCCCCGGGCAACTGTCACTACCCGGTTTCAGTAATTCAGAATGAAAAGGATGACCTTTCAGGTTCCATCCTTTTTTAGTATTCACCGCCTAAAGCTGTTGTGTATCCATCTTGGACAAGCCACTAGCCATATTTGCCGGCAGGAGCAACCTGGCGCTTTCGCGTGCCATTGCCGAAAAATACGGAACCAAGTTGGGGGCGGTCACCATCAAGTCCTTTTCTGACGGGGAGTTGTATGTGAAATACCAGCAGAGTATCCGTGGCGCGGACGTGTTCATCGTACAGTCCACTCCGCCTCCGGGCGACAATATCATTGAGCTGCTGCTGTTGATTGATGCCGCCAAGCGTGCTTCGGCCGACCGGGTTACCGCCGTCATACCCTATTTCGGGTATGCACGTCAGGACCGCAAGGACCAGCCGCGTGTCTCCATCGCCTCCAAGCTGTTTGCCAATCTGCTGTCCGAGGCGGGTGCCGACCGTGTGCTCACCATGGATTTGCACGCACCGCAGATCCAGGGCTTCTTTGATATTCCTCTGGATCACCTGTATGCCAGTTCCATATTTGTTGAATACTTCAACAGCAATCCTATTGAGGATTTGGTTGTTGTTGCGCCGGATGTCGGAAGTCTCAAAATGGCCCGCTCCTACTCCAAGCGCTTGCATGCCGGACTGGCATTTGTGGACAAGCGGCGACCCTCACAAAATGTAGCAGAAGTAATGAACATCATTGGCGAAGTGAACAATAAAAACATTTTGCTGGTGGATGATCTTATCGATACTGCGGGAACCATTACCAATGCAGCCGTGGCCCTCAAGGAACGCGGTGCCGGAAAAATCATGGCATCCAGTACCCACCCGATACTATCGGGACCGGCATATCAGCGGATTGAGGATTCCCCGATAGACCGGTTTCTGGTCACGGACACCGTCCCGCTGAAAAAACCATCGGAAAAAATCACGGTCCTGAGTGTTGCAGGACTGTTTGCCGAATCCATTCGCCGGATATACACCGACGATTCGATTAGTACCCTGTTTGATGATTAACCCTTAAGTGTTTTCTGAATCATGGAAAAACCCAATATCGTAACTGTAGAAGCAACAGATCGCCCAAAAGGCAAGTCTGCACTGAAAAATTTGAGAAACGACTTCCTGGTGCCTGCGGTTGCCTACGGTCCGAAGCTTGATAAAAACCTTCACGTCACCATCCCTGAACTTGAGTTGGAAAAAGTTCTCAAGTCCAATAAAACCAACATTATAAAACTGGTGCATGGGAAGAAAGAATATAAAACACTGCTTCAGTCGGTGGAATATCATCCCGTAACGGACAGACCGCTTCATGTCGATCTGTTTGCACTGGAAGAAAAAACACCCGTGACCATCACCATACCGATCCGTCTTGCCGGGACGCCGCTTGGTCTGGCCGATGGTGGACGCCTCTACCAGCCACTGCGCAGAATTCAGGTCATTTGTCTTCCCAAAGATATCCCCTCGGAAATCGTCCTTGACATTTCCCACCTCAATATCGGTGATACCATTGATGTGGATGCGATCGATCTGGAAGGCATTACTCCGCTGCGGGCATCCTACCGGACCATTGCCGTAATCCGTCCGCCGAAAGGTGGTCTTGCCGAGCTTCTCGGTCTTGAGGAAGAGGAAGCGGAAGGAGAAGAGGGTGAAGAAGGAGCAGAAGGAGCAGAAGGAACCGAGGCATCGGAAGGTGAAGGGGATACCGACTCCAAAGAGGAAAGTGACAACTAACGATCTCCGTTATGCCGCTTATCGTGGGGTTGGGAAACATAGGGGAGGAATACCGGGATACCCGGCACAATATCGGTTTTATGATCGTTGATCGGCTTGCCGGTCATATCTCTGCCAGTATGGAACGGAGTGACGAACCCTTCACCATAGGTGTCGGGCGTTTCAAGGGTACCAAAACCATTCTCATCCAGCCCGCCACGTTCATGAACAACAGCGGCAAGGCCGTCCTGAGAGCCTGCCGCATCTTCCGTTATCTCCCCTCCGATATCCTGGTGTGTTACGACGATGTCAACCTGCCTGCCGGGAAGATCCGGTTGCGTAAAGACGGCAGTGCCGGCGGCCATAACGGAATCCAGAGCATCATTGATCATCTCGGCACCGATCAATTCCCCCGGTTGCGCTTCGGAATTGACAAAAACTACCCTCGGGGAAAGCAGTCGGACTACGTCCTGTCACCCTTTGATCCCGAAGAGCTTACCATCGTTGAAGATGGTCTGAAAAAAGCGGAGGAATCCATACTCTGTTTTATACGTGAGGGTATAGTAAGTGCCATGAATAATTATAATTAATCGAGTATTTCTTCCTTGAGGATATTGCAATTTTTCTTATACTCTCATGGGGCAATCCGTACATAACAATTAATAAAACTCAAAATAGTAATCAGATATGAACACCATTATATATGTAATCCCGATTGCAGGTATTGTGGCT
>SL_3KL_010_SEDDRAFT_10006565_pt1 | contig 10401 bp, 8 predicted proteins | sample SodLakKL_010_SED_2_FD_10381 | JGI IMG/M metagenome (IMG submission 10381)
ATATTCTAAACGAATGTAATTCTCTACGTCCCCCTCTATCAAAACTATTCTGCTGTTAGGGTCAGCATCTAAGTCGGCAGCAAAAAAGAAACTAACAAAACCCTTTGAAGGTATAGGTAACATTAACGTATTTTCTATGTAAGCAGTTGCGTTCCCTGCTGCAGGCCCCGAAGATACTATAAATATTGCATTATTATCTTCAGTGCTTTCATAAAGCAAAAGCAGGTTTTGGCTAAATATTTTCAAGTATTCTAAACTGCGATTATCCCATTTCACGCTAGGAGGCACAACTCCCCCAGTATCAAACATTAATTTATTATTGTCATCCCGCCTATTAATAGCATACTGCTCTTCTCCTACAGGCATTGTTCCACTATGCTCCTCACAACTAATAACCAGAGAACCTTGAGACTCCCTGACTCTATTAGGATTAAGCACTAATTGGTTTGCAAATTCTGTGCTTGCTTGTAGCCATCGACCATATTTGGCAGTCCTGAAATCGGTTTGACCAGCTATAGCTTCAGGAACGCCATCACCACCTATACATAAATAAATGTTATGTTCTATTTGAGCGGCAATGTAAGGAATTTTAACCAATACATCAACATAAGTTGTCTCGGCCTGGAATACTACAGGTAAAGGTGTGGTTAAGTCGCTATCATATAGTCTTAGTTGGTTGCTGTTACGGTACCACCAAAACTCGGTGTCATCTCCTATCAGATCATTCCCATCTCTATCTTTAATCTCAGCATAATAAAGTCTTATCCAAATAGCCCCATCTACATAGTTACGGCTGTTATTGTTGTTAAGTGTTATTCTGACATAGTGTGCGAAATCGAACGGAAACTGTATAGTAGAATTAGCATTAGCTAAAAAGGTTACTCCTCCAGCGTGAGCTATATCATCACCCTTACATGCTACATTGTTCTCATAACTTATGTGTTTGCCGGTATAAGGAGTAGTAGACACATAACTATTATCACCGGTTAAATCTCCTACTGCTACTCTTCTAGCAAGTCTAAACTCGGTTCTTGCTTGCCCACTTTCGGTATATTTAGTCCAGCTTAAATAAACATTAAAATATTCTAAAGTCTCTTCTAATACCTCCCCTACTCCGGATTTGTCTGCTAATATTGTCCTTAAGCCGTCAAAGGTAGCTTTCTGCCACTTGTCTATTATCTCGTAAGTAGAATTTTCAGGAGTATCCTCATCGTAATAACGCTTCAAATAATTTAAGGAAGTGTCGACCAATAAAGGAGCAGGATTGCTTTCAATTCCATCCTTCGTTACCATTGTATAGGTAAAGAATACAATTGCACCTCTGGGGATATCCATGCCTACATCCAAAGATTCATCCTCTACATAATTGTTGTTTTCATCACCTAACAACAACTCTGCTAAAGCTAAAGGAGCGGGAACGCCAATATCACCATATCTTACTTCACCCCACTGGTTTATTGCTATATACTTAGCAAGGCTATTGTCTCTACCGTCACATAATGCTATACCATAATTGGTCTCGGTTATTCTTGGAATACCTATACCTTCAAACACAGGAATATTTGTATCTAAAGCATTTACCCAACCTATGCCCTCTTCTAACTTTAATAGATATAAATCATTGTCGGCATCATATATCAACAGCACATAGTTTACACCTTCACGAGGTTTGAAGTGATCTACAGGGTAATTGTGAGGTATCCAAGTCCACAAACACACCGGTACCATAGGTACAGCATTTTTATTGTTAGGCAGATTATATTGATGTGCTCTAAATCCGCTTCTTAGAGTAACGACACCTACAGAATCAGTAAAGTAATTATCTAATTGCGTAGCCTGAGCATCGCTAATAAGGTCAGCCCTAATAACTTCATTTAACCCTTCGCTTAAAGCCGGGATGGTTTTGTTTTCCATTACTCAAGTCTACCGGTGTGATAGTTCCAGTNCTGATAATTAGTTTCAATAGAGCCTTCGGTATACTTAGAGAGGTCTCTTATCATATTAAAGTATATACCGGCATAGCTTTCTATCAATCTTTCGGAGAACAACTTGGGTATTCTCGCCAAATAAAAAACAATGCCATTAGTAAATATTCCGTCATAAGCTTGCGGAAATTCTATTATATCAGATTTGTTCTGGGGTAACGGCAAAGCATACAAACATTCAAGATGAATGGTGTCTCCAAAATAGTTTAAGCTTATCTCGTTATAAGAGTTGCGCTTGAATACATAGTTATCGTCATCGCAATCGTGAAAATGTTTTTTCTCTAAGCATACATACCCGTCTACTATAACCCTTAATATACGTTTTTCAAGTCCAAGCAATTCAATGGACGAAGAATCTATTACTTTATAAAAGCTTAAGCCGTCAGCATCAGCATCTCCTTCATCTCTGTTAATACTCATGCTAGTGTCGTCAGTTATAGTTTGAACTATATATACAGTAGAATCAATAATTATCTCATCACCTACTTCAAGCTCTTGGGTAAACTCCGTACCATTACCAACAACATCTTCCGAATTAGGTGCACCTTGTCTTTGTACTGTGCCGGTCAACTTATCATTCTTAAACTTGTAACCTTCATAAAAGATGCCGTCATCATATACCTTAACGGTTTTATGAATCCCCATAAAAGATGCGTTAATGTCTCTGACTACATTTCTTGTAGCACGTATTACTTGATCAACTGTAGCCCCATCGAAGTAATCAATAGCTATTTCCAGTATATCTTCAACCCTCATGGATAAACACCTCCTGTCGGAATAGTTGAGCAGCAGCTTCTATTACATTGTTTTGAAATGCAGAAGTCATATGATCGGTCAACTCAACCGTATCAGCCCAATCAGGATCTGGAGCTACAACTACCTCTGCATATATCTTGACATTGTCCCATTGGTCTGAGGGATAGAAATAAAAGTTGTTGCCTTTTTGATAAAACACTTTGTCATAACGAGGTCTTAAATTACCGATACCCCATTTCTTTATTTGCTGTTCACTTGCACGAGTTATAAAGGTATTAGGCGATTCACCGGCTACAGGTTCATACTCCGGTGGATAATATATATGCTTTACTACCAAAACTTCATCATTGACTTCAAAATCTGCTAAAGTGCAAATGCCGTCATCCACAGCTGCAAAAGTATGTTCTCTCTGATGAATAAAGCCAAACGCATCAGTATCCTCATAATTTCCTTGCCTTAACATATGTGTCATGGCTGCATATAGATGTTGACGTCCACGCTCTTCAGCAGTATCGACAAAAGATTCATCAGCCTTTGTCAATATCTCTTGTATTGCTTCAGCTATTGTCATTACGAACCTCTTTGATTGCTTTAACCAGCTTGTCTTTATTCATCCCGACTCTATATACGTTAAGTTCAATTGCAAGCTTTTGTAAATCGTTCCACTTCATCTTATCATAGTGAAACACTACGGGTTCAACCCTAAATATGACATTAGGAAATGTATTCAATAGATAATTAGCCATATCTTCCGGAATGTCAACTGCCTTAGTACGATGAAACAATATGTTAACCCTTCTATGACACAATGGTCTTTTAGGCCTCAAGGTCTTCATTACATGAGCAGGGATATGAACTACTTGCGACATTGCACTTGTTGCATTGCGGTGTTTTAATTTAATTAGTTCCCGGTCTTCGCCTACGAATAATTTACGTGTGACCGGATTTTGCCATTGCATATATTCTCCTTTTTAATAGGGGCGGCCGAAGAAAGGAAGAACCGCCCCTTTGAGCTGGCGTCATGAAAGGTTATGCCCCAACAGCGCCTTCGAGTTTTTGATTAATTTCAGATTCTTTGATAGCTCCGGTAAAGGCCATATGATTTATAAGAATACCACCAGTACCGCTATCTTGCGTTACATCACCTGAGGTGGCTACGATAATAACTGTATCACTGGAGCGAGTAACTCCGGTTATATTTATATCTTCGTGATCATAATCATCGGTAAGTTCTATCAGCTGACTCCATACTGCCTCAGTGGCTATGTCAGCTCTAAACTCATCGTTAGTGGTCGTTATTGTAATATTGCCTAAAGCGACACCATTAGTGCCGCTTAAGTCGCCTTTTATGCCGTATATCGGTACTCTTAAATTAGTTGCTTCAACCGCAGCACCTTCCATGCTTGATGCTGAGATAAGAATATCGGCATACCCATCATCTACTACAAGGTCTATACCGATAACCTCGTCTGATGCACCCATGTTAAATCTTACATGGTTAGGATTTATGGCTTCACAAACATCACCAGTAGTACCTGCAGCTGCTTGTGTCATTGCATCTAAATCGTCATTAGTTGCATTGAGATCAGTCTCGATTCCCGGCAACACAAACTTATCGTTTTTGACATAAAGATCGACTTGAACTGCGGGATCGCCTGTCATTCCAAGATAGCCGTCTTCACTGCCGGTATTATGAGTTACTAACGTAGTAAACTCTCTTGCAGGTTGTACCCAGTCAGCGCCTACTTGGTTTGTGACAGACCAATAGCCGTCATTATGACACTCTAAAGTAATACGATGTTCAGCCTCAGCATCAGGACTGATAACAGTAAAGCCGGGCAGCATAAACGCTGAATTACTTACATCGTAAATGCGATCTTCGGAGAGTATTCCGGCATGGGGGTTAATTTCTATTCTATTGTTACCGGTAATAGATTCGGTAATAAAAGTAAACTTCCTGCCGGCTTTGGCTTGAGGCAGATACATCTGCACCGTGCCGACATTTTTGCCGATAAAGGTCAATCCTTCCTGAACTTTAGGATTGATTTCGTATGTTTTGCCGGCATAAACCTTAACGTTGTCTTTTCGGGTTGCTGCTCTGTTAGCTAAGTATCCGCTTTTCTTTTGCATTGTTCCTCCAAAAAAGGTAGCCCCGAGGGGCTACCATATTAGGTTTATGTCCAAGCACCTATATGTTTTTCAATTGCCCAATACCCGGTGTCCAAGCACTTATAAGTTATAGATGAGCCTATATCATCACAGCTTACGGCTGCATTGGCATATCCTGTAGCAGTGTCGTATATCTCATCAGTGCCATTGGGAGTCGGGGTTAAGTCTTGTGCAGTTTCCACATGAAAGGTGTGAGTTCTTCCCGGCAATGCAGGAGGCAATGTAATCGCAACTGCACCGGAAGCACCGCTATTACTGAAATTACCACACTCATATAGATGTGGCTCGACAGTATAATTGGCAGTGCATACCAGGACGTCTTCTCGTTTCCCTTTATAGGTATAGTATCCATTTGGTTGTGCCATGATGTCCTCCTTAGCTTTGTCTTACAATGAAGATTGCAGAGGACTGGTTCAACACGGCTTGGGAAGCGTTATTAGCCCTGTCAGCATTAGCGCCGGCATAGAAAGTGGCTTCAATGTCCTTATGAATCCAGTCGTTTCTTCCCAAACCGAAGATAGCCATAGCGGCTAACTCTTTTTGCTGTTCATAGTTCTGCACATCGGGTTTAGTCCACATAGGCATGATATCGGCATATCCAAGGCTACCTCTACCATAGATATTTATGGTAGTATTAGGGTAATCTTCTAATTCTTCAGTAGCAGAGGCATTAGTCGGCAAATTATGATACCCGTTTTGACCTGCGAAAGAGCCGTCTTCTCCAGATGGGCAAGTAGCATGATCATCGACAGAGCTATCCCAAGAACGAGCAGCTATTTCGTCTATAAGGAAGACAAAGTCTCCCCAGCGATACATCGTCGGAGCGTATAAGTAATTCTTATACATAGTAGTACCGGCTACTGCACGGTAATCCCCACGTATCGTAGCATCCTGTATAAGGTTGTGCCATGTTTCGAGGTTTATTACCGCTAACCAGTAAGGTTGCCCATCTACTACAACACCTTTCTGGATGTTGTTGCGTGTCAATGTCCTTGCAATTGCATACATATCTCCGGCTGCAGGAACAGTGCCTCCAAGTGATTGAACTGCCGTGTTTACTTCTTCATGAGTTTTGTTTTGGGATAGAGTGCCGACAGGTGTCATAGTATCGTCAGCAGACTTATACCACATATTGGGATGAAGTATCATATNAACTGCAATCCCGTCAGGCGAATCATTCAAACCCTCAGTTACACCTAAGTTGTGGCCTTCATAAAAACAAGATATGAAGTTAGCATTCAATCTCTCTGCGAACCAATCCACAAGTTTTGGTTCTGCTAAGTTATAGTATTGTTCCCATTTGTCGGTGCGTATTTTGTCGAGTTCACTTTTCTTAAGGGTAACTGTACCGGACATTTGGTTAATGAATAGTTTGCGGTATTTGTGATTGAGGTCTTCACCTGTTCCCACTAAATAGTGAGAACCGTATTTTTCAGGCTGTTCTAACCTCAATGCCAGCGGCATATGAATGTAGTCCGTGCCTTCATTAATGAATTGTTCTCCTTGAAGTCTCCAGACCACGTCATTAGGAACAGTAATCTGGTCTTTTGCAGAAAGCAATCCCACATTAGAGCGAGTTTCTACACTTATATCCCCTACAAAAGGATAAAACATTAACCTTTCATAGACTTTATGCCGCATTAATTTGTCTCGTAGCCCAAAATTGTGGGCATCTGTATATTGTTTAGTAGGCATTATAATCTCCTAAATTTATAGGAATTTCACCGTCAAGATAACGGCAACTTTTTAATTTGCGCAGAAAGTTTTTGGTAAGTTTCGGAGTCATTCTCCCAATAATAATCCAAGAGTTTTTCTATTTGGTGAGGGTTCATCTCGGATAAGCTTACTTCGCTTGATGCCTTACCTGTCAACTCACCGGTTTTTTTCTGCGAAGCCGTAGATATTTCTTCACGAACCTTTTGCTTTGACATAGAGGTCAGAAGCTTACGATAATTATCCGCTCCGAAAGTTTTTACAGCACCGGCTTCAATATCTTCTTTGGTAAGTTGTTCACCTGTTCCGGCAAATTTCTTAGCATTTGCTGATATGTTTTCCCAAATTTCGTCTTCAATATTTTCCATACCTAAGTCTTCAGTAAAAGCATTACGCGCCTCTTTCAGGAATTTGTCGTTATAAATTTTGTCCATTTGCGATTGGATAGATTTGCCTATCTTTGCTTCGGACACTTTATCCTTAAGTTCCTGAAGTCTGGATTCTTTCTTTTTGATGTCTTTCTGAAGCTTATTATATGCTTCATCGTCTTTATCAACATCATCATCGAATTCATCCGTCAGCCTAGTTTTCATCTTTTCCAAAGACTTTTCAACACTATGTTTTTGTTCAGTAAGCTCTTCGTATTCGTCTGAGCTACCTTTTTTGTTCTCACCAAGCTTTCTGCCTAACTCACCAATTTGCTTTTGGCTGTCGTAGACAACTTTCATAAGCTCTTGTGGTGTTTTATTTTTGAACCTATTTGTAAAGTCTTCAGGCAGTTCTCCCGATTGTGAAGAATTTTCTGAAGGTTTTCCGTCTTCCGGTGCTTCTGTTTGTTTTTCTTTTTGTTCGGGTGTGCCAGAATCATCTTTAACAAGGTTACTGTCAACTTCTAATCCTAAGTCTTTAATAAATACCTTATCTTGAGAAGATTCTGTTTGTTTTTGTTCTTTTTGTTCCATTGGTTCTCCTCAATTTATATTATTTACGGGGCGCTTCCGCTTCCGGTGGGGCTTCTCTTTGCAACCGTTGGTCTGCTAATGCTTCTTTGGCATACATTTCCATCAGACCTTTGCCTTCAGCTAAGCTTTGTGCCCATTTATGTTTATCTCTAAGATTTGACTTCATTACGATATTCACCCAATCAATAGTCTCAGGAGGGAATCCCATATTGCCTAACATCTGTGCGAATGCAAGGTTTTCTTGGAAAGTACGTTCAAGCATTAGTTCAGTATTTTCGCCTTCGTCTAATACAGCCTCTATACTTGCTTTGCGAACATCATGATAGGTTTTACCACTAAAGCCTAAATTGATGATTTCAAAGTTAAGCCCTGTCTTAACCTCGGAATCATTGTCATATCCTGTTTCTAAAATACGATCGTCTTCAAAAAACACATCTTTAGCAAGTTCAAGATAATCTTGAGCAACCCTTAAATTAGTCTTTGCTTTCAATTCATAATAAGGATTGGTAGTAGTAAGACCTCTTTCTACTTTGGATTCAAATAATGCTCCGGATTCTCCGGATTTGCCGGCCTTACCTTCCATTGCCGGAGTTATAGAAGACACTTCAGACATAAAATCTAAACTCATATAAATATCATTTTGGATAGAAGCCAATGCCCCGGCATTCTTAGAACCGGAGTCTCGTTGAGCCCTATTCATTATATTATGATACCTGATAATCTTAAAAGGCTTACCTTTGCTCTTTTCTATATCCTCTATAGCTTGAGTTTCCGAAGAGGGTATATGATAATCTTCTACCAACTGTTGAATCATGAAGTCAAGTTGTTGTGACTTGGATTTAGATATGGCGTCCTGCACATCTACTAATATATATAACAAAGAAGGATGCTTGCGTTTTTCAAAGTTCCAGTCATAACTTGAACAAGGGAAATACGAGTACCTGTTAGTGTTGAACTTATATTCCTCTTCTTTTAAGGTTAAATCAAGCGAAGGCAAAACGGTAGTACACTTTATCCTATCTGCGTAGTCTTGCTTTATAAACTCTACTTTAGAACCACTATTTGAATACTTGTCTGCTTCTTCGGTAGTTAAACCCATAACCTCACCATCAACATCACATATATCTATTTTCTTTACTACACGCTCTTCAAGTTCTACTACCAAATGCTTGTCACCGTCAACTACTTGAGCACCTTCGTAATATTCTTTGTGATCACCCCTCCTTGATTGCACTTGTTGATAAGCATATTTAACTTGATTATTATCAAAAGGACTAGGCTTAAACATTTCGTTTATACGATTCATCGTCATCCATTCATCAAGTGCAACAAAATCACAATCAAAAAGATCCATTTGCTTAAACGTAGGATCGGGATGAACATTTAAAGTGTCCGGAGTAGAATAAGTAAATGTAAGCTTCCCATATTTGTCCAGCTTTACATGCCTTTTCAACCACCCCAGAGTAGGATAAGCTAAGCCATCTACCATGATCTTTATCAACAAATCATTAAGCTGCTCACGGTTTTGTATATAATCCCAATGATCGCCTAATATTCTTACAAGCTCCGAAGATGCTGCATATCGAGGATGGAATATTGTTTTTCTGCGATTAATCAGCTCCTGCCCTTCAAGACTTAACAGCTTGGACACCATTACATTAAACTTCAAAAGAGGTTTGCTATCTACTTTGGCCTCTTTTATCTGCTTGGCAGTATACGGCTCATGACGTAAAAAGTTTCTGACAAGCCTCGTTTTTTCTCGAGCTTCTCCCCAACCTCTTATAGAGGCGTTTCTTAATACCATTGCGGTATCAACAGTTTTGTTTTTCTCTTGCATGTTGTATCCTTATGCTGTTAAGTAAGTTCTGGCACTAATGGACTCCTCTTCATCTTTCTTTTCTCCTTTGAGGTTAGCTCGCCACCCTGTATGTTTTCTGTCAACCATTTTACGACTAGGCTCCCCAATTACTATCATTAAAAAATAACGAGTCTCGTCATAAGAGTGATCCCTATTCGAACTGTCAACGTCCTCCGGATTGTTAGGATGCTGCGATAACGAAGGAATAGATGCAATGTTATAACTGCAATTAGATAAATACCTTAATTTAGGACAACCATTGTCTTGAGGCATTAAAGCCTCCACTAATGCAGCCGCTCCAGGAACTCGGTCATTCTTGCCCTTAGTTAATACTATACCCTCACGTTGATACTCCTCCGCAAAAGTATAAAATACAGTGCCCTTGTCTCGATGCTCCCAATAACTCTTAGGGTCAGCTATCACAAGCTCAAAATCGGAAATCTTGAGATTGTAGTTGATAAGAAAAAAATTCTTCGTATACTTCGCCTGCTGATTTATAGAAAGACCACTCTCCACTATCTCAGCAAACTTAATAATATTTAAATCACGATCCACCGCATAAGCACCACAAGCCCAAGGTGCCCTAAAACCATAGTCATTCGATAAATATAACCTGTAACCATTGTCAACCCAGTTAAACCTACGCCTAGCCTCCACTAACTCCGTCTGTGACTTGCAACCAAAAAACTCAAGCTCGTCTATTACATGTATACTCTCATCCCACATATCAAAAAATTGACCCACATACGCATCCCACGAAGCAAATAACCACATGTCCCTTAATGACTTGTTCATGTTAAGAAGATTCCGCAAATAACGAGGATCATGCTCCGTAATATGAGGATTGTCAAATAATAACGATGGAATATATAATACCTTCTCACCATAATCATTGATATAAGGCTCACCAGACCGCATAGGCTGATAACTAATGTCATGCTCCTCCAAATATACAGGA
>SL_3KL_010_SEDDRAFT_10006566_pt1 | contig 10400 bp, 5 predicted proteins | sample SodLakKL_010_SED_2_FD_10381 | JGI IMG/M metagenome (IMG submission 10381)
CGAACCCCTCGTCCGGCTCTCCCCTGGACGCTCTCTCCGGATCGGCATCGGAATCAGGTACTGACCATGAAGACCCAGCCCACCCCGCACCTCGCGCATCAATCGACGACGGCCGCGCCATACTCGGTGCTTCGCCGCCTTCTTCCGGTCCTGGTCCTGGGGCTTCTCCTGGGACTGCTCTCCTGCGACGGCGCCAGCGACGAGTACATCTTCTCTCTGGACGGAACCGGCGCGGTGGAGGGACTCGCCTTCCTGGACCTGAATCGGGACGGACTGCCCTCCGGGGGCGAACCGCCGCTGGCCGGGGTGGACATCCGCGTCTTCATGTCGGGAAGTCAGGACACCGTCGCCCGGCTCACCACCGACCAGTCCGGAAGCTTCGAGGCCCAGAACCTCAGGTTGGGGTCGTACCAGGTGAGTGCCGGCGGCCCGGTCTTCGGCGACAGCCTGGTGGTCACCGGGGTGAACCCGGAGCGAGTGGAGATCACCCCTGAAGGCAACGCCCAGGTATCGGTGGGAATCAGCTTCCCGCTCTACAGCTTCGCCGATGCGCGCCAGCAGGCCGTAGGCACCCGCCTCTACGTGGAAGGCGTGGTGCTGAACGACCGGGGGAGCCTGCCCAACAACGCGGTCCACGTCTGGGACGGCCAGCGGGCCATGCGGGCCGTGAATGTGGAGAGCTTCACCCATTCCGTAGGTGACAGCATCCGGATGTTGGGATGGGTCAGCCGGGCGGGTGATCGCACGACGCTCATCGACGGCCGAGGATTCCGGACCGTACAGCTCGATGCCCCCGATCCCATCGAGGTCACGACCCAGCGGGCTCGAAGTGCCTCCGACGGCACCTCTGGCGGGGTTCTGGACGGAGCGCTGGTCCGGGTCACCGATGCAGTGGTCTCGGAGGTGCGTTCCGTGGAAGGAGGGCTCGTGGCCACCGCCTCCGACGGATCCGGTCCCACCTCGATCCGGATCCCCAACGCCCACCTGAACCAGGCCGGACTGCCGACCCTTCAGCCGGGCGCGGTCCTCTCGGTGAGCGGCATTCTCCTCTACCAGGAAACCGCGTCCAACTGGGAACTCCGGACCCGGTCCGGCGACGACATCACGGCCGAAGCCCAGGGCGGCGTCACCGGCCGCGCCTTCTTCGACCGGAATGGGAGTGGAAGCCTGGACCCGGAGGACACTCCCCTTGCAAACGTGCGTCTCCGCCTCTTTCAGACTTCGGACCTGCAGACGCCGGTGGCCGAGGTGCAATCCGACGCCGAGGGCCGATTCCAGATCGCTCCCCTCGACGTGGACAGCTACGTGCTGGAGGTGGACGAAACCACGATCCCCGACTCCCTGGTGGTCCGGAGCATCAATCCCGGCACCATCAACGTGCCCACCGGCGGCGGGGTCGACGTTTCCGTGGTCATCAGCCATCCGCAGGTCACCTCGGCCGAAATCCGGGAGCTGCCCGAGGGGGAGACGGTCTTCCTCCAGGGCATCGCCCTCAACGCCCGAAGCGCCCTGGGGGACAACTCTGTGCACATCCGAGACGATGACGGTGCCCTGCGCACCCTTCAGGTCGACGCCACCGTGCTGGCAGGAGATCGGCTCCGGGTCCGGGGACGGACAGCCCGGGTGGCAGGCCAGATGGTGCTGACCCAGGTCACCCCCTTCGTCCAATCCGAAGGCGCGGTGCCGGGGTCGCTCATCCGCACCGCTGCTGACGCCCGAATCGCTTCCGGGGGAGTGGACGACGCCGATGCCGTCCGGGTCCGGGAGGTGACCGTGGTGACCTCGGGAGGCAACTCCGAGCGCTGGATTGTCACGGTACAGGACGACACCGGTCAGGTCACGGTCTATGTGCGCCTCGCCTCGGTGGGACTCACCTCTGAGGAGGCGGCGGAGAAGTTCCAGTCGGGGGAACGGCTGAACATCAACGGCCTGCTCATTCCCGAAGAAGGGACCAACCGCTGGCGCGTCCATCCCCGAACCGGCGGCGACCTGGCCACCATAGATCCGTGAACACTTCGCATGCGCGCCCACCCCCTCTCGCCCGTTTCCTGGGCGCGACCCGTCTCCTGGGCGCCATGCTCGCATGCACATCCGTATGGGCCGCTGGGTGGGGTGCCGGATGGGTCGTGGGGGCGCCGGCGGCGGCCACCCTCACCATTGCAACCACAACCCTGACGCTCGCCGCTGCCGCATCGCCCGCCCACGCCGCGGCCCAGGGACTCCCCGTCAAGCGGGCGATCCCGCCCCCCCCGGCCCACACTCCGTGTCCGGATGTGGGCACGCCCAACGACACTCCCCCCGAAACGGACCGGGAAGAAGCCGATCGCTTGGTGGCCCAGGCCAGCCAGGCTGCCATCCTGGGTGAGCACGAGCGGGCCCGGGAACTCATGGAAGAGGCCGCCGAGCTGGATCCCACCTCAGAGGCAGTGGCCTTCCAGCTGGCTCGGTCGCTGGAGCAACTCGAGCGGCCCGACGAAGCAGCCGACCAGTTCTGTCGCTACCTGGAGTTGGCCCCCGACGGGCCGGACCGGGCCGACGCCCAGGCCCGCCTCAACGAGCTGCGTCCGGCCCCCGAGGACCCCGTTCCGGCTTCGGCCCGGGCCGCCTTCCAGGCCGGCGTGGAGTTCTATGACGACGGAGACTATTCGGAGGCGATCCGGGAATTCTCTCGCGCCCTGGTGGAGCTGCCGGGCTGGGCCCCGGCCCACTTCAACCGGGGACTGGCCTACCTGGCGACTGACCGGCAACGGGCCGGCCTCTCGGACCTGGAGGAGTACCTGGCGCTGGACCCCTCCGCGCCCGATCGGCGGCGTGTGGAGGTGGAGGTGGAGCAGCTGGCGGCCGTCGTGCCCCAGTACAGTCCCTCCACCACCCTTATCTCGGGGTTGGTGGTCCCGGGGATGGGACACTTCTATACCGGACGGCCCGGCCTGGGGGCCCTGGTGCTGGCCACCGCAGGCGGATCCGCCGCCGTCGGCATCTTCTATACCGACGTGGAGATCGACTGCCTGAGCATTCCCGAAAACGGCCGCTGTCCCCCGAGTCAGGTGGCTGATGAGCGGACGACACGGCCGCTCCTGGTCCCCGGCCTCGCCGCTGCGGGAGTCGTCACCGTCCTGGGCGCCCTCCACGCAGCTCGAGGTGTCCGGAGCGGAGGTTCTGGCGGCGGAGCATCGAGCCAGGCGGCAGGAGGCGCACGGGCCGATCCGGACGCCGGCAGTCCGGTAACGGGCCTGGCGGTGGAGCTTCCGGGGCTGGACCGTTCCGGGACCGGCATGCTGGGCTCCCTCCGGGCCTTCCTCCGAGTCAGCCCGTCGTTTCGGCCAGGCGACTCAGGGGTACGGTCGTACCTCCACCTGAGGTTCTGACCCATGGCCAGGGGATCCCGGACGATGGGCTTCGGCTTCGAAAGGCTCCTGGTCGCCATTTCCCGGTCTGCCAGCTCCGAAGCCGCTGTTTGCCGAGCCGCGGTTTCCCTGCCTGCAGTTCTCTTGGCTGGTGTTCTTCCCATCGTCCTTCTCCTGGCGTCCTGTGAGGACGACACGTTGAACGTCCTGCAGGTGGCGGAGGTGTCCATCTCACCGGCCGAGCTCTCCGTGGTGCAGGGCAGCTCCGGGGGCCTCACTGTGAATCTCCGGGACGCAGCCGGGCGCCCCCTTTCCGGCCGCACCGTGGAGTGGTCATCGGCGGACCCGTCCATCGCAGAGGTGTCGGGTAACGGCGTGGTGGAAGGGCGTGCTCCCGGCACCACCCTCGTGCGAGCCGCCGCCGAGGGGGTGGAGGGGACCGCAGACGTGATCGTCCTGCCCGGTCCCTCCATTCAGCTTTCCCCCACCTCGGTGCAGTGGCAGGGGCTCTCCGGCCATGACGAGATGCTTGAGACGGAGGTCCAGGTCTCCAATGGCGGCGAAGGCGCCCTGGGTGGCCTGGAGGTGGATGTGGAAGGAGCCGATGGCGCCGAGTCGGAGTGGCTCCAGGCCGTCCTCCGGTCCACCTCCGCCCCCACCGTCCTGGCGCTGCGAGGCTCCGCCGCCGAGCTGGAACCAGGCGACTACACCGCCACCGCCACCGTCCGCTCCCCGGCAGCGGTGGACGGCCCCACACCCGTCCATCTCCGGTTCGAGGTCCAGGTCCCGCCCGCCATTATCGCGCTGGACCCGGCCTCCTGGTCCCCCAGCGCCCCGGAACGGAGCCTCACGCCCGCAACCCAGACGGTGAGCATCCGAAACGACGGGGGCGGAGAACTGGACGAGATGACCGTAGACATTGAGTACACCGACGGCGGCGCCACCGGCTGGCTCAGCGCCGAGCTGCAGTCCGGCACCGCGCCCACCGAGATGGACGTGGTGGCCTCGGCCCGCCAACTGGATCCGGGGGAGTACACGGCCCGGGTTCGGGTGAACTCGCCCGCCGCCGACGAGCCCGGTGAGCTGAGGGTGACCTTCACCGTCCAAGCCCGCACCCAGGGGGAGGGGCCATGAGCACCGGGACACGCCTCGCGGAGATCTGGACGCGCACCATGCGACCCGATGAGACGCGCGCCAGGACACCCGCTGGAACGCGCGCCATGACATCCGGGATCCCCAGCCCCCCGCGCCTTCGAACGCCCCTTCTGCTGGCGCTCCTGGCTGCCATTGTCTCGCTGGCCACCCTCCACGGCTGCGAGGACGTGCAGGTGACGGCGGTGGAGGTGGCCTCGGTGACGGTGAGCCCGTCCCAGGCCACCCTTCTCCCCGGCGAGACCGTTCAGCTCACCGCCACCCCCCAAGGTGCGTCCGGGAACCTGCTGGGAGACCGACCGGTGACGTGGCGCAGCGACGACACCTCGCTGGCCAAGGTCAGCAGCTCGGGGGTGGTGGAGGGCCTGACCCCGGGACAGACAGTGATCCGGGCGAGCGCCGGAGACGCCGAGGGCACCGCCACCATCACGGTGGGTGCGCCACCCCGCATCGCCATCTCCCCCGCACAGATCACCCTTCACGCCGTAGCCGGAGACGACGGATCCCAGGCCGAGAGCGTGGCCATCACCAACGACGGTGCCGGCACCCTCTCTGGCCTGACCACCACGGTGACCTACCCGTCAGGAGAGCCCCAGGGGTGGCTCGACGCTTCACTGGACGGATCCCAGGCACCAGCCACCCTCACCCTCCAGGCCTCTCCCGCCCAACTGGCCGAAGGGACGTACCAGGCTCAGGTTGAGGTGGGGTCGGAGGCAGCCGACAACTCGCCCCGGGTGGTGGAGGTGGAACTGGAGGTGGGAGCGGCCCCGGCCCGCATCGCCCTCTCCACCTCGTCGGTGGGGTTCGTCTGGGAGGAAGGACAGTCACCACCCGCAGCCCAGCCGGTGGGGGTGACCAACGAGGGGGGCGGCAATTTGACCGGACTGGCGTTGTCGGTGGCCTATGTCGAGGAAGGGAACCCCGAGTGGCTCAGCGCCGAGCTGGAAGACACCACAGCGCCTACCGAGATCTCCCTCCAGGTGCATCCCGGGTCACTGGGGACGGGCATGTACAATGCCACCGTGGAGGTGAGGTCTCCGGCGGCGGACAACTCGGCCCAGGAACTCCGGGTTCGCCTCACCGTGGGAGCCCCACCCCCGGAGATCGAATTGATCCCTGACGCCGTTCAGTGGTCCACCAACGAGGGAGAGAGTCCCTCGGGCCGGGCCGTACAGGTCCAGAACCAGGGAAGCGGCGAGCTGGGCGACCTGGCCGCATCCGTGTCGTATGCTGCGGGCGAGTCCACCGGTTGGCTCAGCGCCCAGCTCAACGGGACCACCGCCCCCACGACCCTCCAGCTCTCCGTACAAGCCGATGATCTCCTTCCGGGAACCTATTCCGCCACAGTGGACCTCACCTCTCCCGATGCGGTGAATTCACCCCAGCTGGTGGCAGCCACTCTCCAGGTGAACGCCTCGGTGGACCCGGAGCAGAGCGAGATCAACGCCGCCCCAGGGGTCCTGCCGGCCGATGGAGTGGCCACCTCCACCATCACGGTGCGCCTCCGGGATCTCCAGGGCGATCCCATGTCCACCGGCGGCGCAGATGTCCAGCTTTCCACCACCCGGGGGACCCTCAGTTCGGTGTCCGACCGGGGTGACGGCACCTATACCGCTACCCTCAGGGCGCCCACGTCGGTGGGAGAGGGGGTCGTGACCGGAACGGTGAACGGCTCGGTGATCGCCGACAACGCCGTGGTGCGCTTCGTTCCCGGAGAGGCGTCACCAGCCACCTCCACCATCACCGCCGACCCCAGGTCCCTGCCGGCCGACGGCAGCAGCACCTCCACCCTGACCGTTCAACTCCGCGACGCTCACGGGAACCACCTCACCGAGGGCGGTCACGAGGTGACGCTGGCACTGGAGGGCGCGGGCTCGCTGGGCGGGGTCACCGATAGGAGCGATGGGACCTACACGGCCACCTACACGGCAGGATCGGAGGTGGGGAGTGCTGTCATCACCGGTCGACTCGACGGCCAGACGATGGACGACCAGGCCGTGGTGACGCTGGGGACCGGCGACGTTTCACCTGAAACCTCCCAGGTGGAGGCCAACCCCCATACCGACGTCACCGCCGACGGCTCTACCGCCTCCGAGGTCACCGTCCAGCTCCGGGACAGCGGAAACAACCCCATCGGCGGTCTGGGCAATGCGGACTTCGACATCGCCCTCACCGACGGCCAGGGGGGCGGCACCGACGCCTCCCNCTCCACCGTCACCGAAACCTCCACTGCCGGCACCTACACCTTCGACGTCACCAACACCACCGCCGAGGTGGTCACCGTGATCGTCACCGCCCGCAGCACGACCCTCAATGATCAACCCACCATCCAGTTCGTGGCGGGTGACGCCGAGCCGACCCTCACCATCGTCTCCGGCAACAGGCAGGAGGGCACGGTGGGTGAGGCGCTGGACGACGCCCTGGTGGTGAGAGTTACCGACGGCCAGGGCGACCCGGTGAGCGGGGTCGCCGTCACCTGGGATCCCGACGACGACGGTTCGGCCGACCCAACCAGCTCCACCACTGGCTCAAACGGCCAGGCCTCCACCACCTGGACCCTGGGCGACGAGGTGGGGGAGCAAACCCTCACCGCCAGCGCCGACGGGGTAAGTGAGTCCGTGACGTTCATCGCCACAGCCGGTAGAGGTAAGATCTCCGCTTCCGAGTCCAGCGTCGAGGCGGACCCCGACAGCGATGTCCTGGCCGACGGCGAGGACGCCTCCACTGTCACCGTGGAGCTGAGGAATGCCGAGGACGATCCCGTGGGCGGGGTTCCTCCCGGACACTTCAAGATGACCCTCACCGTCAACGGCACCGAGAGCACCACGGCAAGCCGCACCCCGGTGAGGGAAACGAGCACCGCCGGCACCTACACCTTCCGGGTGAGAAACAGCGCCCCCGAAGAGGTAACCGTCACCGTCACCGCTGACGGCACCACGCTGGACGACAAACCCACTATCGAGTTCGTGGAGGAGGGAGGGCAGTAGCCCAATCCACCCGTAACGGAGACGCTCCTCCCGCCCCCGAAGAGGAACCCGAATCCTGACCGCCCGGGCAACCCACAACGGAGACTCTCCGATCTCGACACGGCACCCTGCGACGGATCCCAGGCCGCCAGGGATCCAACACCCCCTCTGCCGTGGTATGATTGGTGCATGTGGGTACCGTTAGCATCGGACGGGGATGACCCCGCATCCGGCCTCGGCCAGGTTTGAGAGTTCACGAGACCTCTGCTTGGCACCGAACCACCTGTCGCCCTGGAAAACGTGATGCTCCAGCAACCCGCCACAGACCCCTCCGTCCTGGGGTTTCTGTGCCCAACTGGGACCCCCACGGGGCTCGGACAGGTAGGGTGTTTCCTGGCGGAGTGGGAGATCGCAACCCTCTCCATGACGGTCATCCTCCTGATCCTGGCCGCCACTTGGTTCATGCGCACCCGTCAGGGCCACCACGGGGCTGGAGCGCCTTCTGGCACACCCTTTCTCGTATTTCCAACGGCAAGCGAGAGCCGGGCCATCCGAGCGCGGGGAAGTGAACCCCGCCAGCGTGCCCCGGAGGCTCGCCCCGACGACGGCACGCCACCCATCTCTGCTCCCCGCGCCTCTCGAACGCCGGAGGCGACGGCTCCCCAGCAGGTGGAAGCAGGCCAGATCCGCTATGAGCGCCCGCCCGACGGGACGCTCCAGCTCCTTCCGGGCCGACTCGAAATTCTGGCCAACGGGCAGGGAGAGGGTGGCGAGGAGATTCGGTTCGTCCGGGTTCCAGGGCATGAGCCGGAAATAACGTTCGGCCGTTCGGACGGGCCCCAGTACCGGCACATCCAGCTCCGCTCTCCCACCGTGAGTCGCACCCATGCCCGGATGCGGTTCACCGATGGTCGGTGGACCCTCCGGAACGAATCCAGCACCAACCCCACCCTTCTCAACGGAACCCCCCTGGACTCGGGCGTGGAGACCCCCGCCCTCAGCGACGGCGACCGCATCGAGATGGGCGAAGTCGTCTTTCGCTTCCGCCATCCCAACATCCGCGACCGCCTGCCCTTCCGGAGCTCGTGGTACACGGACCAGGGTCGACGCCCCAGCAACCAAGACGCAGTGGTGGTGAAGAGCCTCTCACGGGGCCGGGAACTCCTGGCGGTCTGCGACGGAATGGGCTCCCACGCTATGGGCCGCCTGGCCAGCCACACCGCCGTGGACGCCCTGGTCCGGGAGCTGGGTGAGGGCAGATCACTCCAGGAGGCCGTAGAGTCGGCCAACCGCGCCGTGCGTGATCAGTTGGATACCAACGACGACGCCGCAGGCATGGGCACCACCCTGGTGGCACTCCTTCGGACAGGGCCCGAGTACCAGATCGCCAACGTGGGTGACAGCCGCGCATACCGGATCGATGCCCGCGGCATTCACCGGGTCACCCAGGACCACTCCTTCGTGGCCGAAGTCGTCAGAGAGGGCCGGATGTCGGCGGAGGAGGCAGGCCGCTCCCCGTGGAAGAGCGCCATCACCCGTCACCTGGGCGCCGAACCCGAGGTGGAGCTGGACCTGTTCGGGGCCTATCCCGCCGACGAGCCCCACGTCCTTCTGCTCTGCAGCGACGGACTCCACGGCGTACTGGACGACGACGCCATTCTGGCCAAGGTTCGGGAGATCCCGGACATTCGGGACCTGGCCCGGGAACTGGGGGAGGAAGCGCTCCGGAGGGGTGGCGACGACAATGTCACCATCGCCGCCATCGAGTTCGAGGAAGGCCTTGAGCTGCTGCGCGAGGCGACGTCCTGAGCCTCCGCGCCTGACGCCCCCCGACGCCCAACCCATTCCACCGCCGTCATGAGCTCCCAGCAGCCCGACTCCCTCCCCCAGATCCCTGAGCTCAAGGACGACTTCGAGTTCGTCCGGGAGCTGGGACGAGGCGGAACAGCCGTGGTCTACCTGGCCCGCGACCGGGCGCTGGGTCGCGACGTGGCCATCAAGCTCATCCGGCCCTCCTACCTCCAGGACCCCGACGCCATCGCCCGCCTCGAGCGGGAAGCCCGCACGGTAGGAAAGCTCCAGCACCCGAACATCGTCCTCCTCCTGGGGACCCGGCGCCTGGGCGACAAGGGGCTGGCTCTCATCCTCCAGTTTGTGCCGGGCCAGACCCTGAAGGACCGGATCCGGAAGCAGGGTCCCCTTCCCCTCCCGGAGGTGGAGCGGATCCTTCGGCAGGTGGGTCAAGCCCTGCAATACGCGCACGGACGGCGGATCGTGCACCGAGACATCAAGCCGGAGAACGTCTATCTGGACGAGGACGCCGGACTGGCTCGGCTCGCGGATTTCGGCATCGCACGCCCGTGGGACAGTGACTCGGGACTCACGCTTCCCGGCACCGCCATCGGGACCCCCACCTACATGTCCCCGGAGCAGGTGGACGGAGCCGACCTGGACGGCCGCAGCGACATCTACAGCCTGGGGCTCCTGGGCTACGAAATGCTCACCGGCCGGCAACCCTGGGAAGGCGAGAGCCTCTACAACGTCATCTACAAGCAGAAACACGAGGCACTTCCGTCCATCCAGGAGGCTCGCCCCCACATTCCCGAGACCCTCCTGCACGTGGTGGACCGGGCGCTCCGTAAGGAGCCGGCCGAGCGCTGGGCCAACGTCGAGGCCTTCCTGGAGGCCCTGGGGGAAGACCCGGAGGCGACCGCCGGTCCCCCTGGGGCAGACCGGGCCACGTCCGCCAAGGAGCCTGCCCTCTCGGAACCGGACTCCGAGGGCATCCGTCGCCCCCCATCGTCACCTCCGGACTTCTTTGCTTGGCAGGCACCGGCCGCCGCCCGAGCGAAGGAACCCTCGCGGACGAAGCGGGAGGCCCCCCGGGCGAGGAAGGATGCGCGCCAAGCGAAGCGGGAGGCCCCCCGGGCAGAGG
>SL_3KL_010_SEDDRAFT_10006567_pt1 | contig 10399 bp, 11 predicted proteins | sample SodLakKL_010_SED_2_FD_10381 | JGI IMG/M metagenome (IMG submission 10381)
CAATGAAAAAGTTCATTCGGTAATTGCTCTTGGGTATCCTGATGAAAGTTATCAAACGGTTTGCCGGAGAAAAAAACCTGTGGTGCGATTTTTTAAAAATTAAGGGAATTTAGAAATGGAGTGCGAAAGCTGTGCTTTCGCAAAAATGCAAAAGCAAAGCTTTTGCACTCCTTTTTTTCAAACTCAAAAACAAGGAAAAAAACCCATGACCCTGAAAGTTATTGCAACTCAAAAAGCCCCCGCCGCAATAGGCCCCTACTCCCAGGCCGTTGCCACCAATCAATTACTTTTTGTCAGCGGACAGTTAGGTTTAATTCCCGAATCAGGACAATTGGCTGGTCCTGACCTTGCTTCACAAACCCGTCAGGCTTTAAAGAATATGTCACAAATTCTGAATGCAGGGGAAAGCAGCTTAGAGAAAGTTTTATCGGTGGATGTTTTTCTCGCCGATATTAACGATTTCAGTGAATTTAATGACATTTATCAGGATTTTTTTACCATCCACAAACCCTCCCGGGCCGTAGTTGGTGTAAATGGTCTGCCCAAAGACGCTCTGGTGGAAATAAAATGTATTGCTCTGCTTTAAATCATCATGACCCCGATTTTTTGATTGCTCTGATATGCTTCAGATGAGATAAGGCGGTTTTTTCATGCTTTTTGAAACGGGAGGCGTTTTCAAAAGCGGTCGCAGCCTTATCAAGATTGTCTTTTTGTGATGCGGAAAAGCCGATCATCAGCCATGCCAGGCCAGTATCACCGTTATTTTTTCTGATAACAGACTCGTAGGCCTCAATAGCTTTATCAAACAGGCGAAGTTCATATAAAAGATTGGCTTTTTGCATCATCAAGTCGGATGAGTTCTCACGCTTAAGCCCGATTTCAATCCACTTCAAAGCTTCGTCAGGCTGATTCATCATCTGATAGCTTTGAGCAATCTTTTTTATTATATCCACCGAAGAAGACGTGTCGGCAAGCGATTGGTAATGAGACACCGCTTTGGAAGGAATACCGAGCATCAGGCTAAGTTCGGCCATAAGATTGGTTTCCCTCTCGTTTAGAGGTTCAAGATAACCGTAGATGATCATTGCTGCCAGGGCATCCCGATGGCGGTCATCGGAAAGGTGAATATGTGAAAGTGCTTTCCACCATTTGGGTTCAAGAGGATGCGTTTGTGTTAGATTTTCGGCCAGCTGGAGGGCTTTTTTTGTCATGCCCATGGAAAGATACTGATACAAAAGGGCTTCCTGCCATTGAACCTTTTTTTCTCCGGTAAATAAAAGCACAAGTTCTTCCATGAGTGCAAGGGCTTTTTCAGGCAATTCCATGGCGAGATAAGCATGCACGAGAATTTCTTTCCATTCAGGTTTGACATCATCGTCCGAATGGCTTTTAAGCATTTGCTCCATGAGTTGAATCGTTTTGGAAGGCTCTCCCGCCTGAAACCATGAAACAGCTGCGTAGTACAATGTCAGGGCTTCTTTGGGCGATGACGACTCATAACCTTTTAAAAAGGCTTCTGCCGCCGGTTTATATTGTAAAAGTTCGTAACGGCATCGGGCCAGGTTTAACCAGGCAGCTGAAAAATCGGGATTTTTAGCAACAGCCGCTTCATAAAAAGGTGCTGCCCTGACAGCATTGTTTTGCTGCAGCCAGGCATTTCCGATTGTAAAATCAACTAGATAGTGATTAGATCCTCTTTTATTTTCGGCACGAAAAGCCGTAAGTTTTTCTATGGCTTCCATGTATTGTTGATCATCAAACAACTCATATGCCTCATTGAGGGCCACACGAAGTGACAGCGGCAAATCGCCATGTTGATTTTGCCCGGCATTAGCTGAAAAACAGGTAAGGCATAAAGATAAAAAGGCGGTCAGTATGATTTTGCCAACGTTCATGATATTCAATCCAGTTCAAATCGAATGATAGTTTCGGCCCGTACTTTCACCGGTATCCCATCAACGGTGCCCGGTTTGAAACGCCATGCACTCACAGTCTGTTTCACCGCACGGTCAAAAATATCTTTTGGCTGAGCATCCACAATACTGACTTGCTCAACCCGCCCGGTTTCATTCACCAGAAAATTAACTTTCACCCATCCCTCTATTTCCTGGCGCTTTGCCACCATGGGGTAAACCGGGTGCATTTGCACAATGGGCGTGAGAGGATAATCAATTTCTCCCACCCCGTAAATCCCTTTCATGTCGGGCGCATCTAGGGAAATCGATTTCATCTCCGGAACCGGAAGTTTCACACCTCCCACCGGCAAACGGGGGTTGAGTTCAATGGGTAACTCCATTCTTTCAAAGGACGGTTTGGGAGGCCTGGTTAAATCCCTTACAATGTCTTTTCTCTCTTTTGTTTTCTTTTCCTCCGGTTCTTTTTTTTCCTCTTTGGGTTTGGGTGGAATTTCTTTTGGCTTCATTCGGATAAAATTGACAGCCTGCATTTTTTCGTATTCAGGTCGAAAATCGTTATGCGTTTGAAACAGCCGCGGCATTAAACTGAAAAGGACCAGATTCAAAGCAAGCGCCAGAAGAACAGACCCTGTCCACATGGATCCTGTCTTGAGCCATCGAAAATGAGCATCCGTATTTTTGGCTTTGTTGACAATCATTTAACTAATCCGAACTGCCTGGTAAACGTGCAGCAATGGATACAGCTTCGGCACCCGCCATCCGGCAGGCATCCATGACTTCGATAGCCACGCCTGTCCTGCTGTATTTATCGGCCACAATAACCACGGTGCCCTCGGGGTTTTCCGCCAAAGCCCTCTCGACATTGGCACGTACCGCACGAATATCGATTTGCCGGTTTTCCATGTATATTTGGTTGTCTTTGGTAACCCCGATCATAATGGCGGCTTTTTCCTGCACAGCCGCCGTGGCCGCCGAAGGACGATCGATATCCACACCGCTTTCTTTGACAAAACTGGTGGTTACCAGAAAAAATATCAACAAAATAAACACCATATCGATCAGCGGAGCGATATTTAAATCCAACGGTTGTCTTCTGCCTTTTCGGGATGCTGAAATGTTTAGCATAATTTATGTGTTCTCCCAGACATATTTATTTATATAACCTTCCAGGTATTTTCGAAAAAATGCAAAAGCACAGCTTTTGCACTCCTTTTAACTCAAGTTTCGACTCAGATACATTCCCACCGATGCTACCCGGCGTTTTAAATTTTCTGCGCGCCGGGTTAAAAAATTATGGGCATAAAGCCCCGGGATTGCCACCATCAAACCGGTCTGGGTGGTGATCAGGGCTTCCGAAATCCCCCCGGCCATTGCTCTGGCATTGCCTGCACCGAAAACAGAGATAATATCAAAGGTGACTATCATGCCGGTAACCGTGCCCAGCAACCCCATCAAAGGGGCCACCTTCGCAAGAACTCCGATAACGGTAAGGGTCCCTTCCAGCTTCGAACCCACCGACATCACCGTTTCATCCAGAATATGGCGATCGATATTCACGTTGCCCGTGCGGCGCCACTGAAACTCGGTAACCAGCATGGCAATCACTCCCCGGTAGTCCTTAGGATCGGGCACCTGGCCGTCCCGGACATATTTCGCAGCTCTTTCGCGGGTCATATTTTTCCGATTCAACCGCCGGAAAAAAAACATCCGGTTTATAATTAAAATCCACATGATTACAGAAACCGCCAGCAACGGTATCATGACCATCCCGCCGGCGGCCAGGTAGCCCTGGACCGCATAATACTGATCGATAAGCATTTGCATCATNTATTGTTTCTATAAGCAAACACAGTATTAACAAAGGAAACCGCTTTTTCTTCCATCTGAGCCGTAATGGTGTCCACTTTCCGGGTCAGCAGCGTATGGCAAAGCATTAGTGGAATCGCCACGGAAAGCCCCAGCATGGTGGTTACCAAGGCCTGAGAAATACCACCGGACATCATCCTCGGGTCACCGGTTCCAAAAAAAGTAATGATATGAAACGTTTCGATCATACCGGCCACGGTACCCAGCAGTCCCAGCAGAGGCGCTATGGCAGCCATCACACCCAGCGTTGACAAGAACCGCTCCAGCCGGGGTATTTCTCTCAGGATACTTTCCTGCAAAGCGTTTTCCATGTCGGGCCGATCCATTTCCCGGGCCTGAAGTCCTGCCAGGATTATTTTTGGAACCGCCTTGTCTTGCTGCTTGATACACATATCCCGGCATTCTTCCCAATTGCCCTCGGCCACGGAATTCGAAATGCACTGCATGAACCTGTCGGCATTAATACTGTAGCGAAAAAGAAAAAAACCCCGCTCCGCTACGATAAGCACACCTATTAATAAAATTGCCATTATCGGCCAGACAATAGGTCCTCCTGCCGGAATTTGTTCCATGAAGGACAATTTATGGGTCAACTGCCTTAAGGCACCTCCACGGGAAATATCCATGGGTGAATAATCAGATTGCCCGTCCATATAAGCCCTTATCTGTTTTTGAATTCTTGACGAGGGCAGCTTGGAGAGGGCAAAAAACCTTTTGCTATTATCGGAATAAAGCAAAAATCCAACTTCCGGACTCTGCCGGTATGCAGCCGTAAAATTGCCCAAAGAAAGAATGTCAGCCTCCACTTCCGTACCGTTCCGATCTACAATAATCCCTCTTCGTATATTTACCGCCCCGGAAAGGGTGATTTCCTCGAATAACAGCGATGTCATTTGCTCAATGTCGGCCATATCGGGAAATATTTGCTCCTTTTTGATGGCTTCCAAAATTTCGGTCCGATCCGGAAAAAAGGCGCTTTGGTGACTTAGGTTTAATTCTGCTTCGAGATCTCTGGCACTGACACGCACAAAGCCCACCAGCTCACGAACTTCGGAACTGGCCTCATTGAATTGTTCTGTAAGTACTTTTTCTTCTTCAGCCTTTTCTATCAGCCTTGCTTCAATCTCCCTCAATTCTTTCTCAAGATTCTCATTTTCGGAACGCAGCTTTGAAATTGCCGAAACCAGAAGGTCTTCATCAGCCTTGATTTTTTTCCGGACTTCTTCCTGCTCTTTTAAGGCTTCCCGCCTTTCCTTCTGAGCCTGTTGTATCAGTTCCTGTTTTTTACGTTCGGCTTCAAGGCTCATGGCTCTCATATCTTCAGCCGAAACCTGCGATGCCATCACCAGAAACATCAGCCCCACAACCCATCCGACAAACCTTGTGCAACTATTCATTCGACAACAATCCTTCCCAACGGCAAAGTAACAATATCGGCCGGCCGTTGTCTGGAGCCGATTTCCACAGCCATGCGAATATCGCGATTGGCAGCCCTGGGAAGTCTTTCCCATTGGTTTTCGGCAGGATTATAATGACCGGTGGTTTCCTGGTCCAAACTTTCAAAAAATAAAGAAATTTTTCCCAGCCGGAAAATATTCACAAGCACTTCGTCGCCCTCCAAATCTATCATATCCTGATAAACCTCCACGGTATTACCATACTCGGCCTCAATGGAAAGGGCCTCCATAACCTTGCGAAATTTTTCTCCCATGGTAATTTCAGGATCACCAAGGGTTTTATCCAGGATAGCCAACCTTTCTGACCGCTCCTGCTGCAAAAACGGCAGCCCATCATCAACAGAATCGGACAATCTCCTGTAAACTTCTTCAAGAAAAGGAATAAACTTTTCTGAAATTTTTTCGATGGATTCAATCCGGTCTTCCAGGTGGGCTATTCGCTCCCGGGAAGATTGCAGCTCTTTTTGCATTTGCTGACGGTGTTCCTTCAAGCGTTTCTGGTCCGCTGCAAGCGAATCATATTCTGCCTCCAATAAAGGCTTTTTTTCCGACCACTTTTCCCTGTCTTTTTGAGTCGCCTGCCGGATTTTGATGGAATCTTCCACCGGTCTTTTGACTTTATCTGTCACCGGTTCGGAAAACACCATCGGGCCTGGTAACAAAATCAAAATCAATAAAAGCAAACCAAACGTTTTCACCCAATATTTCATATGCTGTTTCCCAATAGTTTTAAAGGGTTCATCTTGAGTTTTAAAGTGTCCATCTTGGACAGATAAAAAAAGCCAGAAAAGTCCTATTGGTTCATCCAATTTATGGGCCTTCCTGGCTTTTGATTATCTCTATGATTCTATAGCGATACTTGTTATTTTCCTTCTGGAAAAATGCATTTTTAATAAAAATATAAGTAGGTGTCAAGTGGGATTATGAAAATTGTCACAGGATTGGCCTGAAAAATTTTCTGAGTTTTGTTCTGTTCCAGAGTCCCTATATCAGGTTTCAGGTGTCAGGTGTCAGGTGTCAGGATATGGAGAATACAAATTGCAGATACCTGACACCTGTTACCCGAAACCTGACACCTGACACCTGAAACCAAAATGCCTGGCACTTAATTTCCGGAACAGATTCGAGATGATAAAACAGAGCCCAAAACTGGGTGATCCTCATCACCCCAGATGTCAAGTATTATTAAGGACTTAAAGCAGTCAGGTTAACATCTCCCCATAGCCCTCCTTATCTCGGTACCCGTGCTCAGGGGCCCCTGAAGTCTTTCCAGACAAAGACTTCCGCCAATCAGCATGTCTCCGGTCCCAATCAGATATTCCGCCCCGGTCTGGTCCAGGATGATACTGCTGTTGCTTAATGAGAGTAATTCCGATTTGCTCCGGAACTGCATTCAGGGCAAGCCCTATGACCGCGGCTCTCAAAAAAACGGATTTCCCGCTTCCTGAAGCCCCTCCCACCAGAATGCCGGTCATGTTGGGATCTGTGAGGTCCGCCCAGAAAATGCTTCCGTCAATAGCCATTCCCATGGGAAAAGCCGCAGACGAGTCCGGACGATTTTTCGCACCGAGCCTCCAAACCTCTCCCAGAGTCAACGGCTCACTATTTTCTCTGGGCACATCGACACTGACAAATCCGGCCTGGGGTTGAATCATGGGGGCCATGGGAAGTCCCATTTCCACCTGGATATTTTCCGCCTGATTTTTGAGTTTTTTGGCCGTGGAGCCTTTTTCAATGATCGCTCAGAATTTTTGCATCATAAAATATTTCAGGATCGTCTTCTTCAAGATAAATTACACAGGCATTGGGGAAAATACCTGTTTTGTGCCGGAAAAGCCACGCATACAAAGCTACCTGCAAAAAATCTTCATCAGGTGCCCAGGCCTTTCGTCCCTTAAACTCAATAATAATGGCTTTCCCTTTGTCGGGATTTAACATAAGGGCATCATATCTTCCGGCCACCTGAAGCAAGGTCCCTTCGTTCAAAACATAATTGACTCTTAGAACCACTTCCGGATCATGAACACATCTTTGTATTGCCCCCGGCGGCCATTTTTTTGTAAAAAGGAGCTGCGATCCGATCATGAAAAAAAGTGCCGGGCATTTCGTCGGTCCCAGACAGCCCTACTTTCCAGGCGTTCTTCTTGCCAATGCGCTGGTAAGCCAGCAAACGGGGGCACCGGTGGCACAAATGTATTTCGGATACGCTAGCGCTGAGCATACAGCCAATCCTTTTTAAGAAGCACGATGACCCCGTCTTTTGAAGGCACAGTCTCAAATCGATCCTGATAGCCGGACACAGCAGACAACACGCGCTCTTTTGTAACATGAAATCCTGCTGCATTCAAATTTTCTGTAAGCTTTTCAACGGTCATCATCATCATACCCCCCGAGGCTTTGAGGCATTCGACACACCTGCATGCCAGATCCCTGTTATCACCCTTTAAATCGGCTTCAGACGAAGTCTTTTTTTCCTGCAACAGCGCATCATCGATATTTTCAAAAGCTCGATAGCCTTCTTTGTGGAGCAATTCACAAACTGCATTTAAAAATTCTTCCCATGCTGCGGGCCTTGTGGAATAAAAAGAATCGGTTATGGTAATGTCCCCTTCTTTTATGGAGTAGCTGAGCAATGCCAGAGCATACCAGGAAGCAGCCTGCTGTTTATCGAAGAAAAGAAGCTTGCCGCCCATGGCTTCAAACTGCTCCCGAATTTTGTTTGTTTCCGGCCATTTGGAACTTTTGGGAAAGGGACTTCGGCCATCCCGAACATAAAAAGCCTTGCCATTGGGAAATTTTTCAAAAAAGTCGAGACCCCTTTTCAAAGCAGCACTCACGGACCGGTGGTGCTCTTCGGTATCGATTATAAATACGGCGTCTGCCGCGGATTTATCAGGATAGACAATACGACACATGAAATCCACATACTTGTCTTTCTGAGTGAGGGGTTTCAAGTTTTCAATCCGGTAAGGGGCAGATGACGGCAGATTTTCAAAATACAATACCAGGGCACGCCGAAGTCTGCTTCGATCCGGCTCCAATCGGTCAATATCCGCAATGGCGCTTTCCAACTGACGTCGGTATTCTGCTTTGATTTGCTCGGCCACGGAAACCATTTCCGGAGCCATTCCTAAAATGGTGTTGAGCATTTCATTGGCTTGGGTAATAAACCGTCTTGGGCTTTGGACACCCCCCGCTTTGAAAGTTTCCAGCAGTTTTGATTCATTGAACGGAAACAATTCATCATCACCAAAAAGTGTTTTCAATCTGGAACGAATCAGCTCCACGGCTTGCTCCGGCATACAACCTTCCAGGTAAAACCGGTTGGTTTCAAGACGTGTGACCACATGCTGGTTCAATTGGCCTTTAAAGCGATCCTCCCAGGCTATTTCCCGGAAACAAGCTACCGGAAGCATGCCTTTTGCCGAGTCCACAAGAAATTCCACCATTTTGCCCAATGCGTGAACCTGTTGAGGATCTTCCAGGTTTTCCAAGCGATCAAAACAGATAACCGCAGATTCACCATATCGGGACATAATTTCACCGAAAGCCTCGATTAAATCCCTGGCATGTTGTTCCGATGCCTGCAAAGAAAGGTCGCGGGGAAAGGATATGCCGAGTAATTTCTGATCATCCGTATCAACAACGTTTCCTTTCAACCATCTCATGGCAGGTTGACTGGTGTGCCGATGGCGACATTTCAAGAGGACAGAAATAAAGTTTTCAGCAAGCCGGGGCATGGAATCTGTCAGCATAGCAGGAACTACGGATTCAAGCTGAGCAAGCATCCTTGAGTGGCGAAGCTGAGGAGCCGTAAGCAGTACCAGGGGATCTTTTCTTAACTTTTCACGAATTCTTTTCCGGCTCGAACTTTCATATTCAGCAAGAATTTTATCTAAACAGTCGGCAAAAATTTTGGCCGATAGTTTTTCTATAAAAGTCGTTGGGCTTTGAACATGAATTTTTTGACATAAATTGGCGGTAATTTCTCTGAGTAGATACCGATAGGGCTGTGAAGGATCTTCGATGGGCTGGATATAAGCAAAAGCGTAGGCATTGCTTTCGTGACGACAAAACTCCAGGATTCGTCCCAGCAGATGGGTTTTTCCCTCACCTACTTCCCCGGTTACAAGACCTGCCGCACTCAGTTCAGGATTCAATGCTTTTTGACGAATCAAACGGCAAAGTGCATCATAGGATCGTTTGTTGATGGACTCCACATGAGGATAGTTTCCGGCTCTGGGGTCTCCCACACTGGAGGAAATAAAAGGATTGATTTTTTCAAGCACATTGAGACGACGCTTTTTTTCCTCCTCGTCCATTATTTACCCCGCCAGCTGACTGAAATATGCAAAATACCCTTTTCATCCATGAATGAATCTTTGACCTGATCTTCAGTCATCACCGAGGGATCTCCTCCATGAAGCTGAATTTCATATTCTCCCCTGAGTTTTCGAATCTGTTGGTCGAAACGATCCCGGGGCCAGTTCAAATGCTGCCTGACCTGGTAAATGTATACCAGGCGTCGCCCTTTTCCAACAGTATTCAGGGCAGTTTGAAAAGTCCCGGCGTCATCGGCCGGTTGGGTCTCCTGTTTTAAAAAAGCTTCTTTTTCAGGTTCAACCGGTTCAAGGGCTTCAGCAGGTTGGAAGTGGTCGGCTAAAACCGGATCCGCAAGAAACAAAACCGGATTGTCCCCTTTGAATGTACATTTCACCTGCCCGGATACCAACAAACTGTTCAGGGTTTGTGTAAAAACATCGTTTAAAAGCGGGGTAACATTTTTCCTGAGCATCTTGAATGTCGGAAAAGATTTTGATTGCCGAAGTTTTCTTAAAATCATGATCTCTTTGGAATCAAGGCTTATGTAAACCAGGTTGCCCTTCTGGTAAATTACCGTTTTTTCGTTCAGATACGGATCAAGCCGAGCCAAGGCCTGCTTTGCCGTAAAATCCTTTGGCTTGACATTTTTTTCAAATCCGAGCTTTTGTTTTATCTCCACAGAAAACCGGGTAATCAATGCTTTAATGTTCAGGTATCTGTTTTTTTCTTTTTGTATTACGCGGAAAACGGCCTCATTGACCGAAATTTCTTTTGGGTTTTCCATTAAAATTCCTCGGATTGTAACGCACTGGGAAATAGGCCGATTACCACGTCCTG
>SL_3KL_010_SEDDRAFT_10006568_pt1 | contig 10399 bp, 4 predicted proteins | sample SodLakKL_010_SED_2_FD_10381 | JGI IMG/M metagenome (IMG submission 10381)
AGTCCTCGTAGACATCATCGGAGAAAATCCACAGGCCATGCCTGGTGGCCCATTCGGTCAGGGCCTCCAGCCAATCCCGGGTCAGCAGCTTGCCGGTGGGGTTGTGTGGCGTGTTCCAGTAGACCGCAACCGTGTTGTCGGTGCGCTGGCGCTCGAAGCACTCCACCGCCTGTTCGGGGGTCTGGGCTTCGGTCATGACCGGCACATCGACCGGGTTGGCGCCGAAGGCGCGAATGCTGCCGGCGATCAGTGGCCAGTAGGGGGCTGCCAGCAGGACATCCTCACCCGGTGAAATCAATGCGCCGACGGTCGCAGCCAGTCCGGCGGTGGCCCCGCCGGTGACCACGATCTGGCCGGTTTCGGTGGCGATGCCGGTGCGTTGGCCATGTACGGAAGCAACAATTTCGTGCAGTTGCCCCAGACCGGATACCGGCGTGTAACGATGCATGCCGGGATGGTCGGCCACATGCAGATCTTCCATGCGGCACCCGTCGGGTGGCTCCATCCAGGTGTCACCAATGTGTAGCGGAACCGGAGGTTGTCCGGATGTCGGGCGGCGCTTCAGGCCGGAATAAACCGATCCCCTGACTGCATGGGCCGATGGCGAGATATCTGGAAACCTTGGCATGTCCTTTCCTTGAGCCGTTGGCGAACGGATTCATTGTCGCCGATGGTCATGCCGGTTTCAGGGGTTTCGCTGGATTCGGCCTCCGACAACGCCATCGGCTACCAGCTCGACGCGGTTATCAATTTCAATGCTGCCGTGGACCGTGGAACCGGCGGCAATTTCGACCACAGGGGGCTTGCCATCATAGTTCTCATCCAGTTTGACGATCACGTTACCGGTGACTTCGCTGCCGTCAAGAATTCGGATTCGTCCGGCGTCCGGGTAATTGACGCTGCGGCTGAACCAAAGAAAGCCTCGCCCGCTTTCAGGCAGATCACTGATGTCGATGACCAGATCACCATCGACCTGGCTGGAATTACTCAGGATCAAGTCACCGAATCGAGTGTTCAGGCCACCGATGACGGTGGCATTGTTGAGCTCGATCCTGCCGTTGCGCGTGCTGGCGGTTCCGGCAACCTCAGCGCCGGGTGATAGGTTGATGGCGCCATTTCGGGTCGAGACCCGGCCCGTGACGGCGACCTGATCCTGCAAGTTGATGGCCCCGTTGCGGGTGCCGACATTTCCGTCAACCAGGCTGGCGAGCCCAACGGTGATGGATCCATTGCGACTGGTCAGTGTGCCACAGGTATTTTCATCGCCGAGCCGGATCTGGCCATTGCGGCTTTCAATATCGCCGACCCGGTTGTCGGCGCCGAGTGCAACTGAGCCATTGCGGGTCGAGATGTCTCCGAACTGACCCCCGTCACCGATCGAAATGGACCCGTTTCGGTTGCTGATGTTCCCGGCGCTGACCCGGCTGCCGATGGTAATGCTGCCATTGCGACTGCCGATCGCGCCATCAATGCTGACCTCATCACCAATCCGAATGGGTTCATTGCGGGTCTGCAATGCGCCGCCCTTGACGGCGCCGGACTCGATCTGAATGCCCTGGGCCAGAGTCGGCCCGGGAAACGATGCAATCAAGCCAAGCACGAATGCCATACCGATGGACAGGTTCCTGCGCATGATCAGTCTCCTTATTCGTTGTGAATTGAACTGGTTCATTGAATCACACCCGGCCGCCCGGCACACCTGCCAGAAGTCACCGCGAATCCTCAAACCCATCGTGTTTGGGTGTAATCTTTAGAAAACCTTTCCCAAGGAGAGCATCAATGAACCGCATTGGAGTTGTCATCCCATCCGTCGCACTGGTTTTTATGCTGGCTGCGTGTCAGCCCGAAGAGCCATTGGAAGCACCCGTCGAGGAACAGGTCGACATCGAGGAAATCGAAGCCGAGGATGAACGGCCGGTGGAGGATCCATCCATGCACTTGTCGGCGGTGCTCGAGGCGCAGCCGGCGGAGATCCGGGCCCGCTACCCGGCTCGCAACCCACAGCCAACGCTGGAATTCTTCGGCATCGAACCGGGCATGACGGTGGTTGAAGTCCTGCCCGGCGGTGGCTGGTATACCGGCATTCTCCTGCCCTACCTGGGCTCGGACGGTCATCTGGTCGGAGTGACCTACAACCACGACATGTGGCCGAAGTTCGGCATGTTCGATGAGGAGATCATCGAGACCATGCGCACCTGGCCTGAAGACTGGCCGGGACAGATTGTCCGCGCAGCCGAGGACTGGCCGTTCCTGCCCGAAGACCTGGCCGAGGTCTCCGCCTTTGAATTCGGCGCCATGCCCGAGGAAGCCTCAGGCACGGCCGATGCCGCCTTGCTGATCCGTGGCCTGCACAATCTGGCGCGCTTCGAGGATGAAGGTGGCTACATGACCGAGGCGCTTGCCGATCTTTACAAGGTATTGAAGCCCGGTGGCACCGTGGGCGTGGTCCAGCACGAGGCCCGCGAGGACATGAGCGATGAATTCGCTGGTGGCGCGCGCGGCTATCTCAAGAAAGAATTTGTCAAGGAACGCTTTATCGAGGCCGGGTTTGAATTCGTCGACGAAAGCGATATCAATGAAAACCCCGCTGATCAGCCCGGCGACGACGACTTTGTCTGGCGGCTGCCGCCGACCCTGGCGACCAGTGGCGATGACCCGGAGCTAGGCCGCGAAATGGAAGAGATCGGCGAAAGTCACCGCATGACGCTGAAATTCCGCAAGCCGGAGTGATCAGGTCGCCCCGGCTGGGCTGACTTCATCCTTGGGGCGATCTTTTTCATCGAGCTTGAGGATCTTGAAATCGAGCACCGCGTAGAGTATGCCGATCAGCGGCACCAGTAGCAGGAAGAAGGCGAACGGCGCATAGGCCAGCGGACTGACCCCGAGCACGCCGAACATGAACACCCCGCAGGTGTTCCAGGGGATCAGTGGCGAGGTGATGGTTCCGCCGCCTTCGAGGCTGCGCGAGAGCACTCTGGGATCGAGTCCGCGGCTGCGAAATTCCGCCCGATAAAGCCGACCCGGCAGCACGATGGCGATGTACTGATCAGCCGTCAGAACGTTGGTGCCGAAGGCGGTCAGGATGGTGGTGGTCACCAGCGAGGCCGTGCCCTTGACCATGCCGACAATGCCGTTCAGGAGCTTGCGGAGCATGCCCGATACTTCCATGACCGCCCCGAAGGTCATGGCACAGATGACCAGCCAGACCGTGTTGAGCATGCTCGACATACCACCGCCGCTCAACAGGCTGTCGAGGTCGTCATCGCCACTGGCCACACTGGTGCCATCGGCCAGGGTCAGCCAGACCACGCTGAGCGAATCCGCCCAGCGTTCTCCGGCGCTGAGCTCGGCAACCCGCTCGGGCTGGAACAGAATGGCCCAGATCGCACCCAGAATGGCGCCGATGAATATGCTCGGTAATGCAGGCTGCTTGGCGACCGCCAACCCGAAAAGAACGACCAGGGGAATCAGCATCAGGACATTGATGTTGAACAGCTCCTGGAGCTGGTCCTGCATCATGACCAGGCTTTCGGCATCACCGTCATTGGTGCCGGCGAACCCCAGAAAGACATAAAGAATCAGGGCGATGGCCAGTGCCGGCACGCCCACCCAGGTCATGTAGCGGATATGGGCGAACAATTCGGTGCCGCTGACTGCCGGGGCCAGGTTGGTGGTATCGGAAAGCGGCGACATCTTGTCGCCGAAATAAGCGCCCGAGAGCACCGCGCCGGCGGTGATGGCCAGCGACATGTCCAGACCGGCAGCCACGCCGATCAGCGCCACCCCGATGGTGGCCGCGGTGGTCCAGGAACTGCCGATGGACAATGCCACGATGGCGCAGATCAGACAACTTGCCGCGTAGAACCAGTTGGGGCTGAGCAATTCCAGGCCATAGTAGATCAGGGTCGGCACGATGCCGCCGAGCAGCCAGGTGCCGATCAGCGCCCCGACCATCAGGATGATCAGGATCGCCCCGAGGGCGACCGAGATGCCGCGGGTGATGCCGTCCTGGACATTCTCCCAGCTCAGGCCGTTGCCAAACGAGATCAAGGTCGCGATGGCCGCGGCAATCAACAGGGCAATCTGGTTGGGCCCGTAGGAAGAGTCGTCTCCGAACAGCCAGACCGAACTGGCCAGCATGATGATCAGCGCCACCAGCGGGGCCAGGGATTGCAGGTAGGTTGGCTCCTTGAAGGGCTTGGACATGGAATGAATGACCCCGTTGGTTGGTTTTTTGATGTTGGGGCTGCTTATGGTACACGACTGACCGGGACGCGAAAAAGCCGTGAAAAATGCCATCGTGGTCTGGTCGAATCAGTGTCTGCCCTGTAACCTATGTATGATGAAATTCTGGTCTGTAACGGCAGTACACCATGAACCTGAAGTCACGACTGTTCAAGAAACCGTGGCAGCACAAGGACCCGGAGGTCCGGGCCCGTGCTGTGCGCGAGAGCGAAGATCCCGAACTCAAGGCCGAACTGGCCGAGCTGGCCCAGCGCGATGAATCGCCCACCGTTCGCCTGGCGGCGCTGAAGAAAATCAATACCGAGGCCTTCTGGCTGGATGCGCGGCTGCGCGAATCCGAGCCCGACATTCTCAAGGCCGCCGACGAATTCCTGGCCCGGGAGGTGCCGCGTGCCGACGACGCCGGGATGCGCAGCGAACGCCTGGAATGGTTTTCCAGTATCGATTCACCCGATCTGATTCGCAAGATGGCCACCAGCGCGGCTGATGTGGCGTTGCGCCGGGCTGCCCTGGAGCGGATTTCCGCGCCGGGTTTTCTGGGTGATTGTTACGGCCAGGAAGCCGATGAGGAGCTGGCTGGAGAAATTCTGGCAAGAATCGATCAGAAATCGACCCTGGAAAGACTTTCCCAGCAACTGCGCAAGACGCGCAAGAAGCGCGCCCAGGCGGCGGCCGGGCGGTTGCGCGCCTTGCAGGTGTCTGACGGCGAAGCGGATGCCGACCAGACCGCGGCTGAAACCCTGGTCCGCAGAATCGAGGCCTTGTCGCGAGGCGAGAATGACCAGGGCAGCCGATCCGAGGCTCTGGCCGAGCTTGAACAACAGTGGAGTGGCCTGGATTCACCGCCCGACACGTTCAAGCGCCGGTTCGAGGGCGCTGCCAACATTGTCCGCGCCTCATTGAACCGCCCCCCTCCCCGGCCAGCCGCGGAAAATGAAGGGGGTCAGAGTGAGGATGAGCCCACGCAAGCGCCTCACGAGCCCCTGCAGGAAGCTGCCGAGCATATCCGCACGACCATCCGCCAGGCGCGCAAGAACATCAAACCGGTCGAACTGCTGGCCGGATGGGACCGGGCCTGGAACCAGATCGAAGAGATTTCAACGGCCGATCAGGCGCTGAAGGAGGAAATGTTGCCGCTTTTGCGCGAGTTGCAGGCGCAGATCGAACAGCAGCGAACCAGCAAGCCCTCCGGGACTGGGGAAAAAGCCGACAGCTCCGGTCCGGCGATTGATTTCGACGCCCTGCTCGACCGCATTGCCGAGACGCTGGAGTCGGGCGATATTTCGGCCTCTCATGGGCTGATTCGCGAACTGCGCTCGGCACTGGGCAAGCTGCCGCAGAAGGCGCGTCCGGGCAAGGTCACCGGTCGTCTGCAACGCATGGAAGGCCGCCTGAAGGAAATGCGTGACTACCAGCACTGGTCGCACAACAAGCATCGTGACGATTTGATCGAGCAGATCGAAAAGCTGCCCGATACCGGTCAGCATCCCGATGCCATTTCCGCGGCCCTGAAAGAAGCCCGCAATGAGTGGCAACGACTGGAGAAGCTGGAAATTCTGCCCGGCGATCGTAAGCGTTTTGCCGCCCCGCCCGGACAGTGGCGGCGTTTTCAGAACGCCTGCAAGAATGCCTTCGAATCGGCCAAGCCTTATTTCGAAAAGCGCAACGAAATCCAGCAGGAAACGCTGGAGCAACTGGATCGTTTCATTGAGCAGGGCATGGCGCTGGCCGGCGAGGAGCGCCCGGACAGCAAGCTCTTGCAGCAATACATGCGCAAGTCGCGCCAGGCTATCCGGCGTATGGATGACTTGCCGCCCAAGTCCCGGGGTCGTTCGGCGGCGCGTCTACGCGAGTTGATGGATGCCATCTCGGCGCGCCTTGACGAGGTGTTCGAACAGATCGAGCTGACCAAGCGCCGACTGATTACCGAAGCCAAGGCCCTGTCCCACGAAAAGGATCTGAAAACGGCCATCGACAAGGCCAAGGCCTTGCAGTCACAGTGGCAAAAGGCCGGCAGCGGCCGGCGCAAGCTCGAGCAGAAACTATGGGAAGAGTTTCGCGCGCCCATTGATCCATTGTTCGACCAGCTCAAGGGCGAGCGCCAGGAGCAGAAGGAAGCTGACAAGGAGCGAATCGCCGAGCTTGAAGCACTGTGCCGACAGGCCGAGGAACTGGCCGGGCTAAATGATTCCGAACTGGCCACGGCCGAAGGTCGCATGGCGGGCCTGGCCGGTGAGTGGAATTCCAGCACCGGTCGGCCGGGCAGACTCAATACACGCTTCGAGAAGGCCGAGGCAAAGTTTCGCAAACGTCTTGAAAGGCTGCACGAGAAAGCCCGGGCCGAGGCGCGCGGCAAGATCGAGAACATGGCCGATGCCGTGCAGTCGATCTGGACCCGCCGCAGCCAGGGCGATACCGAAAACCTGGATACCGAAGTACCGGCGATCGATCGCGATCAGGATGATGAGCTGACCATCAGCCTGCACGAACTGGCCACCCGCCTGGTCGATCCCGAAATTGCCGACGAGGAACTGGGCGAGCTGGCCCGACGCAATGGGGAAACGGCTCGACAGGTGGTGGTCGAAATGGAATTCCTGTCCGGCGAAGAAACTCCGGAGTCGGATCGACAGTTACGCATGGATTATCAGGTTCAGCGCCTGGCCCAGCGCATGAGTGAGCGACAGGGCGGTCCGGACCTGGAAACCGAACTGACCGAGCTGTCGCGCCGCTGGTACGCCAGCCTGCCCCAGCCGCCCGAACAGCACAAGGAACTCGCCCGGCGGTTTGCGCGCAGTCGTGAAACCATCGAGCGCATGTTCGGAGGCTGACGCAGGGCAATGCCCGACCACTCCCGTAACCGGCAACCCTTCATCCATCTGAGGCTGCACACCGAATACTCGCTGGAAGACGGCATGGTGCGTGTCGGTGAGTTGGTCGAGCGGGTTGATGAACTCGGCATGCCCGCGGTGGCCATCACTGACTGGCACAACCTCTTTGCTCTGGTCAAGTTCTACAAGGCCGCCATGGCCCGCGGCATCAAGCCGATCGCCGGGGCCGATCTCAGGGTGCAGGATGTTGACCAGCCCGACAATTGTTCGGTCATTACCGTCCTGATTCAGAACCGTACCGGTTACCTGAACCTGTGTCGGATCCTGTCGCGCAGTTTTCTCGAGGGGCGTTTTCGCGGCCAGCCGCGCGTCCATCCGACCTGGCTCAAGGATCAGACCGAAGGCCTGATCGTTTTGCTGGGGCGCGGTTCCGATATCGGGCAAGCCTTGCTCAATGGGCGCCGCAACCTGGCCCGTGGCCGTTTCGAGCAATGGCAGCGATTGTTTCCCGACCGGCTCTACCTGACCCTGGAACGGCTGGGCAAGGATGGCGAGAAGGTGGTTGAAAGCGGATTGCTGGATCTGGCCATTCAGTCCGAAACGCCGGTGATCGCCAGCAACGATGTCCGTTTCGTCCACCGCGATGACTACTTTGCCCACGAAGCCAGGGTGTGCATCCACCAGTCGCGCACCCTGGACGACAAGCGCCGGCCGCGCGAGTTTATCGACCAGCAATACCTCAAGAGCAGTGAGGAAATGGCCGAGACTTTTGCCGACCTGCCGGTGGCGCTGGAAAACACCTGGCACCTGGCCCAGCGCTGCAATCTGGAACTGACGCTTGGTGAGTACGCCCTGCCCGCCTTTCCGGTCCCCGAGCGCCAGACCGAAGACGACTTCCTGCGCGAAAAGGCGGCCGAAGGCTTGAATAAGCGCCTGGAGCGGCATGGGCTGGCGCCGGAGGTCAGCCGCACCGATTATGACCAGCGCCTGGAGCGTGAGCTGGAAGTCATTACCTCCATGGGCTTTTCCGGCTACTTCCTGATCGTCGCCGACTTCATTGCCTGGGCGCGCAACAACGGCGTGCCGGTCGGGCCGGGGCGCGGCTCAGGCGCTGGTTCGGTGGTCGGGTGGACTCTGGGAATAACCGACCTGGATCCAATGCTTTATGAGCTTCTTTTCGAGCGATTTCTCAATCCGGAACGGGTCTCCATGCCCGACTTCGATATTGATTTCTGCGTCGAGGGGCGTGACCGGGTCATCGAGTATGTCGCTCAGCAGTACGGTCGCGACCAGGTTTCCCAGATCATCACCTACGGCACCATGGCGGCCAAGGCCGTGGTGCGCGATTGCGGTCGCGTGCTGGGATATGGCTACGGGTTCGTCGATTCCATCGCCAAGCTGATCCCGAACAAGCTCGAGATGACGCTGGACAAGGCGCTCAAGGAAGAACCCGAGCTGCAAAGGCGCTTTGACGAGGAAGAAGACACCCGCTCCATCCTGGAGCTGGCCCGTTCCCTGGAGGGCCTGGTGCGCAATGCCGGCAAACATGCCGGGGGGCTGGTGATCGCACCCGGGCCGCTGACCGAATTCACTCCGCTGTATACCGAGCCGGATGGCCATTCGGTGCTGACCCAGTACGACAAGAACGATGTCGAATCGGTCGGCCTGGTCAAGTTCGACTTTCTGGGTCTTCGCAACCTGACCATCATTGACTGGGCGCTGAAAGCGGTCAACGAGCGCCGGAAAGAAAGCGGCGAGGCCGTGCTCGAGCTCGATGATCTGCCGTTGGACGATGAAAAAACCTTCCAGTTGCTGCAGGCCGCGCACACCACGGCGGTGTTTCAGCTCGAATCACCCGGCATGAAGGAATTGCTGCGCAAACTCAAACCCGACAGCTTCAATGACATCGTCGCCGCAGTGGCCCTGTACCGACCCGGACCGCTGGATGCCGGCATGGTCGATGAGTACATCAACCGTAAACACGAGAAGGTGCCGGTCAAGTACCCGCACCCGTTGACCGAGCCCATTCTGGGTGACACCTACGGCGTGATTCTCTACCAGGAGCAGGTCATGCAGATTGCCCAGGATCTGGCCGGTTACTCACTGGGCGGGGCCGATCTGCTGCGTCGGGCCATGGGCAAGAAAAAAGTCGAGGAGATGGAGCGCCAGCGCGAGGTGTTCATGAAGGGTGCCGAAGCCAATGGCATCAGTGCCAACCAGGCTCGGCCAATCTTTGACCTGATGGAAACCTTCGCCCGCTACGGATTCAATAAGTCTCATTCGGTGGCCTATGCCCTGGTCGCCTACCAGACCGCCTGGCTCAAGGCGCATTACCCGGCCGAATTCATGGCCGCTGTGCTTTCGGCCGACCTGGACAAGACCGACAAGATCGCCAACCTGATCGAGGACTGCAAGGCCATGGGCCTGGAAATTCTGGCTCCGGACATCAATCGCTCGGTCTATCGTTTCCGGGTCGAGGACGGAAGGATTCGCTATGGCCTGGGCGCGGTCAAGGGCGTGGGCGCTGGCGCGGTCGAGACCATCGTCCAGGCTCGTGAACGCCTCGGTGGATTCGATAATCTGACGACGTTGTGTCGCGAGGTGGATCTGAATCGTTTGAATCGGCGCGCCCTGGAAACCCTGATCCGGGCCGGGGCCTGTGATGCCTTCAATGACAATCGTGCCCTGCTGATGAGCGCCCTGCCCGACATTCTCTCCGAAGCCGAGCGTCACCAGGCCGATCGTGCCGCCGGCCAGACCAGCCTGTTCGGCGGTGGCGAAACCAGCACTGCCCAGGCCAGTGAAGGCCCCGATCTATCGCGCATGAATGTTCGGCAATGGACGACCCGCCAGCGCCTGAGGGCTGAACGTGAGGCGCTCGGGCTGTATTTTTCCGGCCACCCCATGGACGAACTGCGCGAGGAACTGGCCGGCCTGATCACCACCACCCTGGACAACCTGGGCAGTCGAGTCAGCGTCAACCCCGACGGCAATGGCAATGGCCGGGGCCGTAATCGCGGCGTTGAAATGACCCTGTCGGGACTGGTCATGGCCATCCGCCGACGTTCCGGCAAGGGCGCGTTCGTGGCCATTGATGATGGCACCGCAAGGCTGGAAGTCTCGATCTACGAGAAACTCTTTCAGCAAGTCGCCAATCGGGTGGTCAATGACGAGATCCTGGTGGTCCGGGGCCGGGTCGAGGTTGACGATTTTCGCGGCGGGTTCCGAATGCTTGCCGACGAAGTGCTCGATGTGGATGAGGCACGCTCGAAGTTTGCCCAGCGCCTGGAGATCGACCTGGACAGCGTGCCGAACGACTTCGACCA
>SL_3KL_010_SEDDRAFT_10006569_pt1 | contig 10398 bp, 9 predicted proteins | sample SodLakKL_010_SED_2_FD_10381 | JGI IMG/M metagenome (IMG submission 10381)
TGTCCGTTCCGTGTCTGTGCAAGGTTTCTGCGGCAAAGTGCGGCACGGGTTGCCCGGTCCTGGTCATGCATCCATTTTCTTACAGCAGGAAGAATAAGGAAAATGATGTAATCATACTGTAAAATTTTGAAATGCCGGCGGCAAAAAAACTGTTACATGAAGGAAAAATAATTTGCCAATCCCGTAAGTTATATATCAGAATCAAAAAACGGCATATGTAAATGGCGTATTTCAAACTTTATTTTTAAGGAGGTAATCCGGAATGATCAAAAACACATTCAGAACCGTGTTTCTCATGGCGCTTGTGGCGCTGTTGTTTTTATTTATCGGTGGTCTGCTGGGTGGACAGACAGGCATGATCATCGCATTGGTGTTTGCGCTGTCGATGAATTTCTTCAGCTACTGGTATTCGGACAAGCTTGTGCTGAAAATGTACCGGGCCCAGGAGGTGACCCGGGATAATGCGCCCCGTTTCTATAATATGGTGGAAGAACTCTCGCGCAACGCCAATCTGCCGATGCCGAAGGTATACATCATACCGCAGCAGCAGCCCAATGCCTTTGCAACGGGCCGCAACCCCAAGAATGCTGCCGTGGCCGCAACTCAGGGTATCCTGCAAAGTCTCAACGAACGGGAGTTGCGGGGGGTGATGGCCCATGAGCTCGCCCATATCAAAAACAGGGATATCCTGACACAGACCATAGTAACCACGGTGGTTAGCGCCATCACCATGCTGGCCCAGTTTGCCATTTTCCTGCCGTTCGGGCGCGGTGACGGCGGTGGTCCAAACCCGATTGTCCTGTTGCTGACCCTCATTCTGGCGCCACTGGCCGCAGCCATGCTCCAGTCGGCTATCTCACGTACCCGGGAGTTTGAGGCCGACCGCGTGGGTGCCGAAATCTGCGGCAGCGCCGAAAGCCTGGCCAGCGCTCTCAGAAAGATCCAGTCGTCGGTCGAACGCATGCCGATGCAGGCATCAGAAACGGCGCAGCGGTCGACAGCCCATATGTTCCCGGTCAACCCGTTTTCCGCCCGTGGCATGAGCAGATTATTTTCCACGCATCCCGACACCGCGCTCCGCATCAACAAGCTGATGGAAATGGAACGTACCGGGGTCTACAGCTGAGCCATTGTTCTCGAAGTGAATCGAGCATGACAGTTGCAAACTGACTAACGGGGGCATCACTGCACCCTGTGATGTGAGTTCATTCTCATCCTGGAAAAGCTCATCCTGGAAAAGAAGGTTTCGCACCGCTATGTTCATAACAGGCCATAGCCTTGCACACAGGAAAAAGGTTACGATTGTTATGTGCATTTTTATAGGACTTATGGAGTTCAGAATCCTGAACAGAAGAATGTTTTGAATATGGCCTCGGGAATGTGTACCATTTTGTGAGATGCAACATTTTGGCAATCAAAAAGTATGTGCCAGCGTGTAAGGAAACGGCTTCTTCATGGTCTATTCCGTACCTAAGGCAACTGTAACAAAAGAAAAAACAAATGGGATCACTAAATAAAGCAATGATTATCGGACGACTCGGGGCGGATCCCGAAGTCCGTTACACACAGAGCAACACGGCGTTGGCCAACATGAGCGTGGCTACAAATGAGAAGTACCGGGACAGCAATGGTGAGCTGCAGGAAACTACGGAGTGGCATCGTGTTGTCGCATGGGGCCGGCTGGCCGAGAACTGTCAGCAGCTGCTGAAGAAGGGCTCACTAGTATACTTCGAAGGGCCTATCCAGACCCGGTCATGGGAGGATAAGGAAGGTCGAAAGCAGTATATGACAGAAATCAAGGCACGGGATATGCAGTTACTCGACAGAATGGACTCCGGCAGTGGATACGAAGCTGCACCAAAAGAGGAAATGTCGGTAAATGACAGCACCGGGCCGGATGCAGATAATGGAGATGATGATCTTCCGTTCTGATCTGCGATCCAACCAGATGCTTTGATGTACAGAGATGGCGGAGCGGATCCCGTAGAGACAGGATCCGCTTTCTGCCACCCTGTATCACTCTGACTCACGGCATTGCATGCGAACCTGAATGTGGTTAGATTTTAGATACCTCTTTTTTTACCGACCATAAACCCCGTTGGATAACAAACTTGTGACTCAGATTGTGGATGCCGGCAGCCGTATCTGGAAAACGGCGGAGGGGAGTACGTTTGATACACTGCTGGCCAACCCGCTCGACTTTATTGTTCTGATTGTCGTTATCATTCTCGGCCTTGTCTTTTCCGCCTTCTTCTCCGGTGCCGAAGTGGCTTTCTTTTCTCTTGACAAGAAAGTGGACCGTAAAGTTATCAGGGATTCAGAAAAGGACCGGGCGCTGGCGAGAGTGTTGCACATGCTCGAAAAACCCCGTCAGCTCCTGGCAACGGTACTTATCGGCAATACCTTTGCCAATGTTATCACTGCGGTTGGAGCAGCCGTCGTGACCGGCAGGCTGGTGGCGCTTCTTGATTTGCCTCAGGTGATTGTCTTTACCGTTGAGATAATTGTCCTGACATTTGCCATCGTTATTCTGGCCGAAATCACACCGAAACTACTGGCATTGAACAAGCCACTTGATGTTTCACGCAAACTAAGCGGATTGCTCTATGTTTTTTTCGTGGTTTTTGGTCCTTTGTCACGGCTCATTTCCCGAAGTACCCGATTCCTTGAAAAAAGCGTTCCGCGGCCAAGCGACAGTATTTCTTCCGAAGATCTCAAAGCTATTGCCGAGGTAGGTGAGTTGCATGGTTCCATTCATGGCGATGAGCGTGAAATCATTGAAAATGTGATTGAGTTTGGTAATACCTTTGTACGTGAGATTATGACATCAAGAGTGAATATCTCCGCAATCAATACGAAAAATACCCTTCAGGAAGTACTTGACCTCATCCGGGAAAAAAGTACTTCACGTCTGCCGCTGTACGAAGACAATCTGGACAACATCATTGGAATTATCCATTCCAAAGATCTGCTGCCATACATCAATTCCGATCTCGGACAAACCACCATCAACTGGAAAACACTGGCCCGAAAAGCGCTCTTCATTCCAACAACAAAAAAACTGGACGATCTGCTTCGTGATTTTCAGAGGGAAAAAACGCACATTGCCATTGTTGTGGACGAGTACGGCGGCACGGAAGGAGTAATCACGCTTGATGATGTACTCGAGGAGATCATAGGCGAGATAACGGATGAGTATACCGAAACGGTGGAACTCTTCACCAGAAAGAAGTCCGGCAATTATGTTTTTGATGCCAAGATCGATCTGGACGATATGGCCGATATCCTCTCCATGCAGCTGACTTCCGATGATGATGAGTACGAAACGCTTGGCGGCCTCATCTATCATTTGCTTGAGCGAATACCCGAAGAGGGTGAGACTTTGGTGTTCAAGGGACTCGAACTTAAAGTTGATGAAATGGAAAATAACAGGTTGTCCAAGGTGGAAGTAAAAGTACTGGAGGGTTCGCCCGGAAATTCCGCCACAGGAAATTCTCAATAGTGTTTAAAAATCTCTGAAAATATTCTGATCTATTATGATTGAAAGGTATTCACGTGAGGAAATGGCGTCCATATGGACCGAAGAGAACCAGTTTCAGTCCTGGTTGGATGTTGAAATCGCTGCATGCAAGGCCTGGAGCAGACTGGGGATTATCCCCGGGGATGATATCCGTAAAATGGAGACCAGGGCCAGCTTTGACGTCGATCGCATCCATGAAATAGAGGAGCAAACCCGGCATGATGTGGTAGCATTTACCCGTGCCGTTTCGGAATCGCTCGGAGAAGAGAAGAAATGGGTCCACTATGGTCTGACTTCGACGGATATTGTGGATACGGCGCTCGGTTTACGGCTGCTCCAGGCCAACCGAATTATTCGCAGCGGGATCGAACGAATGATCAATGTACTCGCTGAGAAGGCGCGGGAGCACAAATATACGGTCATGATGGGCCGGACACATGGCGTACATGCCGAACCCACGACATTCGGACTGAAATGCGCGCTCTGGCACCAGGAGATGATGCGCAACCTTGAGCGCTTCGACCACGCCGCTAAAGGGGTGGAATTCGGGAAATTGTCGGGCGCCGTCGGTACCTTTGCGAATATTCCTCCTGAAGTTGAAGAGATTACCTGTGAATTGCTTGGGCTGACTCCGGCGCCCGTATCCACCCAGACACTCCAGCGCGACCGGCATGCCTATTACATGTCCGTTCTTGCACTTGTTGGAACCACCATGGAGAAAATCGCCGTTGAAATCCGGCATTTGCAGAAAACAGAGACCAGAGAGGTTGAGGAGCGATTCCGCAAAGGCCAGAAAGGTTCTTCTGCGATGCCTCACAAACGAAATCCTGTCAGTTCCGAGAACATCACAGGCTGCGCAAGAGTCCTGCGCGGCTACATGGTCACGGCTTATGAAAACATTCCCCTGTGGCACGAACGTGATATCTCCCATTCGTCCGCGGAGCGTATCATAATACCGGATGCCCTTATCCTGCTTGATTACATGCTCCACAGGTTTGCCGGTGTCATTGAAAACCTGGTCGTGTATCCTGAAAACATGAAGGAGAACATCAATAAAACCCACGGCCTTGTATTCTCTCAGCGGTTATTGCTGATGCTCATTGAAAAAGGAATGTCGCGGGAGGATGCTTACGACCTGGTGCAGCCGCTCGCAATGCAGGCCTGGGAAGAAAAAAAGCCGTTCCGCTCACTGGTGGAGGGTAATAAGGATATATCGTCGCGGCTGGCTCTGGAAGAACTGGAGGAGGCTTTTGATCTGGCACATCATACGCGCAATGTAGACGCGATTTTCAAGAGGGCAGGCCTGTAGCCATATTCTGCAGCAAAGTCCTGTTTATCTTGCCAATGGAAGTGCGTGGCAATGCGGAAACGAAATAGACCCGTTTCGGACGTTGGGCAGGACGCAGATTTTTTTCCGCAAACTGCCTTACAGTCTGTGCGGCTCTTTTCGTGATATCTTCCTGTTTTTTGACCCCTGACCCGGAAGTAACAATTTCCATTTTTGAAAGCAATTCACTCTGTTGTGGCACTACAAAGGCGATCACGATCTGGCCCCACTCCTCGTCGGGCACACCGGTTACAGCAGCTTCGCTGACCAGAGGGCAGTCGGAGAGAGCGGCCTCAACATCCACAGGATTCACGTTTTCACCACCGGAGATGATCAGGTCCGTTCGGCGGGCTTCAATAAAAAGATGTCCATGTGAGTCCTGACGCGCAAAATCACCGGTTTCAAACCAGCCATCCCGGTCAGGGCCGGCCTTTGATGATAAGATTTGCCGGTCATGGCTGAAATAGCCCGGAAATACCTGTGGGCCACGTATCCTGAGAAGACCCGTTGATCCGGTCGCAACCTCATTTCCATGCTCATTCCGTATCGAAAGTTCATGTCCGGGGAAAAGGCGGCCCACCGATCCAGCCGGATCTGACCCGTCCTGGTTTTGGGATGCGATCTGTCCGCATGTCTCGGTCATGCCATAGCTGAAACAAACCGGCCATCCGGCTTTACGGGCTTTCACAAAGAGATCAGCGCTTGCCGGACCTCCTCCTAAAAGAACCTGTTCAAGTGTTTCAGGGGGTGTTATTTTATGTTCAGCCGAAAAATCCATCAGACGCCTGAGCATCGTGGGTACGAGCGAAACTCTTCTGATTCCGGGATGATTCTGAATGTCGGACGTGACAGTGCCGGGTTCGAAGGTGTCCCATAAATAGATCCCGGTGCCGCTCAGCAAAGCCCTGAAAATGATGGTGAGCCCTCCCGTGTGGTACAGTGGAAGGCAGTTTCCCCAAAGAACTTCATCTCGGATTTTCGTCGTATTTCCGGAAGTGCCCGTGCTCCGGGGGGTAGTTTTATTTCGGGATGCATTCGTGCTCAATGAAGTGACCGTATCCCGGGGAGCCATCACATTCCGGGTACTGTGAGATGGGTTGCCTTCTGGCTCTCTGCTTTTATTCCCGGGAAAACGCGTATTCCGTAAAGCGTTTTCGGTAGCAGCGATCATGTTGCTTCGAAGCAGAGCGACGCGTTTCGGGCGTCCGGAACTGCCGGATGTGGTCAGTCCGCAGAAAAAACGGTCGGGTTGGCCATGCAGCCCCGGGAATCGGGAAACCGGCAGGTGTGGTCTGTCGGTTTGATAATCCCGTCCTTCCGTCAGGCTGGGTGAGGGGCAAGGGGGCGGATCTGATGAGGGGTCCGGGGACTTCTGATGATATCGGCCAGAGGACATATCTGATGAGGGGTCCGGTGACGGATCTGATGAGGGGTCCGGGGGCAGACCTGATGAGGGGTCCGGTGACGGTTCTGATGGGCGGTTTGATAATAGAGCCGGTGCCTGGAAGATCCTTGTTCCGTACACCTCGCCTTCATCAGAAGATACGCGCCTGATTTCGGGATGGGTGCGAGTATCCGGAGAGGTAAGTATCAGGACATCAGGTCGGAATCGGGTCACCGGTTCTGTGAATGCTGTTGAAAAGGGAACAAAGGGGATGGACCGGAACCAGCAGTAAACCATCCACAGAATAGCGTCAAAACGGTGGGTAGTGTCGATGCCGATCAAGGTTGCGGGGTTTGACTCCGTTTCCGGGCTTGACCTCGTTTCCGGGCTTGACCTCGTTTCCGAACTTGATCCCATGTCGCCTTTTTGCAGATTGCCTGAAAGTGCCCTCTTCAGATGGTAATCCGCAGATCGTATGATTCCGGGAAGGTCCCCGTACCGGACGACATTTTTCCCATCGACATTTTTCCCATCGATAAGAAATATCGCGTCACTTTCAAACAGTGTGTAAAAATCCCCGGCATTGATATGCGGACAGGAATCGGGGGTATTTGACCATTGAGAGTCCATGCGGCAGATCAGAATTCCTTGACATGAACCAACCAGCTATGACTGGTATCCGGTGTAAGGCCCAGACCGTTTTTATTCCCAAGTTGGATATGCGGACCGGAGTCGAGTGAAATGAAATCCATCTGAAGCAGGTAGCCGGTGTCCAGGCCGTGATCCGTTGTGATTTTGGTATTGCAAAAGGCTGCAAGATGTGCCTGCAGCCTGCGGCCGATGGCCGTTTCGATAGTGGATGAGATGGTCACCGCGAGCTTGCTTTCAATCATGGTCACCAGCTCTGAGAAAGAGCCAAAAAGCATCGGTTTTATGATCAGCTGTTTCACACTGGTACTTTTTTCGAGTTGCCGGATGTCAGCCGGTGACGGACAGATTCATCCGCAGCCACAGGGATCCCGTAGGGCTCCAACCGGGATAGCGAATCGGGGTCCGGATCTGCCAGCGGTTCTTCAATATATGCGATATTTCCAGGCAGGTCCCGGTTCTGTTGATCCTGCAATTGCTGGAAAAGATGTTCTGCATCAGGCAGTGAAAAAGATCTGTTTGCATCAAACCGGAAAAGCATCTCAGGAAATGCGAGACAGNTTTNCCGAATAACTTCAAATGCTTCATCCGGCTCCGCCGGGATTTTCACTTTAACCGTGCGAAATCCACACTCCTGCCGGTACCGTATCAGCTGATGGAGACTACCGATATCCATAATTCCGGCAAGGGCATTGCATCGTACGTATCCCTTAACCGGTTCAATCCGGTTCCGCCGGGTCCGTGGCGAATAGAAAAGGTTTCTCCAGTAAATGTAAAGGGGTTGATCCGCAGTTTTTGCCTTTTGCTGTTCAGATAGCATGGAGAGTCCGAACCGCACAGATGGAAGGCGGGAGAGTTCCGGTTGCAAGTTGTCATCCAGGAGTAACCGGTCCAGAGAATGCTTATGGAATGCGGATTGGATCCGCTCCGCGTTACCTGTCAGAAAAGAGCGGGCGTCATCAATCGTCTCAGAAGAAAAACCAGGCAAGGGGGCAATCTCGGACCAGATGCCATGGTCGTCGCCAATGATGAAACCCTCCCGTTCAGAGATCTCTTTTTTGGCGGCATGAAAAGGTTTCCGCAACGGGATGGTGTAACGATGAAGCTTCAGCGTTGGATGTTTCATCGGTTGAAGGTAGAATAAAGGTTCTTGTTACCGGGATAACGCAATGCCAAGAGATAAAAGGATTCCGAAAGCAGTCATGAACTGGGCTGTGCGTACCAGGATGAGATTGAATTCCTCTTTGCGGGATTCTGTCCAGAATCGGTGCACCAGAAATGCGGCCGGTAAAGTCAGGATAATCGGAAGAAATATCGCTGAATTATAAGACTCCCTGAAGTAGAAGAGTGGCGGGATGGCAAAGGCCAGAAGGAGAAGCAGGAGATACTGCCAGCGTGTAAATCGTTCACCCAGAAGCACTACAAGGGTTTTTTTGTTGACNTTGCGATCGGTATGCACATCCCTGTAGTTATTTGCTGCAAGGATCATTGTAGACAGCGCACCAACGGCCACCCCGGCCCAGAACGCTTCCACAGACCACANTTGGGCATTGACATAATAGGTGCCCATAACGGCCACCAGTCCGAAGAAAACAAAAACAAACACATCCCCAAGACCATTGTAGGCAAGAGGGAAGGGCCCGCCCGTGTACAGAAGTCCGCATGTAATACTGAGAATCCCTATCACAAGAATGGGCCATCCCGCATGAAAGACGAGGTAAAGCCCTAGCAGAAAAGCCAGAAAAAATGTGGACAATGCGGCACCGAGCATGATGTTGGGAGCAACTTCGCCGGAAGCCGAAGCACGGGTAAAACCAACGCGTTCATTGGTGTCGGCACCGTTCCGGAAGTCAAAGTAATCGTTGGCAAAATTGGTGGCTATCTGGATCAGAATGGCACACAAGAGTGCAACGATGGTCGCAGGCCAGTGGAACAGACCGTGCTTCCACGCAAGGGAGCTCCCGACCAGTACAGGTACCAGAGAAGCCGGGAGCGTTCGCAGGCGGGCTGCCTCAATCCAGACAGAGAGTTTCATGTGTTTAAAATCATTGGATTCATATGGACACATAGAATATTCATGACGATTTTAGTCATACGACTGTGTGTCAGTTCAACTGTCATGAATATTTCATCTGTTTAAAAATTTTGGATTCATTTGGTCAGATAGAATATCCATGACCGTTTTAATCATGCGCCTGTGTGTCCGAAGTATCGGCCATGAATGTAGCGCTTCGCGACCTTCGGTTCATGTGTTTAAATCAATTATGATCCATATTGTCAGAATGAATTCACATGGACAGGATTTGATCATGCTCCTGTGCATCAGCCGGAGGCTGCCATGTTCGTTTCATCTGTTTAAAAAGTTGGATTTATAAGGTCAGATAGAATATCCATGACCAGTTTTAATCATGCGCCTGTGTGTCCTGACGCCAGCCTGGTCATGAATATTTCATGCGGTATCGGAATCAATGTGAAAAAGATGAATTTAAGAATAAACAAAACAACATGACGAATAAGGAGATTCCAGGCTGGAAGCGCTTTTTTGATTTGCATAAAGCAATTTATAGCTTATATATGAAATAATAAGTCAAAAAATATTTTTTAATTAAATAATTATGGATTTTAATTCGTAATGGTTTATATTTGTGCTGTCTAGAAAATCAGAAAACGGAATAAAAACCAGGAGTAATTTTTCATGAGCAAATTGTATAGAAGATTCGATGCACTGGAAGCGGTAAGAAAAGCGGAAGCTACACTGCTTGCAAGAAACGGATCCGGGAAAATGGACATGAATGTTGCAAAGATCTTTGGTGAGAATTGCCTGTCCATGGATACCCTCAAGGAGCGTCTTCCAAAGTCGGTTTGGAAAGTGCTTAAAAATACCATCCGCGACAACGCACCGTTGGATTATGAAGTGGCTGATGCGGTTGCCGTGGTCATGAAGGAGTGGGCCACCGAGAGAGGTGCCACACACTACACCCACTGGTTCCAGCCGCTTACCGGCGCCACAGCCGAGAAACATGACAGTTTCATCACCCCGAACCAGGGTGGCGGTGCGATGACCCAGTTTTCGGGCAACGACCTCATGCGGGGAGAGCCGGATGCATCCAGTTTTCCCAGCGGCGGACTGCGCCCCACTTTTGAGGCACGCGGCTACACGGCATGGGATCCCACGTCGCCGGCATTTATCATTGAGAACGGCAAAGGTTCCACCCTCTGTATTCCTACGGTATTCGCTTCCTGGAAAGGGGAGTCGCTTGACTTCAAAACGCCGTTACTCCGCTCTGTTGAAGCGCTTAACAAGCAGGCTCTGCGTGCATTGAAGCATTTTGGGGAAGAGGATGTGAAATGGATCAATGCCACGGGTGGGTTTGAGCAGGAGTATTTCCTGATCGACCAGGAGTATTTCTATCGCCGACCGGACCTTCTTACTTCCGGCAGGACGCTTTTTGGTGCCAAGCCACCGAAAGGGCAGGAACTTGACGACCATTACTTTGGATCGATCCCCGACCGAATTCT
>SL_3KL_010_SEDDRAFT_10006570_pt1 | contig 10398 bp, 9 predicted proteins | sample SodLakKL_010_SED_2_FD_10381 | JGI IMG/M metagenome (IMG submission 10381)
ACGTGGTGCAGTAGCCGGGGGCGGGCCAGAAAAAAGGCCTCTCGCCAAGACGCCAAGACGCCAAGGGCGCAAAGGAAAGAACGATCTTTTGGTTCTTTCGCGCGTTGAGCGGCGTGGTGGCATTGTTCTCTTCGCATCATTTTCAGTGGTGGTCGTTGTTGCATGCGCCAAAGCCTTTTGTAATGAATAAGCCTTTGAAGCCTTGTTCTCTTTTTTCCTTGGCGCCCTTTGCGTCTTGGCGTCTTGGCGAGAGGCTTTTTTCCAAAACCTCGCTCGCTGCCGCATTGTTGACGGCGTTACCGATGTCCGCTGCTGCCGTCGACGACCTGCAGGGGTTCTGGGACGCGCTGGCCCAGCACTGTGGCCAGGCGTTCGAAGGCGTGCGGGTGGTGGCGCGGGATGATCGCCCGGACTTGCTTCAAGGTGACGAGACCCTGGTCGTCCACTTCCGCGAGTGCAGCGACGAGCTGCTGGCGCTGCCCTTCCATATCGGGCCGCCCGACGGCGACTGGGACCGCTCGCGCACCTGGCGCTTCACCTGGGCCGAGGACGGCGAACGCCTGGAGCTGCGCCACGATCACCGCCTGCCGGACGGCTCACCGGACATCGACAACACGATGTACGGCGGCCTGTCCATCGGCGGCGACGCCTCGGTGCAGCGCTTTCTCTACACCGAACGCGTGGCCGAAGACGGCAGCCCGCTGGGCTGGCAGATCGAGATCATCCCGGGCGAGCGCTACACCTACGGCACGTTCAGCGGCGAGGACTGGACCTGGCGGCTCGACTTCGATCTGGCCAATCCCTTGACCGAGACGCCGCCGCCCCCATGGGGATTCGAGGAAGCCAAACCGTAGTGTGAGGCCGGATCCGGCGCCGCTAATAGGTTTCAGGGTTCAGGTTGTGCAGGGTTCAGGTCGCGCCCCGTCCAGATTTTCCTGAAACCTGAAACCTGAACCCTTAAACCTCCCTTTAAAGCAACGCCTCGACCGCTGCCCGCTCTTCGCGCAATTCCTTGTCGGTCGCGTCCATGCGCGCCCGCGAGAAGTCGTTGACTTCCAGGCCCTGCACGATCTTCCATTCTCCGGCCGCGCAGGTGCAGGGGAAGGAGTAGATCACACCCGGCGCGATGCCGTAGCTGCCGTCGGAGGGTACGGCCATGGAGACCCAGGTGTCACCGTCGGTCCCGAGTGCCCAGTCGCGGATGTGGTCGATGGCCGCAGATGCCGCCGAGGCAGCGCTGGAGGCCCCGCGCGCCTTGATGATGGCGGCACCGCGCTGCTGCACGGTAGGAATGAAGTCGTTCTCGTACCAGTCGTGGTCGACCAGGTCCAGGGCCGGCTTGCCGGCGATGAGGGTCTGGTGGATGTCCGGATACTGGGTCGAGGAGTGGTTGCCCCAGATCGTCACCTGCCGGATGCTGGTGTGATGCACGCCGGTCTTGGCCGCCAGCTGGGCCAGCGCCCGGTTGTGGTCCAGGCGGGTCATGGCGGTGAAGTTTTCCGGCGGCAGGTCCGGCGCGTTGGCCTGGGCGATCAGGGCGTTGGTGTTGGCCGGGTTGCCGACCACCAGCACCTTGACGTCGCGGCTGGCCACGGCGTTCAGGGCCTTGCCCTGCGGCCCGAAGATCTTGCCGTTGGCGCTCAGCAGGTCGGCCCGCTCCATGCCGGGGCCGCGCGGCCGCGCGCCGACCAGAATGGCGTAGTCGGTGTCCTTGAAGCCTTCTTCCAGGTCGGTGGTGGCGACGATGCCGGCCAGCAGCGGGAAGGCGGCGTCTTCCAGTTCCATGACCACCCCTTTGAGCATGTCCAGCGCTGGCGGAATCTCGATCAGCTGCAGGATGACCGGCTGGTTGGGGCCGAGCAGATCGCCCGAGGCGATGCGGAAGCAGAGCTGGTAGCCGATCTGGCCGGCCGCGCCGGTGATGGCGATGCGCTTGGGATGGGTCATGGGGTTCTCCGGGATGGCTGAAGGTATCCAAACATTTTAACGCGATACTCGGCACCGGGGACCAGCGCCCGGTTTCGGGGTATGGTATGAAGTTCACGACATTGACCTGGACAAGACCATGTTGAAGAAAATGCTGGCGCCGGCGGCGCTGATGCTGGGCTTCGGGGTACAGGCCGGCCCGCTGGACGACTACTGGGCCAACCTGCAGACACTGTGCGGGCAGGCTTTCGAAGGCGAATTGATCACGCATCCCGAGGGCGAGTACGGTTTCGTCGACCAGCGCCTGGTGATGCATGTGCGTGACTGCGGCGAGGACCGCATCCGCATCCCCTTCGTGGTCGGCGACAACTACTCGCGCACCTGGGTGCTGACGCGCAAGGGCGATCGGCTGGAACTCAAGCACGATCACCGCTACCCCGACGGCAGCTCCGAGGAGCAGACCATGTACGGCGGCACGAGCACCAACCAGGGTCGGGCCAACGAGCAGTACTTTCCGGCCGATGAGCAGACCCGCGAGGTGATCGAGGCGGCGTTTTCCAACGTCTGGGTGATGCGGGTCTACCCTGGGGAAACCTTCACCTACGGCCTGTGGCGCCTGGGCACGCCACGCGTGTTCCAGGTCGATTTCGATCTGAGCACGCCGATCGATCCGCCCGACGCGCCCTGGGGCTGGGAAGACTGAATAGCGCCTTACGGCTCGGCCTGTTCCAGCCAGTGCATGCTGAACAGGCCGGCCGGATCCTTCCACACATGGCGTGAGGCCAGGCCGGCGCGGGCAGCGAGTGCCCGGAAATCGTCGACCGAGTACTTGTGACTGGACTCGGTATGGATGCCGTCACCCGCGGCGAACTCGAAGCGCTGCCCGTCCAGCCCGATGACGGTGTCGCGGGTGGCCACCAGGTGCATTTCGATGCGGTTTTCCTCGCGATTGAAGCGCGCCTCGTGGGCGAAGGCGTCGACGTCCAGTTCGGCATCGAGTTCGTTGCGCATCCGAACCAGCAGGTTCAGGTTGAAGTCGGCGGTGATGCCGGCCGCGTCGTCGTAGGCGGCCACCAGCTGGGATTCGGGTTTCATCAGGTCGACGCCGATCAGGATGGCACCGCCGGCGCGCGCGATGCGACCCATGCGGCGCAGGAATTCGATCGCCTCGGCGTGGTCGAAATTGCCGATGGTGGAGCCCGGAAAGTAAACGACCCTGCGCCGCGACGGCGGGTCGAGCTGCAGCCGCTCGGCGTCGATATCCCGGGTGTAATCGGCCTGCAGTGGCCGGATCTCGATATCGGGGAAGTCGGAAGCCAGTTGCCTGGCCGAGACCTTGAGCGCCGCCGCCGAAATTTCGATCGGCGTGTAGGCGCGCGGACGTTCCAGTCCGGCCAGCAGCTTGCGCGTCTTGATCCCGGCGCCCGAGCCGAACTCGATGACGTGTGCCCCGGGTCCCACGCGCTCGCCGATCTCGCCCAAGTGCTGCTCGTGCAGGGCCAGGTCGGCCCGGGTCAGGTAGTACTCCGGACACTCGCAGATGGCCTCGAACAGTTCCGAGCCGCGGGCATCGTAGAAGTACTTGCAGGGCAGTGTGCGCGGCTTGGCGGAAAGGCCGTCAATCACGTCGGCCAGGAAGGCCGCGCGCGCTTTCTTGCCGATGCTCATCCGTCGATATCCCGGGCCAGGCGCAGGCCGGAGAACTGCCAGCGACTGCCGGGATAGAAGAAATTGCGGTAGCTGGCGCGAACGTGGCCGGGCGGGGTGGCGCAGCTGCCGCCCTTGAGCACCATCTGGTTGGCCATGAACTTGCCGTTGTACTCGCCGACCGCGCCAGGCGGTGGGCGAAAGCCGGGGTAGGGGGCGTAGCTGGAGGCGGTCCACTCCCAGACATCCCCGAACATCTGCACCAGCCGCCCCTGGTCGGCCGTGCTGGCCGGATGGTAGCGCTCGCGATCGGCGAAATGACCTGCTACCGCCATGCCGTTGGCCGCCGTCTCCCATTCAAATTCGGTCGGCAGACGCGCGCCGGCCCACTGGGCATAGGCATGGGCCTCGTAGAAGCTGATGTGACAGACCGGCTCGTCCGGATCCAGGTCGCGCCAGCACCCCAGGGTCTGCAGCATCCACTGCTCGTCCTCGCGCTGCCAGTACAGGGGCGCCTCGATCCTTTCCTGCTGGATGAAGGCCCAGCCGTCCGACAGCCACAGCTGCGGGTCGCGGTAGCCGCCGTCGGCAATGAACTCGGCGTATTCGCCGCAGGTCACCGGGCGCCGCGCGAGCTGAAAGTCGCGCAGCAGCACCTCGTGGCGCGGTGATTCGTTGTCGAACGCGAAGCTCGAGCCTGCGTGGCCGACCGCGACCACGCCGCCTGCGACATCGACCCAGGCCTGTGTCGCCGCCGGTCCGCGGGGCTCGGGCGAACGGGTCCAGGCCGGCGCCAGCGGGTTGAAGCTCAGCGCGTGCTTGAAATCGGTGACCATCAGCTCCTGATGCTGCTGCTCGTGATTCAGGCCCAGCACGACGATGCCCGCAAGGGTTTCCAGCTGTGCATTCGATGCATCGGACAGCAGCCGGGTCACGGCCTCGTCGACCTGCTCGCGGTAGCTGCCGATCTCTTCGCTGTCCGGGCGCGACATCAGTCCGCGCCGGGTGCGCGGAAACTGCTCGCCGATGCCGTTGTAGTAGGAATTGAACAGGTAGGCGTAGTGCGGGCTGACCGGCTCATGCTGTCGGTCGTGCGGCCCGAGCAGGAAAGTCTCGAAGAACCAGGTCGTGTGAGCCCGATGCCATTTCAGCGGGCTGGCGTCCGGCATGGACTGCAGGTTCTGGTCTTCCGGACTCAGGCCGGCGACCATGCGCTCGGTGGTCTGGCGTACCTGGCGGAACTGGCGAATCAGTTCATCTCGGCCCAGACGGGCTGGCGGCAGATCGTTGAAGGTCAAGGCGTCGGCATCGACGCGGTCGAGCAGGGCTTGTGCGGTACTCATGTCGTCCCGGGTGGATGTGATCACGGCGGCAGGCGAATCCCCTCAGATCGAATGCCACCCCGAAATTGTGGCACATGGACATGAAGCTTTCCCGAAACGGGCCCGAGAGCCGCCTAGTCGATGCCGTATTTCTTGAGCTTGTAGCGCAGGGAGCGGAAGGTGATGCCGAGCTGGCGGGCTGCCTCGGTCTTGTTGTAGCGCGCCTCGCGCAGCGCGTTTTCCAGAATCTGGCGCTCGACTTCCTCGATGTAGTCGTCCAGGTTGCCCTCGACGGGGCAGATCGCCTGGGTCTGCAGGCGCTCCGGCTCGGCTTCCAGGCTCAGGTCCCTGCCGTTGATCATCGAGCCTTCGGCCAGCGTGATGGCGCGCTGCAGGATGTTGATCAGTTCGCGCACGTTGCCCGAGAACGGGTGGCTGACCAGCGCCTGGATCGCGTCTTCGCTGAGCTGGCGCGGCGACTCGCCCCATTGTTCGGCGATGGACTTGAGGAAATGGTTGGCCAGCTGGGGGATATCCACGGGCCGTTCTCTCAGCGACGGCATGATCAGCTCGATCACGTTGAGCCGGTAATACAGGTCGTTGCGGAAGTCGCCGGCTTCGACCAGGGGTTTGAGCGCCTTGTGGCTGGCCGACAGGATGCGCACATCGATGCGCAATTCCTTGCGCCCGCCGATCGGCCGCACGGTTTTTTCCTGGATCACGCGCAAAAGCTTGACCTGCATGTTCAGCGGCAGGTCGGCGACCTCGTCGAGAAACAGGGTGCCGCCGTTGGCTGCCTGGAACAGGCCCTCCTTGTCGCTGTCGGCGCCGGTGAAGCTGCCGCGCATGTGGCCGAAGAACTCGCTTTCCATCAGTTCCGAGGGAATGGCCCCGCAGTTGACGGCCACGAATGGCTGGTCGGCGCGCGGTCCGAGGTCGTGGATCAGGCGTGCGGCCAGTTCCTTGCCGGTGCCCGAATCACCGGAAATCAGCACCGGCGCCAGGCTGCGCGCCAGCTTGCTGATGGTGCGCCGGACCCGCAGGATGGCCTCGGACTCGCCGATCAGCCGTTGTCTGAGCATGGCCTGCTCACCGTCGCCGGGTTCGACGGGCTCCGACGCATCGGCGGCTGCCGGCCTGGCCTCTTTGGCCGGCGCGCGCTCGCTCTTGGTCTCCAGGTCGTCGCTGTGCATCTGCAGGGCGGTTCGGACCAGGCCGCGCAGGGATTCCAGGTCGACCGGCTTGGATACGAAGTCGAAGGCGCCGCACTTGAGCGCGGTGACCGCATCCTCGACCTTGCCGTAGGCGGTGATCATGGCCACCGGAAGCTGGGGATGGTCGCGGCTGATTTCCTTGATCAGGCTGAGCCCGTTGCCGTCCGGCAGGCGCATGTCGGTCAGACACAGGGCGAACGGGCCGTTCGAGGCCAGCTGGCGTCGCGCGGCCGACAGGTCCTCTGCCGTCTCGACGTCCAGGCCCATGCGGCTGAGCGTCATGTCCAGCAGTTCGCGGAGATCGGGTTCGTCGTCGACGACCAGCGCGCGCGGTTGGCTCATGCGGGCTCCCTCATGCTGTTGAACACCTTGCGGCTGTTTTCTGCCAGCGGGGCATCGGAGGACTCGGGTCGACGCAGCAGGATTCTGAAACAGGCGCCCGCGTTCGGTATCTGCACGTATTCCAGCGGTGCCTGGTTGGCGTCGCACAGCTGGCGGGCCAGGTACAGCCCCAGCCCGGAGCCCTGGTTATGCGTGGTGAAGAACGGCTCGAACACCTGCGAGCGCTTGTCGAGCGGAATGCCGGGACCGTCATCGATGATGTCCAGGGCGACTTCGCGATGGCCGCGAATCGGGCTGACACGCACGGTGATCACCGGCGGGAGGTCGCTGGTTCGGGCGTGCTTGAGTGAATTCTCCATCAGGTTCCAGACTGCCTGGGTCAACTGGCCGGGGTCAATCATGACGATGATCGACGACGATGGCAACTCCAGGCGCAGGTGATCCTCCGCCAGCTTATGGTAAGCGCCGAACTCCTGGACCAGCCGTCGAATCCAGCTGATCAGGTTGACCGACTCGATCCGGGCCCGTTCGCGGCGCGACAGCTTGAGCACGCTCTCGACGATGTCGTTCATGCGCGCGGAGTGATTGAGGATGATGCGCAGCAGCTTCTGGTCGGGCGGCGGCAGGTCCTCGGATTCATTCAGCAGCTGGGCGGCGTGACTGAGTGCGCCCAGCGGATTGCGGATTTCGTGGGCGATGCTGGCCGACAGGCGGGCCAGCGAGGCCTGGGCCAACTCCCTGGCCCGACGGCTGACCACCGACGTGTCTTCCAGGAACATCAGGGTCGCCGGGCTGTTGAGGCCCGGCATGTCCATCATGCTGGGGACGATGGCGACCTGGGTTGCCTGCAGCAGGATGCCTTCGTCCGGCGCCTTGCCCGTCGCTTTCCATCGGATCAGCCGGTCATGCAGCGGCGGCGCGATTTTCTTCAGGTCCCGCTCGCGCAGTGGCGGGTTGCCGAGCAGGTAGCGGGCCGACTCGTTCATCTGCCGGATCTGGTTGTTCTGGTCGACCACCAGAACGCCGGAGCGCATGCGGTGGATGATCAGCTCGTTGACGCGCTCCAGGTTGGCCAGGTCGTTGCCGCGGCGTTCGGCCAGCAGCTGGTAGGTCCGGCCCCAGCGCCCCAGCAAGGCGGCGGCCAGCGCGGTGACGAATGCCGCGATGCCGTAGGAGGCGGCCAGCAGGGCAGACGGCCCGCTGATCTGGCCGTCGTTGATGATCACCGCATCGGTCAGCAGGCCGATGGTGATCAGCGAGGCAAACAGCAGGGAGATGCGCAGCGGCAGCAACAGCGCCGACACGCCGACCACGAACAGCAGCAGCAGGGCCAGCCCGCTTTCCAGCGTGCCGAAGCAGTGCAGAACGATGCCGACCAGGATCAGGTCGGTCGACAGCGAAAACTGGGCCAGTTCCGAAGGCTTGACCTTGCGGCGCAGGTGAACCACCAGGAAGACCAAGGCGGCGCCGATGTAGGTCAGTGCGGCAGCCTGGGCCAGGAACAGCCGGTAGCCCGGCGGAATGCTCTCGATGGCCGGGCTGAAAGCCACCACGGCAATCGTCGAGGCAACGATCAGGCGAAAGGCGTTGAGATAATGAAGGGCACGCGCGATCAGGCCTTCATCGGCAGCTTGACTCGAGAATGCCTGCACTGCGTTCTCCCTAAAAACCCCGTTGGTTGAGTTGGCCCGATCTCCGCGGCACTCAAATGCCGCGTGACAGTATAGACCTGATCCAAATTTGATAATTGGCCTTCCGGGTTTACAATATGGCGGTTTGGGCGCGGCTTCTCCACCCGGCCCAGTCCGTTGTTCATCCAGTTTTTCTCACCCAAGGGATTCAGCATGAATTTTCACGAGTACCAGGCCAAGGCACTGTTCGCCGAGTACGGCATCCCGGTGCCCAAGGGCGAGTTGGCCACCACGGCCGAGGAAGCGGTCGAGGCCGCCAAGCAGGTTGGCGGCAGCCAGTGGGTCGTCAAGGCCCAGGTCCACGCCGGCGGGCGCGGCAAGGCCGGCGGGGTCAAGTTCGCCACCAGCCTCGACGAGGTCCGCACCCAGGCCGAGCGCATGCTCGGCATGAAGATCGAAACCTACCAGACCGCGGGCCTGGCCCTGCCGGTCAACAGCGTGCTGATCTGCGAGGCGACCGACATCAAGCAGGAGCTCTACCTGGGCGCCCTGGTCGACCGCGCGCACAAGGCCGTGGTGTTCATGGGCTCGGCTGCCGGCGGCGTCGACATCGAGCAGGTGGCTGCCGAAACGCCGGAGAAGATCCACACCGCCGTGGTCGATATCGCCGCCGGTTTCCAGCCCTACCAGGCGCGCCAGATTGGCTTCGCCATGGGCCTGACGCCCAAGCAGGTCGGCCAGCTGACCAGGATCATGTCCGGCCTGTACAAGCTGTTCATGGACAAGGACATCAGCCTGATCGAGGTCAACCCGCTGATCATCGACAACGACGGCAACCTGGGCGCGCTGGACGCCAAGCTCAACGCCGACGACAACGCCCTGTTCCGTCACCCGGAACTGGCCGCGATGCGCGACGAGTCGCAGGAAGACCCGACCGAGCTTGCCGCCAGCAAGCACGAACTCAACTACGTCACCCTGGACGGCAACATCGCCTGCATGGTCAACGGCGCAGGTCTGGCCATGGCGACCATGGACGTGGTCAAGCTGGCCGGCGGCGAGCCGGCCAACTTCCTCGACGTCGGCGGCGGCACCAATGCCGCCCGGGTCAAGGAGGCCTTCAAGCTGATCCTGTCCGACGACAAGGTCAAGGCCATCCTGGTCAACATCTTCGGCGGCATCGTGCGCTGCGACCTGATCGCCGAGGGCATCATCAACGCGGTTGCCGACATCGACGTCAAGGTGCCCGTGGTGGTGCGCCTGGAAGGCACCAACGTGGACGAGGGCAAGAAGCTGCTGGCCGACAGCGGTTTCGCCATCATCCCTGCCGACGACCTCAACGACGGCGCGCGCAAGGCCGTAGAAGCCGCCGCGGCCTAAAGGAATTCAAAGCAATGAGCGTATTGATCAACAAGGACACCAAGGTCATCACCCAGGGCTTTACCGGCGCCCAGGGCACCTTTCACTCCGAGCAGGCCATCGCCTACGGCACCCAGCTGGTTGGCGGCGTGACGCCGGGCAAGGGCGGCCAGACCCACCTGGACCGGCCGGTCTTCAACACCGTCGAGGAGGCCGTCGACGAGACCGGCGCCGATGCTTCCATGATCTTCGTCCCGCCGCCGTTTGCGGCCGACGCCATCCTGGAGGCCGCCGACGCCGGCATCCGCGTCATCGTCTGCATCACCGAGGGCATTCCGGTGCTCGACATGATGCGGGTCAAGGCCGCGCTGGCGGCTTACGACGACGTCACCCTGATCGGCCCCAACTGCCCCGGCATCATCACCCCGGGCGAGTGCAAGATCGGCATCATGCCGGGCCGCATTCACAAGCCGGGCAAGGTCGGCATCGTGTCGCGTTCCGGCACCCTGACCTACGAGGCGGTGTTCCAGACCACCAATGCCGGGCTGGGCCAGACCACCTGCATCGGCATCGGCGGCGATCCCATCCAGGGCATGAACTTCGTTGACTGTCTTGCCCTGTTCCAGGAAGACGAGGCCACCCAGGGCATCATCATGGTCGGCGAGATCGGCGGATCGGCCGAGGAAGACGCGGCCGAGTTCATCGCCGATCACGTCACCAAGCCGGTCGTCGGCTACATCGCCGGCGTCACCGCGCCCCCGGGCAAGCGCATGGGCCATGCCGGCGCCATCATCTCCGGCGGCAAGGGCACGGCCGAGGCCAAGTACGCGGCGCTGGACGAGGCCGGGGTGACCACGGTTCGGTCGCCGGTCGAGCTGGGTGCGGCGATTGCCGGTCGGTTGAGGTAGGGACCAGGGACCAGGGACCAGGGACCAGGGACCAGGGACCAGGGACCAGGGA
>SL_3KL_010_SEDDRAFT_10006571_pt1 | contig 10396 bp, 6 predicted proteins | sample SodLakKL_010_SED_2_FD_10381 | JGI IMG/M metagenome (IMG submission 10381)
TAGCTGGTTTTAGTCCAGCGACCAACCAGTGGCAGAACCGATTCCGGATAATAACGTCTGAAAATACGATAGTAATAAAGCTCTTCTTTATTTCTGACCGGCACAGGTGCTTCTTCAGACTCCCTGGCAAACTCCTCATCACTAATCGCTTCTTCGGCAATACTTGTCAACATATCTGAAGATCCGGACCCCTGGTCAAATTGCTGCTTTTCACGCCAGGCGACCTCTTCACCAAGCTCCGGAACAAAAGCCCGCCTGAGAATCCATTTGTCAATAGGCTCATCACTATCAAAATCATGCAGTTTCCAATCAAGAGGGAACTGCTGGACCAGCTCGAGTAGAGCCGGTTTCAGGAAAGGCACCCTGCAGTCAAGCCCGTGCGCAGAATTCATGCGGTCTACTCGCTGCAGCCCTGTTTTGCTCAGATTTTTGAGGAAGTTTTCAATTTCATCGGTTATCTCTTTGTCCGAGCCAAGGGTTTTCAGGTAGCTATAGCCGGCGAAAATTTCATCAGACCCCTCACCTGTCAGCATAATCTTGCGTCCATCCCTGGCAGCATAACGTGCTGCTATATAGTTGGGAATTGAAGAGCGGACGTAAGCACAGTCAAATGATTCTAAATGGTAGATAACTTTAGGCAGAACTTCGAGCATTTCATCAACATTATAAGTGTAGACATGTGGTTTTGAACCGATTCTTTCTGCCACAATCTCTGCATATTTTACGTCTTCGCTTCCTTCGACACCAACTGTGTAAGTATTGATCGGTTCGGATGATATTTCAGCCGCCAGTGCCGCAACTACGCTGCTGTCCAGCCCTCCGCTTAAATAAACACCAAAATTATCTGCTCCTTCGATCCTTTCTTCTACAGCCAGGTAAAGCAGGTGGCGCATTTTTTCTTCTGCTTCTTCCAGGGTTAAGTCCTTGCTTTCAACAATTCTTGGAACTTTGTAATACCTGACCCAGCTCTGATTATCATCAAGATAACTGCCTGGTGGCGCCTCTTTTATTTCCACACCCAAATCTATCAGGGCTTTAATTTCAGGAGCAATATATAAGGTGCCTTCTTTTTTCGCATAGTAAAGCGGCTTCACCCCGAAAGGATCTCTTGCTACAAAGGGGCTACCCTCATCATCATAATAAGCTATGACAAATTCACCTTCAATGCTCTCAAAACAGGAAAGGCCTTCCTTGTTAAAAACATCACAGAACCTGGTTTCACCTTCACCGCCCTGCAAGATTGTCCCTTCCTCTTCAGAAAACACCATGTAACCATCAAGCGCTGCGGAAATATCACTTTCACTTTCTGGATCGGCACTGTTCAAAATGGCCATACCGTAACCATCTTCATCAGCCTGCACACCTTTACAAGTCCCCCTGAATTTCACACTTTCTATCAGGGGCTCCATATCTGATTCTTCACTTTTTTTGCCAAAAATGGCAACAAGACCGGACATTTACTTTCAACTCCCATAAAATATTTATCTTCTACCATGGTAGAAAACCACCATTTAAGTATAGCATATTTGGAGGGTGCTGTAAAAAATTGCGGCCCAAAAAGGCAATACGGCTGGTTCCGTACATCCTTTTCACAACTCCAGATGTTTGCTGGATCTTCAGGCTAAAATGTAATAAAATTTTACACTCGCAAACGTAGTTTTCTTAAGCAGGCCGGGTAGTTGCTATTTATTTCAAGTCACTTTTGTAATACAAAGCACCTACCGGACAGGCATCCACACAAAGGTGACATTCGGTACAAATTGAGTCAGCCAGGGGAATATCCTCAAAAGTTGTTACCGCTCGATTAACCCCTCGCTGTGTAAATCCGATGGCGCCTACTTTCGCCTCTTCCCGATCAGCCCAGACGCACTGACCGCAGAGCACACAACGGCTGCGGTTGTAAGCAAATTCAGCGGGGCTGTCATCAATTTTATAATCTCTTTCAATCAGCTTGAACCGCTTCTGCCGCAGCTTCAAACCTCTTTCTTTTGCTATCGTCTGCAGGGCACAGCTTTTATTTGCCGCACATTTAGCGCACTTGAGGTCATGGTCAGAAAGCAGCAGCTCAAAGCCTGTTTTCACCAGGCGGTCTAGATGGGGGCTCCTGGTTTTTACGACCATCCCTTCCTCCACTTTCCTGGTGCAGGCAGTCACCGGGTGGTCCACACCTTCAATTTCCACAAAGCAAAGACGGCAGGATGCGTTTGACCGTTTTTCATCTTTTATAGCACAAAGATGCGGTATATAAATGTCATTTTCCAGAGCCGTCCAAAGCAGCTTTTCTCCGGCCCTGGCTTCAATTTCGCGATCGTCTATTGTTATTTTTACAAGTTCACTCATTTTGCTGACTTCTCCTTTTCAGGTGGCAGTACTGGTGGTGACAACTTAACAATAGCGTTATATTCAGGCGGACAGGCCTTCAGGCAGTTGTCACACTTAACACATTTCTCCTGATCAATTTCTTTCAAGCCATCATCCCTGGTGAAGATCGCTTCAGTAGGACAGCTGCCGACACAAACATTACAAAGTTTGCTGCATTTAGGCGGTTCTATATAGTATAGAATCAGTTCACGGCAAACCCCGGCTGGACAGCGGCCTTCTTCTATATGGGCTTTATACTCGTCCATGAAATACTCAAGGGTTGTCAGGACCGGGTTTGGCGCTGTTTTCCCAAGGTTACAGAGGGAACCGTCACGGACATCCTCAGCCAGATCTTTCAGCAGCTCCAGTGTTTCAGCATCACCCTCACCCCTGGTAATATCGTTCAGGATATCAAGCATGTGCTTGGTACCCAACCTGCAAAAAGTACATTTGCCGCATGATTCATGCTGGGTAAATTCGAGAAAGTATCTGGAAACCGAAACCATGCAGTCATTTTCATCTAATACAACCAGGCCCCCGGAACCCATGATTGCTCCGGCTTCATGCAGAGAATCAAAATCAATCGGCACATCAAGGGCCGATTCGGGCAAACATCCGCCGGAAGGGCCGCCGATCTGCACCGCTTTAAATTCCTTGTTGTCGCGCAAGCCGTCGCCAACATCAAAAACCAGCTCCCGCAGGGTCGTGCCCATGGGCACTTCTACCAGGCCGGTATTATTAACTTTGCCGACCAGCGAGAATACCGCAGTCCCAGGATTATCTTCAGTGCCAATTTCTTTAAACCAGTCCGCCCCGCGGTTGATGATATAAGGCACATAGGCAAAAGTTTTTACGTTATTCAAAACTGTTGGCTTGCCCCGGAAACCCTGGCTGGCCAGGCGCGGCGGTCTGCTCTCGGGCATACCCATGTTACCTTCCATCGAATTTACCAGGGCAGTTGCTTCTCCACAGACAAAAGCGCCTGACCCCTGGAATATTTCCAGATCAAAGCTGAAATCGGTGTCCATGATTGATTCACCGAGCAGCCCCTTTTCGCGGGCCTGATTGATTGCCTCCTGGACATGCCCAACGGCACGGGGATATTCTGCCCGGATATATAAGTAACCTTTCTGTGCACCAATGGCATATGCGCAAAGAACCATTCCTTCTATGACCAGGTGTGGATCTGACTCCAGGATACTGCGGTCCATGAAAGCCCCGGGATCTCCCTCGTCAGCATTACATATAACATATTTTTCATCCTGACCGCTTTTAATACAGGCTTCCCACTTTATCCCGGCCGGAAATCCTGCCCCACCGCGGCCGCGCAGATTAGCGGCTTTAACCTCTTCCAGGACGGCAGAAGGCTCTTCTTCAAGGGCTTTAGATAAAGCTTTATAGCCGTCACGGGCTATATAACTGAAAATATCACGGGTATCAATATAACCGCAGTTTTCAAGAATTAATTTTTGTTCATAAATACCGCGGGGAAAGTCTTCAAAGGTCGGAAAAACATCATTACGATCCAGGGCAGCCAGGGCATACTCATAGGAAGGATCGTCCCCGGCCAGAAAATCTTCCACCAGACGGTGAACAAGGCCATCATCGAGATAACCATAACACACTGCCGGGTGGCCGGGCTTGGCAATAACCGCAAGCGGCTCGGCATAACAATGCCCGATACAGCCTACTTCAACCACATCAACATCAAGATCTTTCTCCTTAATTTCCCGCTCAAAGTCTTCTTTTATTTTCAGTGCACCGGCCGAAACTCCGCAGGTTGCGGTTCCAACCAGGACTTGTGTCTTGCCCTCTTTGCCATCAATATTTTTTTTAGCTTCTTCATACAGTTTTTGATAGATGGCCTCAGAACCTGATGCGCTCATATCCGCTCACCTTCTTCTTTATCTGAATCATCTTTATTCCCGGTACTCTTGCTTCCATTAGAAGAATCTTTAGCATCAGATTTATCACTTTTACCTTCCAGTTCCAGCATGATTCCGTCTACCCGGGTCGGCGTCACCTTACCTTCCACCTCATCATCAACAACCACAACCGGGGCCATAGTGCAGCACCCTACACAGGCTACGCGTTCCAGGCTGTAACGACGGTCCGAAGTGGTCTCGCCTTCCTTGATTTCCATGCGTCGTTCAAATGACTCAAGGGTAATATCCCCACCGACCATATAGCAGGCAGTGCCGAGGCAAACCTTGACTTCATGATCACCTGGAGGATTAAGACGGAATTGGTTGTAAAAAGTTGCCAGGCCATAAACATCTGCTGCCGGCACATCCGTTCCTTCTGCAATTTTTTCCATGGCCAGAACCGGTAGATAACCAAGCTTGGCCTGTACTTTTTGTAAAATAGGAATTAAATCTTCTTTTTCCTTTGTGCTATTACTGAGAACTTCATCAACACAGGAAAGTATTTGTTCCTTTTCGCCTTCCATTAGCTGCAATTACTACATCTCCTATCTTTTGTAGCTGTAAAACATAATAATATAATACCACTATGCCCGTTATAATAAAAGCCGGGCAATGATAGCAATGAATAGTAGTTAGTTATACCCTTAGTTTGAAAGCATTATTAAAATGAAAGACTACCAATACCTTATGGCACAGTGCTCCGGGGGATTATTTTTTTTAGGGAGACATTTATGTCGCTGCACATGATTGGAAGTAATAACGTTTACCATTAAGATGAATTTAGAAATCTTGTTGTAGACTTTAGATAAAAAAATTATTCTCATAAGTCGGTAGGAAAATCAGGCTATTAAAGATAAAACTCGATTTCTTAAAACTACTCTTTAAATTTGTCTGAATAGTACATTCCATCTGCAAAAGCGCTAAATATTTCCAGCAGTTTTGAGCGCTGGTGTTTCTTCTCTGATTGTTTCTCCCCGTCACTGATTGCTGCTACTTCCGACTCGGCTGGGCTTTCAGATTGAATAGAATCTTCGCCGGCAAACTCTTCTGTTAGGAAATTAATAAGGTTTGGCAGTGCACACTCATCAGGATGCCTATAGATCTCTTTGAAATATCAACTAATACCATGTGCTGATAATCATCTTCTACCGCCACCATTACAAGAAGTTCATTTTCCAGGTGGACCATATAGTAATCACCCAGTCCGGGATATTCTACTTTTGCCAGGGTTTCGTCCAGAGTGCTCGTAATCTCATTAAAAAGAGCAACTGCCTTGGGCTACGAATTATAACCGTTCAGCGACTGAGCATCTTTTCTATGCCATAAATCAGCGGCTACAAGTCCTTCGTAAAGATCTGCCTTAAGCTCTTCAACTGTCTCATTAAAACCGTCGATTAGTTTGCTCATTTTTCTCCACCCTATTGCTATCTTTATAGCTTTTAACTTGCTGATATATTTTTTTCTACAAAGACTTGCCCCTAAATATCAAAATCATCTAAAAAATCGTCCAGGCTGATAACATCTTCTTCCCATTCCGGCAACCTAACAGCTGCCTTTATATTTTCACTTCCGACCTTGTCATCCTCTTTTTCCACCAGGGCTCGCCGCAAGATCTTGCCGGCATTACTCTTTGGAAGTTCGCTTCGAAATTCGATAACACGCGGCAGTTTATAAACAGCCAGCTTTTCAGCACCGTAATCTATGAGTTCTTCTTCTGTGGCATTTTCGCCATCCTTAAGCACTATATAAGTTTTAAGCACTTCTCCGTAAAAATCGTCTGGGACCCCTTTACTGACAACTTCAGCAACCTTCGGATGTCTGAAAAATACTTCGTCAACTTCCCTGGGATAAACATTGATACCACCAATAATAACAATATCTTTTTCCCGGTCGACTATATAGAAGTAACCTCTTTCATCCATCTTGGCAATATCTCTGGTGTAAAGCCAACCATCACGAAGTATTTCTTTAGTATCTTCAGGGTTCTTCCAGTAACCTTTCATTATCTGGGGACCTTTGATAATTAGCTCACCTTCTTCGCCAACCGGAACCTCCTCAGAGGTGTTTTCCGGGTTTACAATTCGGCACTCTGTATCTGGATAAGGCAAACCAACACTGCCATACTTACGTATCCCCATAAAAGGATTAGAATGTGTAGTCGGCGATGCTTCTGTTAAGCCATATCCTTCAATAATTTTAATGCCGGTGCGCTTTTCGATATGATCAATCAACTCTACCGGCATAGGTGCTCCCCCGGTCCGCCAGATATCAACTGCTTTCAAATTGTGATTTATTGCTTCAGGATGATCAGCAATGGCAGAAAAAATGGTCGGCACTCCTGGGAAAAATGACGGGCGGTAAGTATCGATTAAATATAAAATATAATCTATATCGAAATACGGAAGCATAATCATACCCATGGGAAAGGTAAGCGCTAAATTCAAACAAAAATTCAGGCCGGTGATTTGGAATAATGGAATTAAGCCTAACCCGTACTGCTGGGTAAGACCATTGCAGAATTTCTCTTTTTTAAACTCGGAAAACCATTCTTTTTTCTGAACTACGTTGGAAATTAGGTTATAATGGGTCAGCATGGCTGCCTTGGTAGTGCCGGTCGTTCCACCAGTGTACTGCAGCACCGCTATGTCTTCTTTCGGGTTTATTTCAGCTTCGGGAGAATATGGCGGGTATTTTTCCAGCAACTCGTCAAACCAAAGATTTTTACCATATACATCAGAACCGCTTAACTTGCTAACAATTACATGATCTAAGGGAACTCTATCTCGCACTGCCTGAAGAGAATCAATAACCTCATCCGCAACAACAATAATTTTCGCTTCCGAATCTTTTAGCGCAAATTCCAATTCAGAAGGCATGTAGAGAGGGTCTACCTGTACTTCAATTGCTCCAAGTTTCATGCAGGCATAGTAGGTATAGACAAACTCGGGACAATTTGGCATCATAAGTGCCACACGGTCATTTTTTCTTACGCCCAGATCAAATAAAGCCGCCGCAAATCTATCAATGTACTCATGCATCTTACGAAAGGTAATCTCTTTTTCAAAAAAAACCAGGGCATTTAAATCGCCGCAGTTTTTTGTATTCTCTTTTAAATAACGATAGACAGATACTTCCGGGTATTCCAGGTTCCACCGAACCGGGTAATTTTTTAGCCACAACCGGTCAAACATAAATTCAACTGCCTCCTATGATATAAATTAGTAAAGGGTAATACCAGCATTTTTTATAATAAAGACCAATTATAAATGGAGCTTTTTAATAACCGGTAGATGAGCATTTAATAGTAATTCTGTACTTGTAGCCGAGAAAGAAAATTTCAGTTCCACCAATAACTTTTCTTGCTTCCAGTAGAATAAGTTATCACAAAAATAAAAACCAGGCTATTATGACAGCAACCAAAATGGCTGTAACAGCTATGTTCCAGATCCATAATACTTTATTGGATATGCTTTCCTGCTTTTGTTGCTTACTTTCAAATCGTCCTTTGAATTCAGATGTTTTCTGCTTTACTTCTCTTTCCTTTTTATCTTCTTCTCCAGACAAACCATTCAAGGAAGCCATTGTCTCATTTTGAGCTTCCTGATATTTATCTTCACCAACATGCTTTCTGTACTGCTGCGATGGGTAAAATTCCTGGGATTGCTTTAAAACGTCTCTTTCTTTAACAGTTTGTTTATATTCCTCTGGGGGTTTCGGTTTAGAAGCATCCATTTGCTTGAGAGGTTTTTTTTGCTCAACCGATTGTTTTGTTCCGTCTGCAGGAGTTTCGCCAATTTGTGAGACAAGTTCATTGTCTTTCCATTCACCAGTGAATTTTCTTCCATCTGCAGTAAGCATTATCCCCATGCCTTCTGACTTATCGTCTTTCCAGGAACCAACATACAAACTGCCATCTGTATAAACCATGGCTCCCTGGCCATGTCTTTTTCCTTCAGCCCTTTCACCAATATATTTAAGGTCATTAGTATAGACCATAATGCCAAAACCATAAATTCTATCTTTTTTCCACTCCCCGATATATTTTTTCCCATCTACATAAACCATTACACCTTCGCCGTGCTTTTTACCATCTTTCCATTCACCAACATATTCTCTTCCATTCTGCCAGGTCATAGCCCCGAGATCGAGTGCTTGATTATCGTTTGTTGAAATTTCATGCCCTTTATTATCCTGTTTAAACCATTTTTTTTCACCATGTCTCTTGCCTTCCTTCCACTCGCAAAAAAACATGCTTCCGTTTGCATAAATCATAGTCCCCTGGCCATTTCTTTTTCCGTTTTTCCACTCGCCAAGATATTTACCAGCATATTTATTTTCTTCCCAAAAAGTCATCGTGCCCTGGCCGTTTCTTTTGCCGTCTTTCCATTCACCAACATACTTTCTTCCATCAAGCCAGGCAATAATTCCCTGACCGCTGGGACGATCATCTTTCCATCCCCCAACATATTTTGCCCCTTTTTCCTGGGTCCAGGTCCCCAGGCCATTTCTCTTGCCGTTTTCATATCTGCCTTCATACTTGCTGCCGTCCGGCCAAGTTAGCACTCCCTGGCCGCTGGGTTTATCATTTTCCCATAGACCCTCATACTTTCTTCCATCAGAATAAATCATTTTCCCTTGGCCATGCTTCAAGCCACCCCTAAAATCACCTTCATACTTGCTGCCGTCAGCATAGACTTTATTTCCATGGCTATCTTTTTTACCAACATCCAAACCACCGGGATGCTTTCTTCTTTCCGGAAACAAATATACTCCCTTACTCATAATTGGCTCCTCCCCAATCACTAATATATTCTGATGTTTTTTTATAATTGCTTCACTTACCTATATCTTAGAAACCGTTATTTCCAACCTTCCAAGATAAAACCTTCTTCAAGAAGGCTCCAGACTATTATTAATATAGCCCTACTATAAATTTGATATCAATTTTTTAGGCAGGCAACCACCTGCTGAACTTTCTTGTCACTGGCAATTACTACTAATACTTGTACCTGCACTAAAAAAACTTTACTCGAACCTGATTCTAAAAAAATAGCCCTTTTTAGGAAACCAGGCTATCATAGTCCAGTTTTTGGACCTTAGATCCTAGGCTTTGCGCCCCTGTCTTTCAACAGGTTTGCCTTTATCATGGGCATTAAAGTCAAAACTTTTTCAATTGTATTATATATACTGCAAGAAATTATGTCAATCTTTCATTAATTTATCAATAAATGGTCATTAGCTGCTCGGCTTTAAGGGCAAATCATAGAGATATCTTTTTTTACAAGTCAAGAGGTCAAAGGGTAAACCAGTTCTTCCTTGTAGCCGGTAATAATACGGATATAGCCGCAGAGCATTTTGTTAACTTCTTCGTCCCCGGTATCAGCCAGCAGATGGCCGTAATCAAGAGAAAGAACTTTTTCCCTGGTTGCAACCACTATGATATTCTTCTTGCCAACCTGCCTGATTACATCTGCGCTGATTTGCTGATTACCGCGGCCTAAAATATAACCCTGGCCTCCGATTACAGTAACAATAACCTTCGCTGATTTACCTTTTATAAGTTCCAGAATTTGCTGCTCATTGGCATCGGCAGCAAGCAGCTTTCCGTTTTTCACAACGTCAACACCAAGCAGAGTATGATCAAGCCCCATCTTTGTCATAATAGGCGCAGTTGTTGAACCGGGCCCAACAATATAAATAGTGTCCTGTTCAAGGCCCTCCAAAACCTGTTCGGCTATACCGTCGAGGACAGATTCTTCAGAGCCAACTCCACCAATCTTAAGATGCTGCATCAGGTCCCCTGCACATGGAACCATTAAATACCCATACAACCTGGCCGAGAGACGACCATCGCGAAAAGCTTCTTCATCAATATCCATTACCTCTGCCCGGCGCAGCGGCAGGCTGCCTTCCTGCAGATATAAACGGGCCAGTTCCCCGGCATTACGCGGAGTGGTGGCATATACGGCAGAATGAATTTTTACACCGGCCGGAATACCAATTACAGGAGGGGTATTATCTTCACCAAGAGCATGATAGATATTGCGGGCTGTGCCGTCACCCCCGGCAAAAAGAATCAGTTCTACTCCCTGTGCTGCCATTTCACGGGC